>JAEEGL011162560.1_pt1 | contig 13874 bp, 8 predicted proteins | sample 9134231 | NCBI WGS metagenome assembly JAEEGL01 (sample SAMN16246548, study PRJNA631951) | gut metagenome | biome: gut microbiome; feature: rumen; material: fiber-attached | host: Bos | place: Iran: Karaj | collected 2018-10
GGTATTGACATTGATTTGGTTGTTCCCGACAAATCCAAATCTATCTACGAACAAGCTATCGCCTGCTGGCAAAGCGAACAGATGCGTCCGTGGCTGGATGCGCTGATATACAATGCCTCCAAGTTCGGTTTCCCGATACATACTCCGTTCTACGCACTAACTCCCGAACAGAAACAGCTGATATGGACCGGCAACGAGTATTTCCGCGGACTGCATGCATTCTTCCATGAGTTGGAGGAGAAACAGTACTCGAAGATCCAATACCGCGTGATGTTAGCGCGATTCAAGGGAAAGACGACATGCCCCGTCTGCAACGGATTCCATTTGCGGCGTGAAGCCGGATATGTGCTGATCAACGGCAAGAGCATCCAGGAGTTATGCGCTATGCCTGTCTCCGAGCTGGACGAATGGTTCGAGCATATCCAACTGACAGATATCGAACAAAAGACGGCTGAAATGCTGCTGGTGGAGATCAGGAGCCGCCTGCAGTTCATGAAAGACGTAGGGTTAAGCTATCTGACCTTGAACCGGCAGAGCAACACTTTGTCCGGCGGCGAGAGCCAGCGTATCAACCTGGCAAAGTCTCTGGGTAGCAGCCTGGTAGGTTCCTTGTATGTCCTGGACGAGCCGTCGATCGGTCTGCACCCGCGGGACACCGAACGACTGATACATGTACTGCGGGAACTGCGCGACTTAGGCAACACGATTGTTGTCGTTGAACATGACGAGGACATCATTGCAGCAGCAGATCATATCATAGAGATCGGGCCGCTGGCGGGAAGAAAAGGAGGCAAGGTCGTATATGAAGGCAAGCCCAGGCCGGAACTATTCACCTATCACATACCCGCACAACGTCGGCATTGGAACAATTATATCGAGATAGAAGGCGCGTGTGAAAACAACCTGAAAAATCTAACGGTCCGTTTCCCTCTGCATGTGATGACAGTAGTGACCGGCGTGAGCGGCAGCGGCAAATCGAGTCTGGTAAGCAAAGTACTCTACCCTGCACTGAAAAAACACTACGGCGGTGTGTTCGCGGAACATACCGGGGATTTCGGCCATCTCAGCGGAAGTGTGCATCTGATGAAAGACATCGAGTTTGTGGACCAGAACCCTCTGAGCCGTTCAAGCCGCAGCAATCCTGTCACTTACCTGAAAGCCTACGACGAGATCCGCCGTCTGTTCGCCGAACAGCCTCTTGCAAAACAGTTAGGTCTGACACCCGCCCATTTCTCTTTCAACACTCCGGGCGGCCGGTGTGAGACGTGTCAGGGCGAAGGAACGATTACAATAGAGATGCAGTTTATGGCAGACCTGGTGCTGGAATGCGAGCAATGCCACGGACGGCGGTTCAAACAGGACATACTGGATGTCCATTACCGCGACAAGTCGATCTATGATATACTCTGCATGACCGTTAACCAGGCCGTGGAGTTCTTCAGCCAGGATCCCGATTGCGCCCGGATTGTAAAACGTCTCAAGCCGCTGCAGGACGTAGGTATCGGATATATCCAGTTAGGCCAGAGCAGCAGCACTTTGTCCGGCGGAGAGAGCCAGCGCGTGAAGTTAGCCTCTTTCCTTGCACAAGAGGACAGTACGCCTACCATCTTTGTTTTTGACGAGCCTACCACCGGCTTGCATCACAAAGACATAGAGGTGCTCCTGACGGCACTGAACCGGCTTATCAGCAAAGGACACACGGTAATTATCATCGAGCATAACCCGGCAGTGATTCTTGCCGCAGACCATGTGATAGACCTGGGTCCGGAAGGCGGCAAAGAAGGCGGACGGATTGTATGCGAGGGTACTCCGGAACAGATAGCACAATGCCCGGAGAGCTACACCGGCAAATATCTGGCGCATATTTTACAAACCAATGAAAACATTTAAACATGAAAGCGAGTATAAACAATCAGTTCGGATATTTTCCCCGATGGGGTGTTTTACTAATTGATCTGCTGCTCTGCAGCACCGCTTTCTGGCTCAGTGTATGGGTAGGAAGCGGTTTCTTCCATTACCTGGATCTAAGCCAACAGATTATCCCGGTAGGCATACAATACCTGATTGTGATCGCGGTGCAGATATTGGCATGCCTTGTCTTTCATACTTATTCGGGCATTCTGCGGTATTCTACATTTATCGACACGCTGAAAGTACTGCTCTCCAATATATGCGTCGGTATGGTATTGGGTCTGATCAATATCATTATGGAATACAGCGTAGGATGGCATCCTGTTCTAAACACGGTGCTGGCGATCTATGTACCTACCTCTTTCGTGCTTCTGTATATGCTTCGTGTAGGCGTGAAGACCCTGAGCGAAACAATGGAACGCAGCCAGGGAAGTCCTTTGGTAATGATCTACGGTACACAGTCGGCAGGAGTGGCTATAGCCAAAATGCTCCGTTCTGCGGGCAACACGCCGTATCGTCCTATCGGTTTCATTGCGGACAGCGACGAACGCTACGGGTATGACTTGGCAGGACTGCGTGTACGGGAACTGAACGAGAAACTGTTCATATGGATGGCGAAACATAACGTACGGCATGTCATCGTCTCACCTTTAAAGATGAAAGAGATCACTCCTGCCAAAGATCTACAGATATTCATCAACCACAATATCCACATCCTCACTACGCCTTATTTTACGCAATGGGAGAACATCGAAGACATTGATTTGCAACGCATTGGCAGAATCGATGCTATCCGTATCGAGGATTTGCTAGAACGCCAGCAGATAACTATCAACACCGAGAATGTACGGCATATTCTGCAGAAGAAGGTTGTTTTAGTCAGCGGCGCGGCAGGCAGTATCGGCAGCGAATTAGTGCGCCAGATCCAGCAATACGAACCGCAAGCCACTATCTTGCTGGACATAGCGGAATCACCGCTTCATGATCTGATTCTGGATTTGCAGACTCAATTCCCCAGTGCCCGTTTCATCCCTGTCATTGCTGATATTCGTAACCGCACACGTATGGAACAGATTTTCAGCGAGATGCGTCCGGATGTGGTCTATCATGCCGCGGCATACAAACACGTGCCGCTGATGGAGAGTTTTCCCAACGAGGCTATCCAAGCGAACGTCTTGGGAACAAAGAACATGGCCGACATGGCGGTCAAATACAATGTACAGCGCTTCGTTATGATCTCTACCGACAAAGCGGTCAATCCCACCAATATCATGGGAGCCAGCAAGCGTATCGCGGAGATATATGTGCAGTCACTATTCCGCAAGCTAAGCGCCACCAATCCCGGTTGCACCAAGTTTATCACCACCCGTTTCGGCAATGTGTTAGGCAGCAACGGCTCGGTTATCCCTTATTTCCGGAAACAGATCGCGGCAGGAGGTCCGGTTACTGTAACCAACCCGGATATTATACGATATTTCATGACGATCCCGGAAGCCTGCTGTCTGGTTATGGAAGCGAGCACTCTGGGCGAAGGAGGAGAGATCTTCGTCTTCGACATGGGCGAACCGGTTAAGATTCTGGATCTGGCCCGCAATATGATACGGCTCGCAGGCTACACTCCGGAAAAAGACATACAGATCGTCTTCACCGGATTGCGACCGGGCGAGAAATTATACGAAGAACTGCTCAACAAAAAAGAAACAACGATTCCTACCGCCCATGATAAAATCATGGTAGCAAGAGTCCGGGAGTTCGATTTTGACACCGTAAGCAGCCAGGTGGATGAACTGATTGACACCAGCCGTCTCTCCAAGCCGTTCATGACGGTCAAAAAGATGAAACAATTAGTTCCGGAATACATCAGTAATAACTCTATTTATGAACAATTAGACCCGCAATGATACAGCAAATACAAACATTTTTCCTAACCCACAGTTACCTTATCGGACTGGTCAGTTTTGCCTTCGGTCTTCTGGCACTGCCTATCGTGATCCGGATTGCCAAGGCAAAAGGTCTTGTGGTGCGCCCCAACAAACGGATGAGCCACACGGGCGAGGTTCCCAATATCGGAGGACTGGGCATTTATTTCAGCGTGATGCTGTCCTATCTGCTTTTTGACTATGACCAGATAGCCCACAACCAGTTTTTCATGATCGGCGTAGCATTGATCATGGCAATCGGATTCATTGACGACATACTGGTACTGACTCCTTTGGCTAAACTGACCGGAGAGACTTTAGCCGGCATTGCTCTGATCGGATTCGGCGACCTCCGGCTGACACACCTGCACGGGATTTTCGGAATCGGAGAGATCGGCGTGGTTCCCAGTTATCTTCTCTCGCTGTTTGTGCTGATCGGTATTATCAATGCCATTAATCTGATTGACGGTGTGGACGGGTTGGCAAGCGGATTGGGAATGCTCTATTGTCTGTTCTTTGCCGTGTACTTCCATCTCGTCGGGTCAGCCAGTTGGTCGGTACTTGCTATTTGTATGATTGGTGCTCTGGCGGTGTTCTTTATCTATAATGTGTTCGGCCACAGGGGGAAGATTTTCATGGGAGACTCCGGAAGCCTGTTGTTGGGGTATCTTATTACCGCGTTTGTCTTCCGTTTCTGCGAACAGAACGCGTACCATGTCGTTCCCGAGATATACCATATGAGTGCTGCGCCGGCTGTGGCAATATGCGTTCTGACGGTGCCTATCTTCGACACCCTCCGCGTAAGTATCACACGTATTAAACAGCACCGCTCGCCTTTCAAACCGGACAAGAACCACATTCACCACCTGCTCCTGCGGACCGGGTTGAACCATATTCAAACGACCTGCGTGCTGTTGACGGTCAGTCTGTTCTTCATCGGGCTGGCAATCCTCGGCAGGAACTGGAACATTTGGGTGTTGCTGGGAACGGATTTTATCTTGGCTACCGCCCTCACCCTGTGCCTTTGGCGAGTAATCAACCATAAACTATACGGCAAAAATGCTGACAATTGACCACGTATCAATGGAGTTCTCGTCCCGCCCTGTGCTGGACGACATCACTTTCCTTATCAACCGTAAGGAACGCATTGCGCTGGTGGGAAAGAACGGTGCGGGCAAAACGACCTTGCTCCGGCTTATTGCCGGCGAATACCAGCCTACTGCCGGCAGGATTGCAAGGGAAACGGATATGACCATCGGTTACTTGCCGCAAGTGATGCTTTTTCAGGACGACCGCACGCTGCGTGAAGAGGTCATGACGGTTCATGCACAACTGGCACATGAGCAGGACGAAGCGCGGTTTATAGCCGAGATGGACCGGACAATCATTGGTCTCGGGTTCGAACGCAAAGACTTTGACCGCCCTTGCAGCGAGTTCTCCGGAGGATGGAGAATGCGTATTGAGTTAGCCAAGATCCTTTTGCGCCATCCGGATTTATTGCTTCTGGATGAGCCTACCAACCATCTGGATATAGAATCCATCCAATGGCTTGAAGATTTCCTGAAAACGAGTCCGAGTGCCGTGCTCATGGTCAGTCACGACCGCGCGTTTATTGACAATGTATGCACGCGCACCATTGAGATAACACTCGGGCGTATCTATGACTACAACGTCAACTACAGCCGTTTCGTAGAGTTGCGCAAAGAAAGGCATGAGCAGCAAGTGCGTGCTTATCAGAACCAGCAGAAAATGATTGCAGACACGGAGGAGTTCATCGAGCGATTCCGGTACAAAGCCACTAAGGCGGTGCAGGTACAGAGCCGTATCAAACAGTTGGAACGGCTGGAGCGGTTGGAGGTGGATCTGGAAGACACCAGCCGTCTTAACCTGCGGTTTCCGCCTGCGCCCAGAAGCGGCGATTTTCCGGTTATCATAGAGGATCTGCGCAAGGATTTCGGTTCCCACAATGTCTTCCATGACGTTACCTTCACCATCCGCAGAGGAGAGAAAGTGGCGTTTGTCGGCAAGAACGGAGAAGGTAAAACAACGCTCGTCAAATGTATCATGGGACAACTGGACTACATGGGTTCGCTCAAGATAGGACACAATGTCAAGATCGGATATTTCGCCCAGAACCAGGCGGCTCTGCTGGACGAAAACCTCACCGTCTTTGAGACCATAGACTATGTAGCGGTAGGAGACATACGGACAAAGATCCGCGACATCCTCGGCGCCTTCATGTTCGGCGGAGAGGCTTCCGACAAGAAAGTGAAAGTCCTCTCCGGAGGCGAACGAAGCAGGCTGGCTATGATTCGCTTGTTGCTCGAACCATGCAACCTGCTTATCCTGGACGAGCCTACCAACCATCTGGACATGCAGTCCAAAGACGTGCTCAAAGCGGCGCTGCAGGATTTCAACGGCACGCTTATCTGCGTCAGCCACGACCGCGATTTTCTCAACGGACTCGTTTCCAAAGTGTATGAGTTTGGTGGAGGACGCGTCAAAGAGCACCTCGGAGGCATATACGACTTCCTGCGGGCGAAAAAAATCAACTCGCTACAAGAACTGGAACGCAAAAATCCCGTCCCGGACAGCACTCAATCCCGACGGTCAACCGACGGTCAACCGACGGTCGAGGCTAACGTCGGTACTACGCAAGGCGCACTTTCTTATGCGGCACAGAAAGCCGCAGCTGCAGAGAAACGCAAGAAAGAGAAGCAGATTGCAGAGACCGAAGCCGCTATCGCGGCACTGGAGCAACAGCAGGCGGAGATAGAGCAACTCCTTGCGCTGCCGGAAAACCAGACGCAGGAGATGTTTCAGAAATACGAATCTGTCAAACACCAGATAGAGCAGAAACTATACGAATGGGAACTCCTAAATGACTGAATATGAAAATGAGCAAATGCGAAAATGACCAAATTGTAAATTACCTCATCACCTGGCTCTGCTATGGCGACGAAGAAGCCGCACAAAGAATCGCCTACACAGCCGATGAGAGTGCGTTGGAGACGCATGACGTGATCATTGTGCCGAACGGACTGCTGGGAAAAGAGATCGTCGTTCCGGAACTCAAAAAGCCCGTAGTGGAGATGCCGCGAAAGGACAAGACGATCATTCGCACCGACATCGTCTATGCTACGTTCTTCTTCTCCTCGCGCGCCGAAGAGTTGATCAATCCGCAGCGGGACGAGCACGGCCGTTTTGCCGCAAAGTACTCTGTCCTGGGTCAGAAGAGCCGTATGCTCATCCCTCGTCTGGACGAATATGCACGGCTGGTGCTCAAGCAGCTCAACCTGCCGCTGCCGGATCCCGGGTTCGGGCATGTCTATCTCACCCATGACATAGATGCCATAGAGCAATACCGCCACCTCCGCGGAGCGATAGGAGGTCTCCTGCGGGGAGAAGGGAAACAAGTATGGGCGGCTCTCAAAGAGATACACAACGACCCACTTTACACCTTCCCTTGGCTGATTGAGCAGGACGCGAAAGTGCCCCATGCCGATGTGGTTTATTTCGTCAAGCACACACGCGGAAAGGGATACGACTATCCGCAATATCCACTTTGGGGACGAGACTACAAGCGGCTGAAAAAACTACTGCGCCACAGCAATGCCTATATGGGTATTCATGGCAGTTACTATGGCTCTATACCGCCTATTAAATACAGCAAGATGTACCGCGCTCACTACCTGCGCGAAGATATCGACCAGATGCAGCGGCTGGCGGATGCAGGCTACACCGACGACTTCACCATGGGCTTTGCAGACCAAGCCGGTTTCAGGCTCCAGACATCCCGGGCGATCCGATGGATCAATCCCAAGACCATGCAACTCACGCCGCTGACATTGCATCCTCTGCTCATCATGGACAACACGCTCAGCAAAGAAAACTACATGAATCTGACGGAAGAAGAGGCGTATTTCCTCTGCGAACGGCTCATCGACAAAGTGCGGATGCACCGGGGTGACCTCTGTCTGCTTTGGCATAACAGTAATATCAATGACACAACATACCATCGGTCATTGTATGAAAAAGTTATTAGTTGTATCTGATCCTCCTGCTGCGCCGGGTTATCTCCCGCGTGTGCGTTACCTGTGCGACTACCTCGTGCGGAGAGGGTATGATGTGACCCTTCTGACCGAGGAATACCAACCTCTGGACTTCGCTCACTCCTACCCTGTCGAGACGATCCGTATGTACAGCGGCACAACGGCTGACTGGTTCGTCAAATCCGTCCGGACGCTCCTCACCGACTGGCACAACCGTGTCTTTGCGCAAAGAGCACTTCACCAATTACAAACCACAAACCACAAAAACGAAGTTAATCGCGCCCTTGTGGCAGAGAAATCACAAACCGCAAATAGCCACTACGACCTTGTCCTTTGCACCACCTTCTCTGATTTTCCGTTAGGAGCTGCGCGAAGGATAGCGAACGCCTTGAACGTGCCGCTGGTATGCGACATCCGCGATCTGGACGAACAGGTGGATAACTCGCGATACCAATACCGCCACCGGAACATGCTGCTCATGCCTTTCCGATGGCTCTACCGAATGATTCATATACACCGCCGCAACAACGTGCTCCGCACAGCCGATGCGGTCACCACCGTCTCGCCTTGGCATGCAGCATTCATCCGTACGCTCAACCCGAACGTACATGTGGTATATAATGGCTTCGACGAAGCGCAGTTCTATCCCCGGGACACAAAAACGGAGAATTTCCAAGTCACCTATATCGGCTCTCTCTTCGACTGGCAGAAAGAGGCGTTGGCAAAAGTACAACAAATAACGCCGGTTACTATTCACACGCCGCAGAACGATCCTGTCCCGCACGACCGTCTGGGAGACGCGATCCGCCAAAGCAGCGTCATGCTGGTGCTCACAAGCAAAGACACACACGGCATGCTGACCACCAAGTTCTATGAAGCCCTCGGATGCGAGAAACCCGTCCTATGCGTGCCTTCCGACCAGGGCGAGTTAGCCAAACTGATCCAATACACCAACGCCGGCATGGCGACCGACGATCCTCAGAAGATAAAAGCCTTCATCGACGAGAAACGCCAAGAGTGGCAACAACACGGCTTCACCCGCCAACAGACACGCCACCGCGAGGAGTTCTCACGCGAAGCACAATGCCGCAAATTAGAAGAAATAATACAACAATATCTATCATGAAAAAAATACTATTACTCGTAGTACTCAGTACTTGGTCCCTTTGTACCTTTGCATGGAACAGCCCGGTTACTATTCCGGACGTAGGCAATGCCCGTCTGCATATCGTAGGACAGAATGCAGCTAACTATGTATCCAATCTGGAAGCTTCCAACTCGTCTTGTGCGACCGAAGCGGAGTTTGAATCCAAGACCAACAAGATTGCCAACGCATTCCTCGCGCTGCAAGCCGACATCGTGGCTATCTGTGAAGTGGAGCGTAACGACGACATCCTGGGTTATATCGTCAATGCCATGAATACTATTTATGGCGAGAATGTCTATACCTACATCACCGACAGGCTGTACGCTCATGCCTCGTCCGGTGACTACCAGAGTCTCAAATCCGGCTATATCTACCGCTCGGACAAAGTGACGCCGCAAGGCAGCAACACATCCCCTTACCGCTCCGGCGAATACTGCGCACGGCTGCGCATACAAGCATTCAAAGAGAATAGCACCAACGAAGTATTCGTGCTCTCCATGAACCATTTCAAGGCGAAAGACTCTTCCGCCGATGCCGGAGAGAATACCCGCCTGCAGAACGTGTCCAATCTTATCTCTGCGCTTGGAAACATCACCACCGATCCGGACATTCTGATCATGGGGGATTTGAATGCCTACATGGGGGAAGCACCCATTGAGGCATTAGAAGAAGAAGGCTATGAAGAACAGTTAGTCCGTTTTGATTCGGAGGCATACACCTATATCTACCGCGGTCAGAAAGGCATCCTGGACCACGCGATGGCGAACAGCACGATGGCGGGGCAGATCACGGGAGCACGCGCGTACCACATCAACACTGCCGGAGGGTATAACTATAAATACTCCGACCATGACGCCGTCTTGGTGGGGCTGAATCTGGGCAAACAGCAGAGAGAAGGTGAAGGTCTTGACGGCGTCTCGACGACCGCTCCTGCACGCAAGGTGCTCCGAAACGGACAGTTATACATTGAGATAGACGGACAAACCTTCACGATCACCGGCATACGCATCCGATAATGACCACTTTCATCGTTCCTATATACAATGCCGAACGCTATCTGAGCGCTTGTCTGGACAGTCTGCTTGCGCAGACCGCCAAAGAGTTGCAGATCATCCTTGTGGATGACGGCAGTACGGACGGTTCGCTCGCTATCGCTAAGAGCTACACGGACCGCGATCCGCGTGTGGAACTGTACAAGCAGCCGCATGCCGGCCAGTCGGCGGCAAGGAACGAAGGAATGCGTCATGCGAAAGGAGAGTACATAACCTTTGTGGATGCAGACGACAGCCTCGCGCCCGACTGGTGTGAGACCCATCTGAAAGCAATAGAGGGCGTTGACTACGTCCAGTCGGAGAACCCGCGCAACCGCTACACCTATACCGTCGTTTGGGGAAGACTGTACCGTCGGGAGGCGATACAAAACCTGCATTTCGAAGAAGGAACGGTCTATGAGGACGTCCTCTGGTCAGTTGATCTATGGCTCAGCGGCGCCACTTGCCGCATGATCGATTACAAAGGTTACCGCTACACCGCGAACCCTCATAGCACCACATCGCAACGGCATCCGGAAGCCGAGAAACACATCTTCGCCGAACTGAAGAAACGCCTTCCGAACGCTTCTTGCAGAGGAAAAATGATTATTTTATACACCATTATACGTCTAAAACTACATTTTATAAGACAATGAAAAAACTACTATTCACCCTAGTCCTTGGTACTTGGTCACTTTGCACCTTTGCTACCACGTTTTATGCTTCTCCTGCCGGTACAGGCGACGGCAGTTCTTACTCCTCGCCCACTACGTTTGCTAACGGTGTGAGTCTGCTGGGCAACGCCGGAGACACACTCTATTTATTAGGAGGCACGTATGAGTTTTCGGATAAATTCAGTATCAACAAGCAAGGCTCCGCCTCCAAACGCATCGTTATCTCCGGCTTTCCGGGTGAACAGGTGACGCTGGATTTTCACAAAGTGCCTTATGGCACACGCGGCATTACCGTGCATGCCAACTCCCTGTACGTACATATCAAGGACCTGGCTATCGCCTGGTCGGGCAAGAACAACCTCTATAACGAAGGATCGTACTGCCTCTTTGAGAACCTCGATATCTACGGCTCAGCGGACACGGGTTGCCAGATGAAGAAAGGCGGAAATAATGTGATTCTCAATGTGGATTCCCACGATAATTTTGATTACGAGACCATGTCCGGCTCTACTGCTAACTTCGGCGGCAATGCCGATGGTTTTGCCGACAAGCAGTTCACCGGAGCCGGAAACCACTATATCGGCTGCCGCGCATGGGGCAACAGCGACGACGGATGGGATTTCTTCCAGCGCATCAGCTCTTCGAACACCATCATCGAGAACTGTATCTGTTATCAGAACGGACCTGCTTTCTACGACATGTCCCAAAACCCGCGTGCGCTAACTACCGACAAGGTGTGGTTTGACTCCAAGGTAGGAACCCAAATGACCGACCGCTACGGCAACACGATTACTATCACTTTGAAGGAATTTCCATGCCAGGGCAACGGTAACGGATTCAAAATGGGGGGCGGCTACACGGACCATAAGATCCTCATTCACCACTGCCTCGCCGTTGCGAACCGGGAGCGCGGTTTCGACCAGAACAACAACGACGGCACGATGTGGGTGTATAACAACACAGGCTATGCCAACGGCTATAATTTCGGTTTCACCACGGCGTATGGCACCAACTACATGCGCAATAACATCAGCTTCAGCGGCAAGAATGCCGACCAGCCTAAATCGAAGACTGTAGCCGCCAACGACCATAACACGTGGAACAGCGGTTATAGTTGTTCCGCCGCGGATTTTCAGTCGCTGGACACAACACAAATACTGGCTCCCCGCATGGCGGACCACTCCCTGCCGGAAGGAACGTGCCTGCGCCTGAAAACCACGTCCGCGCTCATTGACAAAGGCGTGGATGTGAACCTAACCTATAACGGAGACGCACCCGATTTAGGATGTTATGAGGCTCCGGGTGAAGAGCACCGGCCGGACACGATCCCCGAAGACACGGTCCCTGCCGTGCAACCCGAGGGAACACACGCCGTCGCTTTTGTCACGCTGCCGGGATGCGACGAAGACAAAGCGCTGCTCCATTACCTGCGCCAAAACGACAGTCTCTGGATCGTAGAGACCGAAGCGACAGATGCTACCACCGACTATTCTGCATACGAAGTGATCGTCCTGGGCAGCAAGCCCAACAGCGGCGCCGCAGGATTCACGCCGCTCAAGAACTATGACAAGCCCATGGTCCTGCTCAAACCCTTCCTGCTCAAAGTCGGAGTCTGGGGATGGGGAACGGCCCTGAACACACAGGACCTCAGTGTCTCTGTCACCGCCCCGGAACATCCGCTCTTCGAGGGGCTGACCGTCACCGACGGCGAGATACAACTCTTCAGCCAATGCAACACCAATGCCGTCACGGCTATCTCCGCATGGACGCTGCCGGAAGGCGAACCGCAGGTGCTGGCGTCACCGGTGTCGAATAGCGAGGCGGCTTCGATAGCGATCCTGCCGCAAGGGATGATCATGATCGGTGTCTCCGAATACTCCACCGCCCACCTCACTACGGACGGAATGAGACTCATCGAGAACGCGATCTTCCTCCAGCTCGGCATAGACAACAACCGCCCTGCCGGGTTCACAAATGACAAACAACAAACTACAAACCGCAAATACATCCAAAATGGTCAACTCCTTATTCAAACAGGCGACGCTGTGTATGATATCACTGGTCGCCGCATTAGCCGTTAACGCCCAGGACGCGCAGTACCAAGACATCCACTACACCGTCGACGAGAACCGTCTGACGGCGGAAGTAGGTCCTAATCCGCGCGCGGCGGGCGAGGTGTTCATACCCGAGACGATCGTCGTAGGACAGAACACCTACACGGTCATTGCTGTGGGTGACAAAGCCTTCAAGGGCTGCAAGAACCTCACGGCAATCGTGCTTCCCAAAACGATCGAGCGCGTCTATCGCTCCGCTTTTGACGGCACCGGAATCATGCTCGACAAGGAGAACTGGTCCGACGGGTGTCTGTGGATCGACTCTATCCTTATCGCAACCGACAAGACGATCAAACCGCGTTTTGTCGTACCCGAAGGAACACGGCTCATTGCTGCCGGAGCGTTCCAGGGCAACAAGACCGTCGTGCGCGTTGAACTGCCGGCATGTATCTCGCGCATTGACCACGAGACCTTCCGCGATTGCAAGAACCTGCAGAAAGTAGTTATCCCCAAAACCGTCACCTCCATCGGCGAGGAAGCCTTCACGGGATCCGGGATCTACCTCAATGAGAACAAATGGAAACGGGGTGCTTTCATCATTGACGACTGCCTTATCGCCACCAACAACGACTTGCCGGCTAAGTATATCTTCAAGAACAAGATCCCTATCCGTCTTATAGCCGAGCGGGCTTTTGCCAACAAGAAGAACCTCCGCACCGTCACCATACCGGCTACCGTCACCGCCATCCCAACTGCGGCTTTCTACGGCTGCGAGGCGCTGACCGATGTAACGATTCCCGAGACCGTGCGGGAGGTCGGCAATTTCGCGTTCTATAACTGTCCTCTGCTCCGCAGCGCTCTCTTGCCGCGTGGACTGGAGCGGCTTGGAGACGGTGCGTTCTACGGATGCGTCAACTTGAAAGAACAGGTTCTGGGAGACAAGATCGAGGTCCTGGGCCGCGCTACTTTCTATACCTGCCGCGGGCTGAAGAGTCTGGCCCTGCCGTCCCGTCTGCGCCGTATTGACGCCGGATGTTTCGCCGGATGCGCCTCGCTCGAAGCGATAGAACTGCCGGCTGCACTCAC
>JAEEGL011859611.1_pt1 | contig 13874 bp, 11 predicted proteins | sample 9134231 | NCBI WGS metagenome assembly JAEEGL01 (sample SAMN16246548, study PRJNA631951) | gut metagenome | biome: gut microbiome; feature: rumen; material: fiber-attached | host: Bos | place: Iran: Karaj | collected 2018-10
AGGAATACAGGCTGGGATCTGGATGGTTCCGATCCCACACCGACGCCGACAGCGACGCCCACGCCTACTCCGACGCCGACGCCCACTCCGACGCCGACGCCTACGCCTACGCCCACGCCGACCCCGACGCCCACGCCGACGCCTACGCCGACCCCGACGCCTACTCCTACGCCGACGCCGACGCCCACGCCCATGACAGCGCCCGAGTTCATTGAGCTCAACGAGGCGAGATATTATAACCCGGGCGTTGACGACGAATACGCGGATCAGTTCTATTTCTACTTCTATCTGGAGCTTAACGACGCCGATACCTCCAGGCCGGTCACGGCCAAGCTCCAATACGCCGATATCGGCAGCGAAGACTGGGAGGATTGCCCGATGCTCGGCGAAAGCGTGCTCACAGCCTATTTCAGCGGCGACGAAACGTATTGGGCGTGCGAGGACCTTTTGTTCGATATCTTTACGCTTGAGTATAAGGAAGCGATCGGCTTGATGAAGCAGGCGAGGATACTCGTCGAATTCACATACCTTGACGGCAGCGAGGGCTCCGTCGCGTCCACCGAGTGCGACAGCCTGTTCGTTTACAGCGGAAATTACGTCCATACGGTCTCCTCAAGCTATGAGGATGGCGTTATCTCCTGTACGTTCAGGATCGATACCGATCTGGTGCTCGATCTCACAAAACTCGAGATGACTCAGCTCACGCTGACGAGATACCTTGTCGGTGAACACTATAATATGCAGGATATCATGAACGACGCCGATATATCCGGATTTGCCGGGGACGGCACGTTCACAGTGACCTATACTCCGGCTGATCCGCTCGATCCCGCTGATCTCAACGACGTTACCGTCGCCTTCGATTACACCGATCATAACGGCTTTATTTACTGGTACTCCGCGGGGAGCGCTTATCTGGACGTTCCCGTTACGTTCACCGCGCCCACGCTTGACAGCACGGGCGTCATTCAGGACGACGGCGGGTTCAGCTACGTCCCGATATCCGTGACGGTAGCAGACGGTACGGCGTACGGCGACCTTACGGCGGAGCTTGAGCATTGGAACGGCAGCGGTTATGAGCTGTTCGCGGAAAACAGCGGAGTCATGACCGTCAATTCCATCTCCCTGAACCGATATGACGGCACGGCCTCCTGGGTGACCGGGCCTTCTTCCGAAGGCTGCCTTATAGCCGATCTTTCAGATCCCGACGGCTTCGGCTTCTTCCGCGTCTCTCTGCGGTATGTCGATGATACAGGCCATACACAGTTCATTTACAGCGAGCCCTTCGTCGTTTACAAGGGTACGTATGTGCAGCCCGACGAAGAGGAGAGCCTGGATGTGGGCGACGGTTACTTCTACGCCACGTACCGTATAGATACCGACGTTGTCGATCCCGAAAAGGTCGAAACGGTCGAATTCACCGCTGTCTCAATAAGCGGGGCGGATATCCTAGACGAACTCGAGTGGTTCGAGATACATGCCGACACGGGCGAGGTCAGCGTTCGAGGTCGGATCAGCTATCAGGGGCTCGGTACGGACGCGTACTTCATTGCGGCTGTCAGACTGCTTTATACGGATACCCAGGCCGGGCCCGTCACGGTTGAATGGGAGGTCGAATCGAGCGTTGAGATAGTGAACGAATACGGCTATATCGGCGGTATCCCGCCCGAGGTCTTAAGCGTGGAAGTCAGAAATCTCGATTCGACGTTCTATGTCGCGTTCGAGCTGCTCATGAACGACGCGGAGGAGGTCACGGCAAGGCTTTACCGCGCAGTGGGCATAGACAGCTATGATTTCAGCGAATGCGATCCGGGCAGCGGAACGGTCGAGCTCTATCATTCTATCGCTGCCGATCCCTCCGCATACTGGAACACTTCGCCGGGCGACGTTTGTCTCTCATACGACGCAAGCTTGGAATACGGCGTTTCGGGGATATTCTATTGGTTCTTTATCGAGTTCGAGTGCACTATGCCCAACGGTTCGACGGAGTACGTGTTCAGCGACGACGTTCCGGCTTACAGCGGATCGTTCTTCGTCGAGCCTACCGAGTACGCGACCGCCGCCTACAATTCAACAACACAGGAGTTCAGCAGCTCTTTTGCGATCGTTTCCGCCCTCGCGCCCGATCTTTCAAAGGTCAGAGTTGAGTCCGCGGTCATTGTTCCCTATTCCGATTCGGTCTCCGAGGTCGTCCTGCCGGGCAGCTGCGTGTCGTTCAGCGCGAATGATTGGGAGAGTAATTACACCGCCAGCGTCTTTGCCGAAGGAGTGACGCTCGACGGCTCTTCCGAATGGAGGCTGGAGCTGACGCTTTCCTATTGCGATGAACGCTGCACGTGGACTTCGACGCAGTCCATGGACGTGGAGATATTCACCAAAGCGATCCGGATCATCAAGTATTATCAAAGCTTATCCCCAATATGGCCAATAGGAGGTTATCATGAAGAAGAAAAGTAACGCCAAGACCTATATCGGGATCGTTATTGCGGCGATCCTGGTGCTTCTGCTGGCAAATCCCAAATGGCTTCCCATTCCGGAGAGCCTTAAAAACGCAGTAAGCGAGATGGAAAAGACGCATCTGCTCCTGAAGGGGGATTCACATGCCACCATCGCGCACCTGATCACGCTTGTGCTGGCAATGGCGATCGTCTGGCTCGTCTACCGGGTGCTCAAGCTGATCCTCGCCGCCATTGGCAAGAGGGGAGGCAGGCTCCAGAGCATGACCAGCCTTATCTCCGGCCTGCTCAAATACGTCGCGGTCATCGCCGCGATAGTATGGGGGCTCAGCATACTCGGCATCAACACCACGGCGGTATTGGCAGGCGTCGGAATAGTCGGTCTGATACTGGGCTTCGGCGCGCAGAGCCTCATAGAGGATATCATAACAGGCGCGTTCATAATCTTCGAGAACCAGTACAGCGTGGGCGATATAATAATCCTTGATGATTTCCGCGGCGTCGTGCGCAGCATCGGCGTGCGCACCACGGTAATAGAGGACGCGGGCGGCAACTTAAAGGTCGTCAACAACTCCGATATCCGCAATTTCCAGAACCGCTCCCGCAACAATTCCGTTGCGCTTGTCGTTGTCAGCGTCGCATACAGCACCGATCTGAAAAAGCTCGAGGCAATGCTCGAGGAATCCCTGCCCGCTCTGAAAAACGAGCATCCCGATCTGTATCTCGCGGCGCCGCGCTATCTGGGCGTGGATAATCTCGGTGAAAGCGGCGTCGATCTCAAGTTCGCCGCCGACGTCACCGAGGAGAACGTATTCAGCGGTCAGCGCATGCTCGCCAGGGATCTGAAGATACTCTTCGACGAGAAGGCAGTGGAGATCCCGTTCCCGCAGGTGGTCGTTCACAAGGCGGAGGAGTAACGAAACCGCGTACTGTCCTCATCTATCGTTCTCACGGGCTTCCCGCTCGGCATGAAATGCGCGCGGATCGTCTGCGCCCCTTTCGAAAGGCCATCACCCGTCGCCGGGCTGTTCCGGAAACGCCGCCGCAACGCGCCGACAGCCAGCCCCCTGCAAAAAAATCCTGCAGAATACAGCCCCCGGTCAAGCTTTGGCCGGGGGCTTTCCGGGTTTGACAGCGGTTTTATCCTGCCGTTCAACGGGATCTGCGCGCGTGATGATTATTCTGTCTTTGCATGCGGTCTTCTTGACTGCCGCTCCCGATCTGTGATAAAATATATGCTGTGGATCGGGGCGAAAAATGATTGCCGGCGTGCCCGGATCCTTCCCGGCTTTTGATCATTATCGGAGGTGGAACAAATGAAAACCAAACGTGTTGTCTGTATCCTCTTGACCGTTCTTCTGCTCGCGCTGACGGTGCCGTCGGCGCTTGCCGAAAGGATAGTCGATTCAGCGCGTGAGAAGGCCATGCTCGGTCTTCTTGATAAGGTGTGGAACGAGCTTGACGCGGTCGAGAGCGAGCGCATTGCCGCGGGAGCGGATATGGGCGACGTCACGGAGGCCGTTTACTGCGCCGCCGCGTCGAACCGGCTCGTCGACGGAGGAAGCCTGAGCTCCATCCGCAATAACGGCTTTACGTTCAGAGTCAGCGGAATGCTCTGCACCTACAACTATACAAACCGCAATACCGTGCATGAATCCGCGGTAGATATGGATATGCTCGCCGATATAGGCAAAACCTTCGCGGCGAGGAACGGCGCGGAGGAGCTGAACGTCCTGCTCATCGGCCCGTTCTACGGACAGGATGCGAACTTCACCAATCAGTATCCCAACGAGGCTGCGTCGATCGCCGAGGCGACGGGCGGCAGCTGTACGGTACTCTCGACCTCAAACGCGACGGGGCCCAACATCGCGGCCGCTATGCCCGATGCGGGGATCGTGCTTATGGACTCGCACGGCGCGGACGGATATCTTGCGCTGACTACCGATGAGGGCATCACCACGGAGGATCTCCAGAACGGCTGGGCTTCAAGCTCCGGCAGCAATTCCGCCTATATCGACGGAAGATACATCGAGCATCACGTCTCCCGCCAGCTTCCCAACAGCATCGTCTGGATGGCCTTCTGCGAGGGTATGATCAGGAGCAACCACGGAGAGACCGGCGCGGCGCTGCTTCGCGCGGGCGCGGGATGCGTTTACGGCTATTCGCAGACGGTCACCTTCGGCGGCGAATACCGCTACGAAACGCATTTCTGGAACAACATGAAGTATAACGATACGACCGTCGCTCAGGCGTTCAACGCCATGACGGCGGAGCTCGGCAACTGGGACCCCCTTATGAGCTCTTCAAGCGGCGCGGCCTACCCCATTGTAATGAGCCCCGTCGATCCCTACCCCTCCAACCCCGACAGCCACCAGACCGTCAACTGCGATTGGAAGCTTTTCGGCGCCGAGGTCGATCCCGTCGATCTTGAAAGCTACAGCCTTTCCCCGGACGCTCTCGATATCTATATCGGCACTTCGTCTCCCATCCGCTTTGACCGCGTGCCCGAAGACGCCAACAATTACGACCTTGTATGGCACAGCGAAAACGAGAACGTCGCCGCAGTCATCGGCAACGATAACGTTGTCCGCGTAACGGGCGTGGCTGTCGGTACTGCCAGGATCTACTGCGACGTGTTCGTCAACGGCTCGAACGTCGGCAGAGCGTACAGCACCGTCAACATAATCCCCCTGCCTCCCATCAGCGAGGCGCTGAACGTTGAGGGCGGCAGCCTCGAGTTCACTTCGACGTCCTACCCCTGGCAGACGGTGCTGATCGACGGAAGGCTCGCGGCAAAGTCCGGCAATAAGGGCGTCAATAATACGACCTCTACTCTCAGGCTCGTTGTCGATATGCAGGCCGGCGATACGCTTACCTTCGATTGGAAGGTATCGAGCGAGAACTACGACAAGCTCGGCTTTTATGCGAACAACCAGCTCCAGGGCAGCCAGATCTACGGCGCTCCGGATTGGGATACGGTGGTATTCACGGCCCAGACCGGCGGCACGTATACTTTCGAGTGGCGGTATAAGAAGGACGCCAGCGTCCACGCCCTTGACGACTGCGGCTACGTCGATAACGTGGTATTCAGCGGAGCGGCCCCGATCGTCGTTACGCCCGGCGACGTGGACGGCAGCGGCACGGTCACGTCAAACGACGCGCTCCTGCTGATGAGGTTCGTGATGAACATGGTCCCGGCGAGCCAGCTCGATCTTTCCGCCGCAGACGTTAACAACGACGGCTTAACAAACTCAAACGACGCTTTGGACATCATGCGTATGATAATGGGCGTGTGACCTACTTATAATGTGAAAACGGCATACGAGTCCCGTGCCCTTCGGGGCGCGGGCCTCGCTTCAGATCAACGGAACGCCTGCCAAAAGGTTGAAAACGCGGCCTGCCTGTGTTAGAATCATCTTGATCTACAGGACTTGCGGAGGATATCATGCTTGTTGAATGTACAAAGAACGACTTTGAAAAATATATGGATCTTGCTTATGAACTGGCTCTTGACCCGTCAAAGTCGGGTTATCCGACCTATAGTGACGGGATAAAGACAAAAGCCATGTTTGCCGAACGCTTGCTCAAGGCATTCGAGCGGGAGGATGAGCAGATGCTTCTGTTCATACATGAAGGTTCGGTCCGGGGCTTGATCCATTATTATTGGATCCCCGAAGATCGGTATCTCCAGACAAACGCGTTTTGTATCTGTGAAGCGACCGAACAGGCGCTTTCGGAGTTTCTCGCGTTCGTGGGAGAACGGTTCCGAGGGTACGATGCGTATTTGGGTTTTCCCGCAGAGAATCAAAAGGCGGTGGAATATCTCACCGGCAGAGGGTTCGAATGTATTGAAGACGATTTCAACAATACGGCTTTTCTCGATAAATGCGATCATGCGCCGGAGGTCGGCGGGATGATCGGGATAGATAAAGAAAACTTCGATCGCTTTCGCATCCTTCACGAGCAGATTGACGGCGATATGTATTGGAATTCCGACAGGATATTCGAAAACCTGGACGAATGGATCGTTCTCGTAAAAGAATCGGACGGAAAGCCCCGGGGAGCGGTTTATTATACGGACGCAGGCGACGGGTGGTTTGAGATATTCGGTATCGACATAGACCGTGAAAGATACGATCCGGAGCTTTTCAAGGACCTGCTCAACGCCGCGATCGCGGACGCCCGGCGCAGAGGCGGCAAAACAATGACGTTCTTCTGTGAAAAAGAATATGAAGAGGCCGCGCTGGAGTGCGGATTCGTTTGCGTGGGGAACTATCGCTGCTTCAAAGCCCGCTTGGGCTGACAGATCCCGTTATCCGGAAGGACACGGCATGTGCGGACGGCCGCGTGAACGGGTTAACGCCGACGCCATAGAAGGCGTCGGGCGTCCTGCCGCGTTGGAACCGCCGCGCCGCTTTGGTATAATGGTACATCGATTATCGACCGGAGGTTATCATAATGGAACAGACCGACGCCCGCGCGGGAGTGCTTGCCTGCGGAACGGGGTTCGTGGGCTTTTACCACGAGTATGAGGAGAACGGCTGCTTCAGCAACTGGTACGAAGCGGAGTTCGATTACGGCAGGGAGCACTTCCTGCACACCGAGCAGTTCATGATGTACCATAAGGTGCTCATGTTCGGCAGGAGCGACCTTGCCGCCGCCATAATGAAGGAGGAGGATCCCCTCGTGTGCAAGCGGATAGCGGGGCAGAAGTTCCCTGAATTCCGCGGCGACGTGTGGGAGGCAAACTGCAAAACGATAGTCAAAAGGGGCGTCAGGGCCAAGTTCCTTCAAAACCCCGATATACTCAAAACCCTGCTCGGAACGGGCAATGCGATACTTGCGGAGTGCGCCCCGGGCGACACGAAATGGGGTATCGGCGTCGGGCTCGACGATCCCGACGTGAGCGACGCCTCAAAATGGCGCGGTCAGAACCTGCTCGGACGCATACTCATGGAGGTCCGCGACGAGATACGGCAGGAAATGCAGTCCTCTCCGGACGGGCGCGCCCGGTTTGTCAGCGCGCTTGAAATGAGTCCCGTGCCGGAATGGAACATGACAGCGGGCGAGCTCAGGCGCATCCCTCAGTTCTATGATACGGTGCACGCATACAGCGACACACTGAAGGACTATCGCACCAGGACCGCCTTCTATAACGGCTGTTCGCTGTACCGGCTGGAAACGGCGATGCGCGGCGGAAGCTGTAGTTTCCCCGTCGGAGGCTTTTTCGAGCTGAAACAGGACGTTTACGATATCGCCCGCAGGCTGAGGCCCAAGGACGACGCGGGCGAAAAGCGGGCCGCTTTCTGCAGAAAGTACGTCCCCATACTGCAGGTCATCGAAGCCGACGAGGAGCTTAAACGCGCATGCGCGGCCCACTCGGCGTATTCGAGGGATACGCTCCATCCGGCATTGACGGAGTACCTTTACCGTGAATTCATGCACGAGGCGTACGATTCCGGCATGGTGATCCCGAATTACATGGAGCTCATCGAAGAGCAGGGCGCCGGCACATGGGTCCAGGACCCGTCTGATGAGGAGCTTTCCGGGCTCGACGCAGAGCATCTGCTTGCCTGCATCGCATGGCATTTCAGGAGGGATCACTTCTCCGAAGGCGCTTTGGTCGCCTCGAGCATCGCGGAGGGTCACATGCTTCGTATGCTCAAAGCGTATCTCGTCAAGGCGTGATGCAGAAGCCTTATCGTTACGCTGACCGGCCCTGCGCCTTGCGCTGAGCGCGGATGTATTGTCCTATTTTGATGGTTTCCATGTTTTTCTCCTCGTTTCCTGTATTCTGTCCCGGAACGATCTCATTATAAACTCAAACAGAGGTTTAGTTAATAACGCGGATGTTGAATCGATCCTACCGCAGTTGTTTTTTTGGCGACCTTTTCATGGAGCTCATATCGGCAGTGGATGGCGGCGTCGGGCATAGGCAAGCTTCGTACATTATAAATGCGTCCGCCGCGCCGCGGTTTGATGCGGGGTGTTTTCGTCACAGAGCATATAAAAACAGGGCGGCCCCTCTTTTCGATAATATATTTATGTTTATCGCTAATTTATGCTTGACAAACGCTAACACAGGCTTTATAATGGCATTGTCGGTTAGCGATAAACGATAAATTCTTAACGATAAGAAGGGGTTACTTCGTATGGAAAACACAAGGATCAAAAAAACCTCCGCAGTCATCGACAGGATACTCAAGATCGCTCAGGGCTTTCTTATCGCGGGCGTTATCGTCTGCGCGGTATTCATCCCGCTCGTTGCAATTCTCGGCGAGAAGATGGTGGCGGACGCCACCGTGCTCGATCTCGGCTGGGTACAGCTCAAGCTCACGGGCGATATGTCCGGCTACCTCGATGAGAGCAAGCTCAAGTTCTGCGTCATCGCAACCATGATATCCGAGATAGTCGCGCTTGCGGCGGGCTGGTACTGCATAAGGGTGTTAAGGCAGCTCCTCGTTCCCATGAAGGAGGGCAAACCCTTTGCCGAGGGCATTTCCCGCAGCATCCGCAGGCTTGCCGTGACCGTGATGGTATCCGGCGCGCTCGTTGAGATAGGCCGCGTCGCGTCCAACCTGTTCACCGTCAGGGCGTACGCGCTTGAAAAGCTTATTTCGAGCCCGATGATAGAGTCGATCGGCATATCCGCAAGCAGCCTCCACCCCTGGTTCATATTCGCCGGGCTTGTCCTCTTCTTCCTCTCGTTCGTTTTCCGCTGCGGCGAGGAGCTTCAGCGCGAGTCCGACGAGACTCTGTGAGGCATTATGGGCAGGATAATACTTCGGCTCGACCGCGTAATGGCGGACAGAAAGATAAGCCTTAAAGAGCTGTCCGAAAGGGTAGGCGTTTCCAACGTCAACCTTTCGAAAATGAAAACGGGCAAGATAAGCGCGATCAGGTTTTCAACGCTTGAGGCGATATGCGAGGCGTTAAAGTGTCAGCCCGGGGACATATTGGAATACGATCCAACAAGCAGCGAGGAGCCGTGAATGCGACTCCTCCGCGCCGTTTGCGGCGGGCGAGGAACGCGCGGCGGATTGATTATCGGCTGCGCAGATGCTATAATAGAGGGAGCAAAAAAGAGGAGGCCATATGAAAAGATTTTTTCTGACATTGACTGCGGCGATCATCTGTGCCGCGCTCATCTGCGCCATGCTTTGCGGCTGCACGGGCAAGGCGCCCGAACAGAGCGGTTCGCCGACAGAGCAGGCGACACAGGCCGCGTTTGCCTATGAGCATGACCCTCGGGACAACCCCGAGGCGATGAAGGATATAGTCGTAAACCCCGACGCCGTGTACGGCTTTTCGCCGGATCCCAATTCGACCCGTCTGGGCGAATATGCGGAGTATGACTGGTCCGATGCGGAGCTTGTTGCAAAGGCCAAGGCGGAGCGCAAAGCGTATCACGATTCGCTGGAGACCATGACGGATATCCTGTACAAGATGCGCGATGAGGGCGCTTCGATCGAAGAGATGGCAAGGGCCGTCTCAAACGAGCGCAACCGCCTGCGCCTTGCCGCGTACGAAAACGATCCCGAGGGTCTTGAAAAGGTAAAAAAGAGCAACCTCGAGACCTACGGCAGCGAGGAAGGTCCCAACCCCGATCAGCTTTTTGAGAAGTACGGCTCCTGGGAGCAGGTGCTTCAAAAGGCTTTCGGTGCAAATATGGGCATGGACGCCTGCTGCGGTCTTTACGACGAGTATTACCGGCTCTATATCGAGCTGGGCTATGTGGAAGCCGATTGAGGCGATGTGCCGTCGGCGCGACGTCACAACTCCCGGATGCGGCGCCGTCGTCAACGCCGCCGATTCACAGATGCCCGGATGCTTCCGACCACTGCACAACTGCGAGGATAACTGCATCCACAGCGCGGCGGGTCTCCGTTTGCCCAGTTTCCGCAATGAATCATGGAAAAGCAGGGGCATGATGAGCTGACGGGCGGGTCTTTTCCGATATGCGCCGCAGGAGCGGATCGTGTTGCCATAGCCCGCATGATCTGCTATAATAATAAAAAAAGGAGCTATACGCTCCATTAAGGAGAGTTCTTATGAAACAAACCGTACTTCGCAAGTATGCCCGCCTCATCGCCAGAGCGGGCGTTAACGTACAGAAGAAGCAGGAGGTCATCATCACCTGCGATCTCGACCAGCCCAAATTCGTGGAGCTGCTTGTGGACGAGTGCTATAAGGCCGGCGCAGGCAAGGTAACGGTCAAGTTCGACTATCAGCCTCTTGAAAAGCTGCACGTGCGTCACCAGACCGTCACCACCATGGCAAAGGTAGAGGAGTGGGAAAAGGAAAGGTTCAGGCATTACATCAACACCCTGCCCGCCCGCATCTATCTCGCTTCCGAGGACCCCGACGGTCTCAAGGGAATCAATCAGGAGAAGATCTCCAAGGCCCAGCAGAAGCGCTGGCCCATCATCAAGCCCTTCTCCGACGCCATGGAGAACAAGTACCAGTGGTGCATCGCGGCGGTTCCCGGCGCAGCGTGGGCAAAGAAGCTCTTCCCGGACCTGCCCAAGGGCCGCGCCATCGAAAAGCTGTGGGAGGCCATTCTCTTTACCTCCCGCGTCACCGACGATCCCATCGCCGCGTGGGACGCTCACAATAAAGACCTGCATGACCGCTGTGCGCACCTCAACAGCCTCGGCATTGCGGAGCTTCATTATAAGGGCGACAACGGCACCGACCTGACCGTCGGCATGATCCCGCAGGCCATGTTCAAGGGCGGCGGAGACACCACGCTCGGCGGCGTGTTCTTCAACCCCAACATACCCACCGAGGAGTGCTTCATCTCCCCGATGCGCGGCAAGGCCGAGGGCATAGTCTACGCCACCAAGCCCCTTTCCTATCGCGGGCAGCTCATCGAAAACTTCTCCATCCGCTTTGAAAACGGCAAGGCGGTGGAGGTGCACGCCGAAAAGAACCAGGCGCTTCTGGAGCAGCTCATAAATATGGACGAGGGCTCCGCGTACCTGGGCGAATGTGCGCTCGTTCCCGTAAACTCCCCGATATCGGAGTCCGGTCTGCTCTTCTACGAGACCCTGTTCGATGAGAACGCCGCCTGCCATCTTGCGCTTGGCATGGGCTTTGCCGACACCATCGACGGGTATGAGAACATGACCCTTGACGAGTGCCGCGCTCTCGGCATTAACGATTCCATGGAGCATGAGGACTTCATGATAGGCTACGAAGGCCTTGACATCGACGCCGTAACGCGCGACGGCAAGACCGTTCCCATCTTCCGCCGCGGCAGGTGGGCGTTCTGATAACCGGCTTTGCGGGCGCTTTTCAGACGAAGCGCCCGCCTTTTTTATTTGGAGGGATAACTGTAAAACGCAGTGTTACCGGCGTTCGTCCGCATGACCTGTTGCAATTCTCCGCGGGGTATGGTATATTATCGTTAGCCCTAATACATTTCAGGAGGTCAGTATGAAACGAATAATAGCTATTCTGCTCGTCGCGCTTTTGGCTGCCGCGGCCGTTGGGTGCGGCAAGAAGCCGGGAGGGGAGACCCCTCTTGTTACCGACGCCCCCCAGGGCGCGGATCAGCAGACGGATCCCGCGGGCGCGGACGGCGGGTCCGGCGAGGTCTCGGGCAATACTCCGGGCGCTGTGCTTGACGGCAGCAGGCTCGGCGTGCTTCAGTATCTCGGCGAAAACGGCAGCTCCCGCATAAAGGGTCTCATCATCGCAAGCGGCAGCGGTCATCACGAATACCCCGCTATTGAGGAGCTCTTGAAGGACGGCTATAAAACTGAGGGTCTTCTCAGCGAGTTCTTCTACAACGAATGGTTCGAAGTCTACGGCGACGTTGACGGCGCGCCGGTATGCGCATACGTTCTCAAGAACGATCCGAACGCCGATTATTCGGCAATGACCGACGCACAGCTTCAGGCGGCGTCCGAGGCGCCGGATTACCCGGTCTTCGCCGGCCCCGTCACGCCCGATCCCGAGTCCAACGGGCTGCTTTTCAGCGCCTATGTCCATGAGGAGCTCGGCCCCGATCCCGCCCTCTATAACGTCATCTTTACCGACGGCTCCGCCGCAATTGCCGTCGTCCAGCTCAGCATCTTGTTTATGAACGATTGAGCCGCGGGACGCGGCACCAAGGCATTTGGTTTTGACCCGGCGCAAAGGCCTCCTCCTTGCGTCGGGTTTGCTTATGTGCTTGGGTGAAGCGACCCTTCCCGCACGGAGCCTGTTTTTTCTTTTCACCTGTTTCGGATCGTTAACCGTTTTTTTACAACAAACCTTTGCCGGGGTATGGACAAATCCCTGCCGCGGGGATATAATATAGTCCATAAAACCGCTTTTGCGGAAGGAGGTTAACCACCATAATGAAAAAGCTTCTCTCTATGCTCCTTGTGCTTTTGATGACCGCAGCGCTCATACCCATGGGCGTTTTTGCTGCCTCCGAAAGCGACTCCGCTCCCACTGTGGGCGGCTATATCCCCGCGCAGCTTCATGGCGTACGCGCTGTTTCCACCGCCTATGAAAACGGCGATATGGACACCTATTATCGCTTGACCGGCGTCGATAGGCGTGATACGCTGCCCTCTTCCTATGACAGCCGCAACTACAATTACGTTACCCCTGTCAAGGACCAGAATCCCTACGGCTCCTGCTGGGCGCACGCGGCTCTCGGCAGCGTTGAGAGCTACATGATCAAGCACGGCATTCCCGTAGGCACGGGCAGCGCCGCCACCACCGACCTCAACCTCTCCGAGACTCAGCACTGCTTCTTCAACTATTCCACCGCTTATGACGCGGAGGGCATGCTGACCGGCGATAAGACCACTCTTACCTCCAGCAGCTCTCACAACGGCCTCGACTGCGGCGGCAACGGAGAAATGTCCTCCTACACCCTGCAGCGCTGGACCGGCGCGGCCGACGAATCCGTTTCCGCTCTGCAGTACGGCAAGGCCAGCACGGTTTCCTCCTCCGGCCTCAGCAGCCAGTATGCTTACAACAACAACGTCTGCCACGTTCAGAATTCCGAGTGGATCCCCGCGACGGATATCGAGGGCGTAAAGCGCGCGATCATGAACTATGGCGCGGGCAACATCAGCTACTACGCAGGCAGCAGCTACAGCACCTATACAAACACCTATCAGTGCACGATCGACACCTCCAGCCAGGACAGCAGCTCCCACAAGTGGGCTAACCACGCCATCACCCTCGTCGGCTGGGACGACAGCATCGCAAAGTCCAAATTCAAGCCCAACACCCCCACCAGCAACGGCGCATGGCTCTGCAAGAACAGCTGGGGCGACAGCTACTTCGACAACGGCTATATGTGGATCTCTTATGAGGACACCTCCGTTCTCGAGGGCTACATCTACTTCTACGATGCGGAAGCCATCGACAACTACGACCACAACTATCAGTACGACGGCACCTGCAACGTCG
>JAEEGL012383304.1_pt1 | contig 13874 bp, 18 predicted proteins | sample 9134231 | NCBI WGS metagenome assembly JAEEGL01 (sample SAMN16246548, study PRJNA631951) | gut metagenome | biome: gut microbiome; feature: rumen; material: fiber-attached | host: Bos | place: Iran: Karaj | collected 2018-10
CGAGCTTTCTCGCCGTAGTACTGGCAAAACTCTCTACATCCTCGACGAACCTACTACCGGTCTCCATACTGACGACGTCAAGCGCCTCCTTAACATCCTCAGCAAACTTGTCACTGGTGGCAATTCTATGATTGTAATCGAGCACAATCTCCACGTCATCAAATCTGCTGACTGGATCATCGATATGGGTCCAGAAGGCGGACAAGGTGGCGGCCAAATCGTTGCCGAAGGCACCCCAGAAGATCTTGCTCGCTCCCAAGCTACTCCGACTGGCAAGTTTCTTGCAAAATACTTGTAAAAATGATATAATTATCATACCTAGCTTTCTGCTGGAGTATCTTAAAAAGGAGGTGATTTTGTGGAATCATTCAGATTATCAGATAGTGATATAGTAATACCGTTCTCGAAACCAAATCCAAACGGTCGTGGAGATCATTACAACATCTACTTCACACATTCCCCCGACTGGGAATGGGATGCTTTTACCCCGCCCCAAGATTCTATTCATGACCCTATCCTACATGCAGAGTTCAATATCAACAATGAAAGACTACAACAGATCCGTTACGACGAGGCAGACAGCTGGAAGATTGTCGAAATAGTTATTTATTCCTACGCCATCTTAATTCGTCACGAACACTCCTACGAAGCAAATATGCAAAAAGACCCGGAAAGTGGTATTATCCACCCAGGCCTGCAGGTTAGCCAATTATTCGCGGAAATCATTGATCTTGACGAAATCTTCGCTGCAAACCCAGGGATAACGGGTTTTGCAATCGAATTAATCAGCAAGGCGCACGAAGTCGAAGCGTCGTGGAAGATAGCTGTCACCGACGACAAAATAATCGTCAATCCCCCTTCTGGGAACCTTATCTCGTCACCTCGCACTCACCTCAAATCCAACAACCCTACCTAACGGTAGGGTTTTTACTTTGCTCTTGTGCAATTAAGCATTTTCGGGTATAATATGAACAATCATTTTAAGGAGCATATATGTCCGATTATAATTTAAGTTTGACTGTCCGCACCGAAACTGGCAAAAGGGCCCTCGCCCTTCGCGAAGATGGCCTCGTTCCGTCTGTTATCTATGGCGGTAAGTCTGAAATTCTCGCTAAATCATCATACAACGACACCGAAAAAGTTTTGAAACTTGCTGGCTACCATAGCCCAATCGACCTCACCGTCGACGACAAAAAGACCATGGCTATCGTTAAAAATGTCCAGGTCGACCCTGTTTCTCGCCGTATTATTGCCGTCTCCTTCCAGGCTGTTTCCGCCAACAAGCTCGTCGAAGCTACCACTCCAATCGTCCTCATCAACTTCGAAGGTTCTGACGCTTCCAAGGCTCACCTTACCCTCGACCAGGTTATGGAGGAGATTGATGTTAAGGCTAAACCAGCTGACCTTCCTAAAGAACTCATTATCGACGCCTCAAAACTTGCCACCACCGAAGACAAAATCTTTGTGAAAGACCTCGTTCTTCCTTCTGGCGTCGAACTCGCCGATAAGGAAATAGACCCAGAAACCGTTATCGCCAACGTCTATGACGCAGTGGCTGAAGCCGAAGCTCGTGAAGCTGCCGACAAAGCCGCCGAAGAAGCCGGTGAAGTCGATGCCGCTGATGTTCCTTCCGACAATGGAGAGAAACCAGCCGAAGAAGCCCCCGCTGAAGAAAAAGCTGAATAATCCAAAAGAACCGCTTAGGCGGTTCTTTTTTTGTGTGCTATAATAAAAGCATGAGCAGAATCCTTATTGTTGGTAACATCTTAAAGGACATTTATCTCCGCCTGAATGAGCGCCAAGTATCCCTCGAAAAAGACCAAAACGGTACCAAATGGCTTAATCTTGGTTTTAATGGCTCAACTCAACAGTTCTTCTCTAGAACCAGCATCTATTCTGGCGCACTCGTTTCTCTGGAAGTTCTTCGCAATTTTGGCCTAGACGCCGAAATCTACGGCCAGTCGGCCGAAATCAACGAAGACGGCTTTGTAACAGATTCTCTAAGAGCTACCAACTACCGTTACATTCTCTGCGCCGACAACCAAATTTCTTATCTCACCCCCAGCGAGAAACACCAAACCATCTTCAGGCCGGAAAGAATCGACACAGACATCTCATGGCTGTTCCTCGATCGCTCGGCCATCATCGACAAAGCTCTCGTAGAAAACCTCATAAGAGTGTTGGACAGCAACAAAAACCTCCACTTTGCCTTCTATGCCCCCAAGCGCATCCCGAAAGTCGCCGAACCTCTCTTTGAACGCGCCGAAATTGTTTTCACTGACCAACCGCTTTCGATTAAAACCACAGGCAAACTCTGCCAAATCAGCGAGCATCAAATCATCCTTGGCTCCCATAAAGCCATCATCAAAAAGTTTGAAAAAACTGAATTCTTTACCCATCTAACCGTCTACTCCGTAATCGCCGCCTCCGTTTTGGGCGGTCTATTAAACCAAAAAACTGAGGAGGATTCTTTACTCATGGCCAAACTTAACGTCGAGAAAATGAAACTAGATTCTACGCTTCCGCTCCAAGAACTCGAAGACCTTGCTAAAGAAGAAAAAGAAACCGCCATTAACCTCCGTCAAATGGCCAAACAGCTCGTCGCTAAGGGAAAAGGCATTCTCGCCGCCGATGAATCAGGAGGCTCAATTCATAAAAAGTTCGAGTCTATGAATATCCCGGACGATTACGAGCATCGCCGAGACTATCGCAATCTGTTCTTTACTACACCAGATTTAGAGAAATACATCAACGGAGTTATTCTATTCGATGAAACCGCCCGTCAATCCTCCGACGATGGTCGCGATTTCGTCAAATTCCTCACGAGCAAAGGAATCATCCCGGGTATAAAAGTCGATAAGGGCCTCGCTCTCCTCCCCAACTCCGAAGAAAAGTATACCTTAGGCCTCACCGGGCTCGAAGAACGGCTCTCAGAATACTACGATATGGGTCTTCGCTTTGCCAAATGGCGTGCCGCCTTCGAAATCACCCCGAAAAGCCCCACCAAAAACGCCGTCTACAAAAACGTAGAAATTCTTGCTTCCTACGCCAGAAAATGCCAAGACGCCGGTATCGTCCCTATCGTCGAGCCAGAGGTGGTCTTTGATGGTGATTATTCAATCGAAAACTCCGCCGGCATCACCGGCATCATTCTAAGAGAACTATTCGCCGAACTTGAACGCCAAGAAGTCGACCTAAAGGCCACTATCCTTAAGGTCAACATGGTCATCGCTGGGAAACAATATAGCACTCAAAGCACCCCGAAAGAAGTCGGCGAATGGACCGCCAAAGTCCTCCGTCGTTTCGTGCCAGAAACTCTCGCCGGTGTCGTCTTCCTCTCAGGTGGGCAAACTCCAGAACAAGCCACCGAAAACCTCCAAGCCGTCACAGATCAAGGCCCATTCCCATGGCCAGTCACCTTCTCTTATGCACGCGCCCTCCAGGGACCAGCTCTCGAGGCCTGGAAAGGGAACAACGACAACTATCCCGCCGCTAAAGCCGCTTTTCTAGAGAGACTTAAGGCTAATTGCCAAGCCCTAGAAAAATCCGCATAATATTGACTTTTTAACAAGCTTATGGTATAATGAAGACGTATAGTCATTTGGCATACGCTCATTTATAGATAGGGAGGGAAAAATCATGAAAAAGAGTCAGTTTCTTATTGCCATCTTATTCGCAATCGTATTCCTGCCCATCATCACCATGTTGGTGATAACCAGCAATGCCATCGCGGAAACCGCTACTGCGACTGAAGATGCGCCAACCGGCACATCTGTAGCAGAAGCTGCCACCGATGAAGAATTGCCGGCAGAACCTGCCTGCACATTGCTCGACTGGATTGACGACGAACTGGTATTCGACGTCTTTATCGAAAGAGCGGAAGAAACGGAATTCTCCGTTCTGATTCCAAAGAAATGGGTCCCCGTCTCTGAGGCTAAAGTTATAGCCTGGTGCGGATACACACTCATGCCAGTCAACGCCGAAATGGAAGAAATGGCACTCGATATCCAGTATTTCGAAAATATCGAAGCAGGAAGAAAGATTTATCTCCGCGCCTACGCGCCAGATTATTTCTTCCCCGGAGAATACGACTACCTGATAAGAACAGCCGACAACGACGAAAACGACGACAACAACTTCCAGTTCTGCCTGAGGATATTCCTCCAATAATCTAAGCCCCGCTTATAAGCCAAAAGCCCCGCGGGGCTTTTTCATTGTCGAAATAAGAAAAATATGTTATAATTCATCATCATTTTGTACAAAAAAGTTCTTTAGAAAGAAGGGTAAGATATGCTCAAATCCTTGTGGGAACATATCAAGTGCCTCCTTGCCTTCCTGAAAGAAGATAGGGAAATCAAAAGGCAAATCAACCAAGCAACCGACAAGCTTGATGACGCAATTAGACGGAACACCGATTCTTTCCTGGAAGAAATGACTGGCTTACTTGAGAACTATGGCAAACAGAGGATTAGCCTTAAAAACCCTACCGAACCAGAAATCGACGCCTTAGTGAGAGAATATGACCGCAAAACCGAAATAGCCCAAGTGCTGTTCGGACAGCGAGTCGATGACGCAATAAGTGAATTCGACCACACGTCCGAACGTATCCGAATCGAACACGCTCAAAAATAAAGGTGCCTACATTCTATCAAACAACCCCGCTCCGCGGGGCTTTTTCATTGACTTTTTATCCGTTTATGCTATAATAATAACATCTAGTTATCACTAGCGAAATTTTAAAATTGGGAGGGATTATTACGATAAAACTTATTTTGCTCTATATCGTCGAAGTCTGTAATGGATTATTCATATGGTACTTTGGAACCCCTACTATATCGTACCCTGGATTTGTTATCTGTGGCGCAATCATGTTAGTAACTTTATTCCACTCTATCAAGCTCTGTCAAAGTTACAGCTCCCTAATAAAGACCAAAAATCAACTCAAAGAAGGCTATTCCAGAGCTTATAAAACACTATGGGAGGCCAACGTAGAGAGAGGAAACATAGCGTTTAACAAAGAAGTCGCACCGATGCTGGAATTAGCAAATGAGAAAATGCCAAATTATGGCTATGAGCAGTCCGAAGAAGACGAAATTTTCGTAAATTCTCCTTTTATACTCTGGACATGGTCATATTGCGGCCTTTTGTTCTTTGTGTCTGTAAAAGCCGTCAAGCCTTATTCACTACCGTTACTTCTTGTTTTTCTCCTGCCATGCGGTTTTGGATTAATCGGAGGCTACTGTAACGGGCTTCGAAGGCTCAAAGAAATTACTTGCGCAGCCAAACCTGGCCTAGCCCAACTGAATAGCTGGATCGAGTCTCATTCGCTCAACAAGGCAGAGCCCATCAAATCAAAAAGGAGGCTCTTCATATGGGAAAAACCGCGAACAAAGGAAAGAAAACCTTGAAAACAGGAACCCTGCTCGATACACTCATCGGCAAGAAGTTTTACTCTTTCATAGAACTTGCCGAGCTCTTGGAAAAAATACCCAGTATTAGAGTCATCGATGTTAAGCCGCCCGAAGGAGAATCCTTAGATGGAAACTCTCTCGCAACACTGTCCTATCTTGCCGCACTATTCAATGATAATCCCAGAAAGCCTCATCCTGCCACGCTCAAAGTCAAAACTTATAAAAAAGGCCGGTACTCTGTTGGCGTTCAGGTCGGGTCTCTCTGGTTCGAAGTCGGATACGGTAGAATCGAAGACGTACCGGAGTATCAAAAATCCCCCATGCCCCTCCCATAACTTCTAACCCCGCTTAACCGCGGGGTTTTTACTGCTTTAAAAATCCCCCGTTCAATGGGGGGGATTAATCGTTCTTCTTATTTGTCGTGCAAAATACAAAATATACTCCAACTAGTAAGAAAAACACTACCAGGCCGTCAACTACCGCATTAGCAGTATCTTCTTGTGCTGAATTCACGCCGAGCATTACAGACAGCCCAACAATCGCCAGCGCAACGACCCAAAATACAAAGTGCTTCACGAACTCTGACATTATTTCACCCCTCTCAATCGTGATTCGTCAACATATTATACCACTTTATTCTTGCCCTAGCAAAAACACCCCAATCTTTGCCCCTTTTGCTTTTAAAAATCAGATAAACATGTTATGATTTAGCTATGAAATATCTTGCCGTTTTAGGCCGCCTCCCTAAGCTCTCACTTGCCGAACTCGAATCGCTTTTTACAGAGGTAAAACCGTTATTGGAGCGCGGAGCGAATTCCCGACAAAATTCGCCGGTTCTGGCTACTTTCGAAAGCGCAGAACTACCAGACATTAATCGTCTCGGTGGGGTTCAAAAAATCGCCGGTGAACTGCCGGAAGGCTTCAATTATCTTATCGACTCATTAGCCGATCTTCCCGAAGGGAAAATCACGCTTGGAGTTTCCGATTACCGCAAACATACGAATGCTTTTAAAGCACAAGGCGAAGCTCTGAAGCTCAAAAAAATCTTACAGAGGCGGGGACGTTCTGTTCGCGTATTAGAAAATAAAGCGGCCGTGTTGTCAACCGCAACTTCACACCACAACCAGCTTGCAGAAAAGAAAAATCATGTTGAAATTATAATAACTGATTCTGGCTATTACAAGTTGACAGGCGTCCAAAACATTTCAGAATATGCAAAGCGCGATCAGACTAGACCGGCTCGCGATGCTAAAGTTGGCATGCTTCCACCTAAGCTTGCCCAAATCCTCATCAATCTTTGTGGCCCGTTAAAGCCAAGTTCCGTTCTCCTCGACCCCTTCTGCGGTACCGGCGTCGTCCTCCAAGAAGCCTTCCTCATGGGCTACCAACCCTACGGCACCGACCTTGAACCACGCATGATCGAATATTCTAAAAAGAATCTCGACTGGCTAAACTGCTCTAACTACGAACTCGACCCAGGCAACGCTATGTCTTTCAAGTGGAGTCATATCGATGCTGTTGCCGCCGAAGCCTTCCTTGGCCAACCCATGTCCCAACCACCCGTTGACATCAAACTTAAGCAAGAAAAACTCCGCTGTAAGGAGATAATCATCGGTTTTCTCAAAAATTTAGGCTCCCAAATCTCGTCCGAAACCCCAGTCGTCGTCGCCGTCCCTGCCTGGCTCCGCCCAGATGGCACTTATTCTCGCTTAAACATCCTTGACGAAGCGGAAAATCTGGGGTATAATGTGAAAAAGTTTATCAACTTGAGCGAGAGTGACCTCTTGTATTACCGAGAGGGACAGATTGTCGCCCGAGATATAATAGTATTAAGGAAAAAGTAAAATGTCACATGTCAAAGCGGGTGGAACCGCTAAGAACGTCCACAACAATGCCGGCCAACGTCTTGGTGTCAAGCGCTTTGGCGGTCAAAAAGTTAAGGCTGGCGAAGTCCTCGTCCGTCAAACTGGTTCAACTAAACTAGCAGGCGAAGGAACTTATATGTCCCGCAACTTTACCATTCACGCCGCGAAAGATGGCGTCGTTACCTTCGTAAAGACCAAGAAATCCCACTTCTCCGGCAAGAGCGTGCCTCGCGTCCGCGTCGAAGTCCGCTAAATCTAGCTCTAAAGTCCGCCCCTCCAAGGCGGATTTTTATTATGCTATAATAGAGCTCATGGAAACTCCTCACTTTACCGTATCGCAGTTTATTGCAGTTTTGAACCAGACTTTAGATTACGCTCTCCCCGACGTCGAAATTGAAGGTGAAGTCTCGAATTTTAAGACCAGTAAAGGTAAGTGGGTCTTTTTTGACCTTAAAGATGAAGAGGGAACTGTTTCTTGTTTTATGACCCTCTTCCAACTTCACGTCCCACTCGAAGACGGCATGAATGTTGTTGTCAGGGGCTACCCAAAGCTTACGAATTTCGGACGATTCTCATTCACGGTTCAAAAGATTCTCCCGAAAGGCGACGGCTCCATTAAAAAAGCCTTCGACCTCTTAAAAGCCAAGTTAGAAAAAGAAGGCCTCTTCGACCCAGACAAAAAACGCCCTCTTCCGGAGCATCTCGAAACCATTGGTGTCATCTCTAGCACTGGCGCTGCCGGTTATGCCGATTTCTGCAAAATCCTCAACGAACGCTGGGGCGGTCTGAAACTCAAAGTCGCAAACTGTGGTGTCCAAGGCCTCGGTGCCGCCGAAGAGATTATTAGGGCCCTCGAATTCTTTAACGAAGAACAACCCGTCGACATCATCGTCATCATCCGTGGCGGCGGCAGTAAAGATGATCTCGCCGTCTTTAACGACGAGCTTCTGGCTCGCAAGATTTCCGCCAGCAAAATCCCTGTTATGACCGGCATCGGCCATGAAATCGACGAATCGCTCGCCGATCTCGTCGCCGATCTCCGCGCCTCCACCCCTTCCAACGCCGCAGAGATGCTTACTCCCGACCGAAAATCCGAAACTGTCCGCATTCATGACAACCTAGTCTCCGTCGCTAAATACCTTTCTCAACACTTTGATACCGTAAAAACAACTAACGATTCACAAATCCGCTCTATCGACGAACAAATCCAGCTTCGCATTAAAGACGCTCTGAGTTCGCTCCAGAGCACCAAGAAACTCCTCGATTCCTTAAACCCTGAACACGTTTTAAAGCAAGGGTATTCCATAGTCACGGGCAACATTTCCCCTGGAAACATCATCAACATTACTACATCTAAACAACTAATCGATGCGGAGGTAAAAAATGTCCATAACCGATAAAATCAACCAACTTAACGCGCAAGTCCAATGGTTCTACTCAGACGACTTCAATCTCGACAAAGCCGAAGAGAACTACAAAAAAGCTGCCAACCTAGCTAAAGAAATCGAAAACGATTTAACCACTCTAAAAAACGAGATTGAAATCATATCGAAAGATTTTACAAAATAATCTGCTTATGCTAAAATTTAGGCATGTATAATCAACCTCCAACTATGCCTCCGGCCGGGGCCACCCCTGTTACTCCAGCGCCACACCCTTCGATTGCGCCGTCCGGCTCTAGCAAACTAACCAAACCAAGCCACACTTCGCTTGTTAAAACCGTAGTCATCATTCTTTTAACGCTACTCCTCATCGGCGCCCTCGTCCTCGCTTACTATTTCTATAATGAATACCACCTCGCTTCGGCCGACGTTGACTCTAAAGTCGAAAACGCCCTCATCGAACGCGAAAAGGAAATCACTGACGAGCTCGAAGCAGAGTTCGCTAAGCGCGAAAAACAGCCTTTCCGCTCTTTCTCTGGACCAGAAGATTATGGCTCCTTGAGCTTCCAATACCCTAAAACCTGGAGCGCATACATCGACAAAGACGCCTCAAACGGCGGCAATTTCGAGGCCTACCTACACCCGACCGAAGTCCACCCCGTCTCGAACAAAACCATCAACGCCCTCCGCGTTACCATCGAATCAACCTCTTACGAAAAGGTTCTTGAACGCTACAAGAGGCTAGTTACCGACGGTAAAGTCACTGCCTCGGTTGTTCGCATCAACAACTCCGACGCCACCCGCTATGATGGCCAACTCACTAACGACATCAAAGGCTCTGTGGTTATCTTCAAGATTCGCGACAAAGTCGTGAGCCTACAAACCGACGCCGAAATCTATAAAGAAGATTACGAAACAATTTTAACAACCGTTACATTTAACGAATAAGGAGAAAAAATGGCACATATCAACCGTAAATATATCGACAGCCACTGGCTAATCTTCGTCATTAAAGGCATAGTTGCCATCCTCATTGGTGGCTACACGTTATTCAACCCTCTCAAAGATCGTCCGTTCGTAACGGCCGCCGTCGGCATCTTTCTCCTCTGCTTCTCCATCATCGAGTTTGTTAACGCAATCTACCGTGCTCGCCAAAAAACCGGCTGGGCTGTCGCTGTAGTACTCGCCGTTATTGATGCCGTCGTTGCCTTAGCGCTCATTCTCACTGCTAATGAAGACGCCGTTTGGCACCTCTACATGATTTCCGCCTACACCTTCATCCGTGGCTTCTCCGAAATCGTTTCCGGCTTCCGCTCAACCGTCGATCCAACCGACCGTTTCACTTGGGTTTTCTGCGGTATCATCGGCGCCATTATGGGTATCGCCATCTTCAACTCTAGCACCCTCTTCATTAACTATTTCGGTGCCTACCTTCTCGTCCTCGGTACCTGCTCTCTCTTCTATGGCGTTCACAATCGCGCTCAAAGAATTGAGGATCGCATCGCACGCAAAGAGTCCGCTGCTAAGGCCGCCAAGACCCGCAAGAAAGCCGCCCGTAAGATTGTAAAACGCTCTAAATAATGCTATACTAGAGTCTCAAGGAGTTATTTTAATGAACTATCAAAGACCTACTAAGGCTATCATTACCGACGCCGGTTTCGCTAGCCGTTTCTTGCCCATCACCAAAACCGTCCCTAAAGGCATGTTGCCTATCGGCAACCGCCCCGCCATCCAGCTCGTCATTGAAGAATGCCTTGAAGCAGGCATTAAAGAACTCATTCTGGTCGTCACTCCAGAAGGAAAGAACATCTACGAAGATTATTTCTTTAACCCTGTCAATAAGGTCGAGGCTCAGCTCCACTCCCAGGGCAAAGACGACCGTTTCGAACCAGTCAAAAAGGTCCTCAACTTCCCTAAAATCACCATCATCACACAGGACCCCGCTCTACCCTACGGCAACGGCTCTCCTATCGCCAGCGCTAAATCTCTCATCTCTGACGACGAAGCCTTCATCGCTATCTACTCCGACGATATCGTTTACGGCCAATCCGCTGTAAAGGACCTGGTCGACTCTTTCGAAAAACACCCTGACGCTCGTGCTATCATCGGCTGCCAGCTCGTTCCACACGAAGAAATCAAAAAATACGCCGCTGTTGATTACGACGAATCAACCGAAGTTCTCCGTGGCCTCGTTGAAAAACCGAAACCAGAAGAAGCCGCCAGTGACCTTGCTTCCTATGGACGCTATCTCTTGACCCCAGAAATCTTTGAATTCCTCACTCCGAAACACACCGGTAAAGACGACGAACTCTGGCTCGCCGAGGCCATCGCCGAACTCATCCCGACAGGAAAAGTCTACGTAAAGCAGACCAACGGTCTCTGGATGACCACCGGCGACCCGAGAAACTACAGTTTTGCTCTCCTTAAATATATCTTGGATAACGAAGATTACGCTGGAGAAATCCGCGAATTCATTAATAATAACTAACCTTTAAAGGAGGTAAAATGGACACTGCTGAATGGATTATCGTATCAATCCTATCTTTAACGCTTTTCATCTTTTTAATCTTAGGCATTATGCTTCTTTCGAAACTGCTCGATCTCTCTCGAGACGCTAAACACATCATGAAGCAACTCGAGCGCATGACTAAGAAAGGTAACTCAATCGTCGCCAAAGCCCACGATACCGTCGACGACATTAGCAAAACCGCCACCTCCGCCGCTAAAACTATGAAAAAAGACGCGACCAAGACCACCGGCGTTGTCAAAGACGCCGTTGTCGCCGCCGTGGCTAAAAGATTCGGCTTAAACGATGAAAAAGAAACTAACTCTAAAAAGTAAACTCGGCAAGTTTCTCGGCGCTATTTGTGGCTTTTTCGCCGGCGTTTTCCGCGCCCCGAGATAATCGCTGTCTCTATCTTGACTTTTTATCGCGTTTATGCTATAATTAAGGCGTAACCGCTATTCGGTTACAGGGGTTTGGCCCTGTACCTTTACATATAGTTGAGAAAAATTGTTTTTGGGGAGGAAAAGCAATGAAAGAAATGGAAAGGTTATATCGCATACTGCTAGGGATCGTTCTGTTTGTCGGCATAATCGCACTCTTCGGTGCTGCCCATGCAGAACAGGGCGCTATCACCGTGACAGAAGAGGAGATTACTCTTTCTGTTGAAGAAGTGGAAGGGATTCTGGAGGAGTACGAAGAGTACGATCCAGAATTTATCAAAGACATTCAGAGCGCTCTGAACAATCATGGCGCCAATCTGAAAGTCGATGGTGACTTCGGGGTTAAGACCGGCATGGCTGTCAAAGAGTTTCAGAGAAAAAAGAAACTCACCATTGACGGCATTGTCGGCCCAAGGACTCTGAAAGCCCTCGGGCTCGAAGATAACGGAGTTTACCCCCGCTACGCACCAGACATAATGAAAATCTACCGAAAAGGCAGTAACCATCGCATGGTGGTGCTAACTCTAGGTAGCAACCTAGTGTACGCCTTCGAAAAACGCGATGACGGCATGCATCTTGTTCGTATCATGCTTGCTGCCACCGGCAACAACGAGAAGGGCAACTACACCAACCTTTACGCTGGGGTTCTGAAAGAAACCCCTCGCAAAGGAGCCGCCATTTATGGCGACAAATGGGAAGGAGATTTCGCTGTTCCTATCACTGCCGGCGACTTCTTTCACTCGGTTCTTCTCCGCTTAGTAGGCGGAAAATGGCGCTATGACGATAACTCTTGCCTCGGCAAAAGAGTCACTCATGGCTGCGTTCGCCTCTCGCTCGAAGACGCCGAATGGAACCAAAATTTCTGCACCGAAGGCACCGCTATCATTGTGTGCGATCTTAACTGGGACCTGCGTCCCTAACTCAACTACCTAACACCCCCGCTATCGGGGGTGTTTTCTATTGACATTTTAAACTGTTTATGCTATAATAAAAATATATCTGGTTTCTCAGATAAGAATTTTACGAGGAGGAAAAGAGGATGGAAAACGAAGCAAGATCCTACTTCATGGATGGCCACCACGACAAAATCGAGGCCTCCGGCGCGAGAGATCCTTATACTAACGCATATGTGGGCTCTCAGGCTTGCGCCTGGCTCAATGAAATCCTTCGCCAGAAGGAGCACAAAGTACCAGTTTCCTAACCCCCAACCCTCAGCACCCCTATATCAGGGGTGTTTTTATTGACAATAAACACTTCTTATGGTATAATAGAACTATAGCTAGCCTTCTAGCTAGATTAAGAACGTTAAAACTATCACATATTTTAGGGAGGGAAAAATATGAAGAAATTGATCCTGAGCATCCTGTTCATCCTCGTCATTGGTGTACTATTCGCGGTACTCATTTCCTTTGTCGAACCCATTGCCTCGGCTAAATCAGAGGAAGCCATCGGATTTCCGAGCTACTGGGAATACGATATGAACCTGGTGAGCCAAATCCAGTCCCGACTGAATTACTGGAACGACGCCAACCTTACCGTCGACGGTAAATTCGGCCCTGCCACCGCCAAAGCGGTCAAGGACTACCAAGCCAAAGAAGGCTTGAACGTCAGTGGCGTCGTAGACGATACTACCGCTGAAAGACTCCAGGCCACCGGCTGGTCAAGCGGCACCACGATGTACTACATGGCCAATCTCGAATCTGTCTCCGAAAGAAGCGAGAGCGAATACTTGATCTATGTCTCGCTCGGAGGTCGCGCTCGGACTTCTCACATCAGTGTCTTCTGCGACAAAACCCTTGTCGCGGAAACCGCCTGTATCACCTGTGATGAGTCGAATGGGCATTATACCCCTGTCGGAGTCTTCACGGTTTACAGAAAATCCGTGAGACGAGATCTGTTCGAGGACGACCGCTTTATGTGGTACAATCAGACCTGGATTGTCCCTGAGAAGCTGTACGGTTCCGACGTTCAGACGCTCGAAGCAAACAAGTTTGCTATCGAGTCCGAATGTTACAAACTGGAAACGCTTGACATTATCCCCGGACAGCAGATGGGCGCCCACCAGACCGAATGGAACATCTGTGTTCCTTTGAATTTGAGTGCCTGGATTGTCGACAACGTCCCGGCCGGGACAAAGGTTGTCATTGACGACCGTAACTACCAGCCGAGCTCCATCGGCTTCGAAGATTTTATCTCCAGCATGCCGTAGAACGTCGAGATGGATAAGCAGTATAATTATATGCCTCTCCATTTTAACTAAATCACCCCGA
>JAEEGL014117611.1_pt1 | contig 13874 bp, 11 predicted proteins | sample 9134231 | NCBI WGS metagenome assembly JAEEGL01 (sample SAMN16246548, study PRJNA631951) | gut metagenome | biome: gut microbiome; feature: rumen; material: fiber-attached | host: Bos | place: Iran: Karaj | collected 2018-10
AATGTCGTACCTTTGCCGCCGTCAATCGCGATGACATCAGTGAGTAATTAACTTATTATCAACAATCAAAAAAAACAACATCAAACGACTATGGCAAAAGTAATTTATGAACTGTACCGCGACAACAACTCCAAGTCGCGTGCCTACAACAAGATTTTCGCCCGCTCGAAGAGCATCGAGACGCTTGACCTGAAGAAGCTGTCGCGCCACATTTCCGACCACGGGTCCATCTACACGGAAGACGTGGTTCAGGGCGTGCTGCTGAAGTTCCGCAGCTGTCTGCTGGAGATGCTGCTCAACTCTCGCAGCGTGAAAATTGACGGTCTGGGAACGTTCTACACGACCATCGAAAATAGCGGCGGCTCCGAGACTGCCGACGAGTTCAGCGTCACGGAGAACGTGAAGGGCCTGCACATCCGCTTCCGTCCCGACATGGAGCAGGAGCTGGGACTCTCCAGCCCGGCGTTCCTGAAGAAGGCCTCGTTCATCAACGTCGCCACGCTGGCCTCCGAGGGGGCCGTGACGGGCGGCGACGACAATGGTGGAAACTCTAACCCGTAATGCCGCCATGAAGACTCCGACCCGTGATACGCTGCGTCTCATCGTGCAGACGCTGCTGGCCTTCCTGACGGCCCTGGCCACGACGCTGGGCGTCAGCTCGTGCAAAGGCTGCTTTTAGAATAGTGTAACTTTTTCTTCTGATTATTATCGTAGCCGTGGCGGTGCTGACTGCTTGCCGCGACTACGATTTTTCCCGTCTGTTGTATGTCATTCCAAAAAAGTTTCGTACCTTTGCAGACAGGTACGAAAAATGACGAAATGAAGAGCGAGAAGCAACAGGCCGCAGCAGCGGCAGACTTTGCCAGACGGTGGCAGGGCAGGGGATACGAGAAGGGCGACAGCCAGGTGTTCTGGGCCGACCTGCTGACGAATGTCTTCGGGGTGGAGAGCATTGCCGAGTTCATTCGTTACGAGGAGCAGGTGAAGGTGGACAAGACCAATTTCATCGACGGCCATATCCCATCGACCAAAGTGCTGATAGAGCAGAAGAGCATCAGCAAGGACTTGCGCGAACCAGTCACCCAGAGCGACGGCCTGCGGCTCACCCCTTTCCAGCAGGCCAAGCGCTATGCCGCCGAAATGCCCTACTCGGAGCGTCCGCGCTGGATAGTGACGTGCAACTTCCGCGAGTTTCTGGTCTACGATATGGAGCTGCCCAACGGTGAGCCGGAAAGCATCCTCTTGGAACATCTCGGCAGGGAATACTACCGTCTGCAGTTCCTCGTGGATGCCCGCAGCGAGCACCTGACGAAGGAGATGCAGGTGTCGATGCAGGCGGGCGAGATAGTGGGTCGCATCTACGACGCGCTGACAGCCCGTACCGAATCCCAAAAGGAGGGGCTTGCGGACGGCGGAGACTACGGTGAATTCCTTCACGATGTCAACATCCTGTGCGTTAGGCTGGTGTTCTGCCTCTATGCCGAGGATGCGGGAATCTTCGGACGGCGTGACATGTTTCACGACTACCTGAGGCAGTTTGACGCCCACCATCTGCGCCGTGCGCTGATGGACTTGTTCAAGGTGTTGAATACACCTGTCGATGAACGAGACCCGTACCTTGAACCCGACCTGGCACAGTTCCCATACGTCAATGGCGGACTCTTTGCTGACCAGAAGCCCCTCCCATGGGGAGGTGACGGTACCGGGCTTGACCAGCTGCGCACGCTGTTGTTGCAAAACGCCTCGCTGGACTTCGACTGGAGCGAGATTTCACCCACCATCTTCGGAGCCGTCTTTGAGAGCACGCTGAACCCCGAGACGCGCCGCTCAGGGGGCATGCACTATACCTCGATAGAGAACATCCACAAGGTCATCGACCCGCTGTTCCTGAACGACCTTCGAAGCGAACTTGACGCCATCCTGGAGGAAAAGGTAGAGCGTCAGCGTGTGCGCCGCCTTGAGGCATACCAAGACCGTCTGGCCTCGCTGACCTTTCTCGACCCCGCATGCGGCAGCGGCAATTTCCTGACGGAGACCTATCTGTCGCTAAGAAGGCTGGAGAACGAGGCCATACGCGAGCGTTACCACGGGCAGGCCATGATGGGTGCCTTCAAGAATCCCGTCAAGGTCAGCATCCAGCAGTTCCATGGCATCGAAGTCAACGACTTTGCCGTCACCGTGGCCACCACCGCCCTCTGGATCAGCGAGGCGCAGATGCTGGCCGAAACCGAGCGCATCGTACAGCAGGACATTGACTTCCTGCCGCTGAAGTCGTACCATAACATACGCGAGGGAAACGCACTGCGCACGGAGTGGCCCAAGACGGACTACATCATGGGGAATCCGCCGTTTGTGGGGGCCTCCATGATGACTTCGGAACAAAAGGCCGATGCAGTGACTATCTTTGGCAAGGGGAAGCGGGTCAACAGCATAGACTATGTAGGTGCCTGGTATTATAGGGCGGCACAATTGCTGCAAGGAACACAGGCGCATGCAGCGTTCGTTTCGACAAACAGCATCACGCAGGGCGAGCAGGTGGCACCGTTCTGGGAACCGTTGCTCAACGTGTACAATATTCACATAGACTTTGCCTATCGGACCTTCCGCTGGGATAGCGAGGCTTCACAGAAAGCCCACGTGCATTGCGTCATAATTGGCTTTTCTGCAGCAGGAGTCCAGTACCCGACAATTTACGACGGTCAGCAAGTCATCAAGGCATCCAACATCAATCCATATCTGACGGACGCTCCAAACATCGTCATTGCAAGTCGCCCCAAACCGATATGCGATGTGCCAACCATCAGCTACGGCAACAAACCTTCAGACGGTGGAAACCTGATACTCTCACAAGAGGAAAGAGACCAGCTTGTTGCCAAAGATGCAAGTATAAGCCATCTTGTTAGAAGATACGTAGGAGCACGTGATTTCATCAACAATGACGAAGTGCGCTTTTGCCTGTGGTTAAAGAACGTACCCCCGTCCATGTACAGGCACAACACCGAAATCATGCGAAGGCTTCATGCTGTGCGCCAGATGCGACTTGCCAGCTCAGCCGCACCCACGCGGGCTTTGGCTGACAGACCATACCTTTTCTTCTCAACGCCACAGACGGGCAATCCTTATCTGCTGATTCCTGAAGTGTCGTCCGAACGCAGGAAGTACATCCCTATTGGCTTTATGCCAAGCTCTGTGATAGCAGCTAATACGGTGGTAATTGTTGCGGATGCCAAGCTGTTCCATTTCGGGATTCTCACTTCCAGTATTCACATGGCATGGATGAGAACCGTGGCAGGCAGGCTGAAGAGCGATTACCGCTATGCCGGCAGTGTCGTCTACAACAACTTCCCGTGGCCTTCTCCTACCGACAAGCAGCGTACACAGATAGAGCAGACCGCCCAGGCCATACTCGATGCCCGCGCCCTCTATCCCGAATCGTCACTGGCCGACCTCTACGACGACCTGACCATACCGCCCGAACTGCGCCGCGCCCACCAGCAAAACGACCGCGCCGTGGCTGAGGCATACGGCATCCCCCTGAAGCCCACCCCGGAAGAGGGCCAGATAGTGGCCGTCCTGTTCCGCATGTACCAGGCTCTGACAAAGTAGTGCAAAAGATGAATAAACTTTTAGGCAAGGGCAATCATGGCGAAGCGTATCTGTTGGATGACGGCACGGTGCTGAAGCTGACCAACGACTGGCGGGAATATGACGTAGCTACCTGCATCAAGGGACACCAGAATCGCCACATTATAGACATCTACGACTGCTGGGAAACAACGGATGAAGAGGACAGGCCCTTTGCCATCAAAGAAGAATTGTTGCAGATGGAAACCCCCACTATTGAATCTGGCCTGAAAGAACAATTTCTGCATCAGTTCAAGCAATGCTGGTACACAATAAACGAACATCGCTCATGCCCTCGCCATAATTATTTCGACCTGCTCATGGACAGCTATGCTTCAGCAGACCATGACATGACGAGCCGGGCATCAGCAGAGTTTCACAAGCAGACCGCCCATCTTCCACAGGCATCGGCTCTCGACCAGATGCTAAAGGCGACAGAAAGCGCTTTTGAAGAGTTGCACAGGCTATGCCCTACAGCCGAGTTAGACCTCAATTCCGGCAACATTGGCTTCACCAACGAAGGAAGAATGAAATACTTCGACATCCTCAGTAAAACGTAGTTTCCTTCGCCCTGCGCACCACGGCAGGTACGGTGGCCAAAGGACTGGATACAGTATTCGTCAGCCGTACTGCTCATCGTATCGGCAGTGACCATATTCGGAATAAAGGAAGAAAGGATAGGTCATGAACAAAAATGAGATAGTAATAGCTTTGGGAACGGCTCACCGCCTGCGGGAGCCTGGCAAGCGCTCGACGGACGGGCGCCTGGTAGAGTGCGTCTACAGCCGCGAGACAGTCCGCGAGGTGAGGGACATCCTGCAGGACATGGGCTACAAGGTACTTATCGACTATGAGCCGCTGGACCTGCCCAAGAGCATGCAGTCGCCGAGTGTCACGCAGGAGCGGCAGCGCGAGCTGGCCATGAGGGTGAACTTCGTGAACGAGCTGTGCCGGCAGAACGGCAAAGACCGCGTCATCTACGTGAGCTTCCACGTGAATGCAGCTGGTGCCGACGGCCAGTGGCATGACGCCCGTGGCTGGTGTGTCTATACGTCGCCCGGCAGGACGAAGGCCGACGACCTGGCCACCTGCCTGTGGAATGCCGCCGACAGGAACCTGCCGCACGACCACAAGAGCGCCCTGCGTGCCGACTGGTCGGACGGCGACCCGGACTACGAGGCGAAGCTGTATGTGCTGACCAAGACACAATTCCCCGCCGTGCTGACCGAGAGCCTGTTCCAGGACAACAGGGCCGACGTGGACTACCTGCTCTCCGAGGAGGGACGCCATGCCATTGTGCGCCTGCATGTGGAGGGGATCATCAAATACATAGAGAGCGCAAGTTTAGGGGATTTCCCTTGGAGATTACGGATTTATTGATTAACTTTGCAGCAAAGAACAGAGATATGATATACTTGTTTCCACCCGTGTTCTGCATCGTCATGATGCTTGTGCTGGCAGCCCTCCTTGTCTGGGCCGTCATCCGCAAGGTCGGCGAGGTGCTCAGCTCACCCCCCGGCTCGTCGCCGAGGCTGGACCCCGTCGGCATCAGGAACAGGAAGAGCACCGGCGGGAAATGCCACGTCACCAACGACGGCTACTATGCACCGATGAAGAAGTACGTGGCCGAAGTGGTCTGCGAGGAGATGGACAGCAGGAGGATGCTGGTGGCCGACTCGCTCGCGGAGCTGGAAGAGAAGATCGTCAGGGAGTTCGACTACTGCGAGGGAAGAATCCAGGATGCTGCCGGCAGGAAAGCGGCAGGGTAGTATTTTCGTAATGCAGCTGAAGGCGGTATATTTGCAATAAAAAAACAAATATACCGCTTTTACTATGGCTACAAGAGAACAGGTATACAAGGCGACCATACTCATCAACTCGGAGCAGGCGCAGAACAACGTGAAGAAGCTGGAGACACAGCTGGAGGACTTGCGCAAGAGACGCGACAAGGCCTTCAGCGAGGGTAAGATGGATGTCTGGAGGGCTGCCAACAAGGAGATAGACTCCATGAACAAGAAGCTGGACAAGCAGCGCACCATCGTCATGGCCCAGAGCAAGACGATAGAGAACATCAGCACGGCCAAGGCCAAGGAGCTGAAGGTGCTCATCGGACAGATCAACAAGGAGCTGGACTCGCCGCACATCAAGAAGGGTAGCGAGGAGTGGAACGCCCTTGTCGCCGTCATGAAGGATGCCAAGCGCGAGCTGAGGGAGATTGGCGAGGCCACCAAGGAGCAGCAGTCGCTATGGGGCCGCATGACGGGATTCCTCAACAAGAACTGGGGTGCCATTACGCAGATAGTCAGCGGCATCACCGGACTGTCGGCGACCATCCGCTCCTCTGTCCAGGACTATGCCACCATGGAGGAGGAGATGGCCGACGTGCGCAAGTACACCGGCATGGCGGATGAAGCTGTGCGCGACATGAACGAGGACCTGAAGAAGATGGACACCCGCACCAGCCGCGAGCAGCTGAACAGGCTGGCAGGCAGCGCAGGACGCCTGGGCCTGCAGTCGAAGAAGGATATCATGGAGTTCGTCGAAGCGGCCGACATGATAGGCGTGGCCCTGGGCGACGATCTGGGCGATGGTGCCGTGGACAAGATAGGCAAGCTGGCCATGGCCTTCGGCGAGGATAAGGACAAGGGACTGAAGGGTGCCATGCTCTCTACGGGTTCTGCCATCAACGAACTGGTGCAGAATTCCAGCGCACAGGCTGGATACCTCGTGGACTTCACGGCACGTGTGGCAGGCTTCGGCAAGCAGCTGGGTCTGACGCAGGCGCAGATCATGGGCTTCGGTACCGTGATGGACGAGAACCTGCTGCGCGACGAGATGGCAGCCACGGCCTTCGGCAACATGCTGACGAAGATGCAGACCGACACGGCCAAGTTCGCCAAGATTGCCGGCAAGGACGTGAAGGAATTCGCCGACCTGCTGAACAGGGATGCCAATGCCGCCATCCTCGCGCTGGCCGACAACCTGAAGAAGGCCGACCCGCAGACGATGATGAAGATGCTTGACGACATGGGGCTGGACGGCTCGCGTGCCGTCGGCGTCCTCTCTACGCTGGCCGACAAGATAGACGATGTCCGCAATCACCAGGCACGGGCCACCGAGGCCTACGAGAAGGCCACGAGCGTACAGGGCGAGTTCGACACCATGAACAATACCGTGCAGGCACGGCTTGACAAGTGCAGGAAGCAGTTCAAGGAGATGTCCGTCGAGCTGGGTGAGCGCCTGCTGCCCGTGGTGAAGTACACCATCAACGGCGCCTCCATGTTGGCCAGGACGCTGAGCGTGCTGACCGGCTTCGTGTATGACCACTGGAAGAGCCTGACGGTATTAGGTGGGTACATCTTAATCCTGACGGGTGTATGGAACGCAAACACCATCGCCATGAAGGCTTCGAATGCCGTTGAGACCGTCAGTATTGCCCTGAAGAAAGGCCATGCCCTTGTGGTAAACACCTTGAAGCAGGCATACATGGCCTGGCGTATCGTCATAGCTGCCGTGACGGCCAACCACGTCAAGCTGAACAGTGCCATGGTGGATATGAAGCGGCTGCAGATGACCAACATCTGGACGGCCCTGATAACTGTCGTGCTGACTGCAGCCGTAGCCATCTATGGTGCAGTCAAGGCATGGAAGAGCCACAGCGAGGCTGTCAGGAACAGCCTGCAGCGGGTGAAGGAGATGCAGGCCCGGCAGCAGCTGGAGACCGACGTCAACAAAAAAGTCAGCGAGTCGATAGCGGAGCAGAAGACCAAGGTGGAGCAGCTGTCGCGTGTCATCCATTCAAACGCCTATTCCATTGACGAACGGCGTTCATCCATCAAGAGGCTGCAGGGCATCGTTCCGGAATACCACGCATCCATCAGTAACGAGGGTAAGCTTTACAATGACAACTCGTCAGCCATCAAGCAGTACATTCAGGATCTGAGTGATGCGGCAACTGCGGAAGCCGTCTACGCCAAGAAGGTGGAGATTAACAAGAAGAAGATGGAGCTGGACTTCAAGGAGAACCGTATCAAGGGAAGCCTGAAGGCTGTGCAGGCGTACCGCGACACCCAGCAGCAGGAGGAGCGTGTGGAATGGTCGGACCAGTTCGGCACGCACACCTCTACAGTCAAGACGAAGTCGGCCATAGAGAGCGACCGCCAGCAGCAGATTCACGAGCAGCGGCTGGCCGATGTCCATTCGGAGCAGAAAGTCCTTGAAGCCGAGGACAAGTACCTCGACAAGGTGCTGGAGAAGAACAAGAAGGTCAACGAACTGTACACCGGCAAGGTGACGGGCAAGACCACTCCGGCTGCAGGAAATCCCGTCACGACCACCGGCGGTTCTACCTACAAGTCATCTGCCGAGGAAAAGAAGGAAGAGGAGGAGCGCAGGAAGCGCGAGGCCGAGGAGCGTAAGCGCCGCAAGGAGGCAGAGGATGCCGCCAAGGCCGAGAGCGATGCGAGGATTGCCGCCAAGACGCACGAGTACGCCATGGGCAAGATTACCTACCGCCAGTATATACAGGATATGGCCAAGCTCCAGCAGGACGGACTGAAGAACCGCCGCGACGTATACGAGAAGGGTTCTGCCGAGTATGAGAAGCTGAACAGGGAATACGAGGAACGCACCTTCAAGGGCGATCAGCAGGTGAACCAGATGAAGCTCGAAGACCTGCGCCGCTGCATGATCATGCAGCAGGCCGAGATAGAGGCGCAGGCCGCCCGCGAGGAGATTACGGAGCAGGAGAAGCAGGAAAAACTGCGGTTACTCGAAGAGACTTACCTTGCTGACAAGGTGGAACTGTATAAGGAAGGCTCACAGGAACGCATGAGGGCCGAGTGGGAGCTGCAGGACGTTGAGCAGCGTAACAGGCTGCAGCGGGAACATTACTACCAGCAGCAGCTGCAGCAGGTGCGTGAGCAGTACCTGGGAATGAGTAACGAGAAGCAGCTGCAGATGGCGCTGGCAGGACTGGACGAGCTGCATAGCATGGGATTGCTGAATGAGAGAGAGTACCAGGAAGCACTTTTGGCCATCAAGGCACAGTATGCCAACTATGAGACCAGCAGCGAGCGTGACGAGCGTGTTGGGGCAGATGCCCTGAAGGTTGCCCGGGACAAAGCCCGTCAGGATCTAGACCAAGAAGGTTCCTCTTCCGCCAACCTTCCCATCGTCGGCGACATCATGCTCTACCAGTCCACCATGGAAAAGCTGAAGCAGATGTACCAGGACGATGAGATGACACATGCCCAGTACCTTGCGGCCAAACGGCAGGCTACTGCACAGTTCTGTGAGTCGCTGGCCTCACAGATGCAGGCCGCCTATAACACCGTCAATCAGGTCATGTCGGCTGCCTCTTCCTACTACGGGGCACAGGCTGACTACGAGGTGGCCATGACTAAGAAGAAGTACGAGAAGCAGATAGAGGCTGCCGGCAGCAACCAGAAGAAGGTCAAGAAGCTGCAGGAGAAGCAGGCCAAGGAGGAAGCGGCCATCAAGTCGAAGTACAACAAGAAACAGATGGCCATACAGATGGCACAGGCCGTGGCACAGACGGCCATGAATGCCATACAGGCTTACGGCGCCGTGCTGCAGCCCGCCAATCCTGCGTCATACGTCTATGCTGCCATTGCCGCAGCAGCTGCCGTAGCTGCCGGCATGCTGCAGATAGCCACCATTAGGAAACAGCAGCAGGCACAGGAGGCTGGCTACTACGAGGGTGGCTTCACAGGTGGCAAGCGGTACCGCAAGGAGGCCGGCGTGGTTCATGAAGGCGAGTTCGTGGCCAACCACCAGGCCGTGAACAATCCGAACGTGCTGCCGTTCCTGAACTTCCTCGATCAGGCGCAGCGCAACAATACCGTCGGCTCCCTCACCGCTCAGGACGTGTCGCGCTCGTTATCCGCAGGTGGCGGCTCAGCCGCCGCACTCATCGCTCCCGTCGTCAACGTGCAGAATAACAACGAGGAACTTTCCGGGACGCTGGCAGACACCCGTGACGTGCTGGACCGTCTGGCCCTGCAGCTGGAACTGGGCATTGGTGTCGACGTTCCCATCGACGGTGAGAACGGCATATACAGAAGACTGCGCCGTTTTTTGAAACTGACGAATAATAAACTATAACAGTTCAGACAATGATAAGCCTATTCCTTGATAATGTCCGGTTGTATCCGGAAAGCGGAGAGAACATCAAGCTGACCAAGCAGAACCCGTACTTCTCGCTGGCAGGAGCGTACACCCTTGACGTCACGCTGCCAATGGATATCTGGGAGAACCGCCAGTTCTTCGGCAGTATCAGCCGCATGGAAACTACCAAGAACCCGCGTTCCATGACGTGCCGCCTGACGAATGACAACGCCACCATCATGGTAGGTCTGGCGCATATCACCGAGGTCACGGAGAAAAGCGTGAAGGTGCAGCTGGAGGGCGGCAACTCCGAAATCAACTTCCTGTCAGAGGAGGGTGGGGCGTACATTGACGAGATGGAGTATGACCTCATGCAGACACTTTACGTAAACGTTTACTTCGAGGCTCTGAATGCTCCCATCTCACTCAGTACCATTAACCTAAACGAACTGATAAGGACGGTGATTCACAAATGCGGCTTCCGGGTTATCGAGGATTGTCTCTACACGGCTCCGTGGGGTTCGTTGTACATTGTTCCAAGGGATGCCACGGAGAGGGTGCAGAACCAGCTGCCCCACTGGAAGGCTTCGGAGTTCATACAGCAGGTGAGCCGCCTGTTCAACGTCACCTTCTATGCCGATGTCACGAAGCATACTGTGCGCATCGTATCCAACAGGGATTTTACAACGACGTCACAGGTTACGGTGCTGGAACCCGTGGACGAATTCAAGGCGGAGCTGCTGGATGATGATGGAGGATCAGAGGTCGAGGCTTTGGCCAACGCCAACATCAGGTATGCGTTGTCTGGCTCCGAATACCACGATATAGACTGCATACCCGACGACGTTCGCAAGGCACTGGAGAAGCGGGAGTACAACAGTTATGCAGATTTGGAGACGGCATGGAACGGCATGACAGTCGATGAGCGCAAGCGCTATCTCTTCATCTGCCCGCAGGGATGCTATGCCTCATGGGTACGCGCCCCGTTGTGGCACGACGACCCGTCCGTTGAGCGACTGACCTATATCGACTGCTTCAGGCCTCTCGTCCGAGATGGCTCCTCCAGCGAGTTCCTGGATCTGAAGATAGTGCCCGTAGCTATGCGCACAGCATATAAGCTCTACCAGATCAGCAGCTACGTGTACATACATCGATACCTGAACACTCCTTCCACAGAGGGCAGCGAGGATGGACTGCACCACTACGTGACAGGGGAGACGGAACATGTTACTGTGCAGGAGGCCGTCACGGACGGACTTGAAGAGGAAGACGGCGGGAAGACAAAGGACGACATCATGGAAGTCATGTACTCCCGATACAGCAATACCCACGTGTGGTGCCAGAAATGGAAGGCAACCAAGCAGTATGGGCAGTGGGCCAATTACGAGGAACTTGACCCGGTAAGCGGGCAGACCATAGTGAATACACCGGAGCAGAGCAAACAGCAATACTGGTTCACTGATTGGAAGCTGAAGCCGGGACTCTGGAACGACATGCCGTCGGAGCGCTGGTCGCTCTCCCTCAACCCTGTGGCAGACGCAGACCACTACCTCGGCGAGCTGCATAACAATCCCTATTCGCTGAACATGAAGGCAAGGCACGTGTTCCAGTTCCTCAGTGACGTTATCCCCGACCCGTCGGACATATTCCTTGTCAGGGGAAAGCGCTATGCCTGTGAGAAGATAGAGGCCAACATACGCGACAACAAGATTGACCGCCTCATGACCGGCTACTTCTACGAGATTGAGGAATAGGTCTATCTACAGCACGCCCTCGAAGCTCTTCACGCTTTCGGGCACGAAGCCGGACTTCTTCAGGTAGCGGTTCGTCACTGCCACGTCGGAATGTCCTGCCTGGTCACGGGCTACCACCACGCCCTCGGCATTGGCGAGGTCGCGGATGCCGGAGTCCTTCAGGCTGTAGAACTGGTAGCTCTCTGGCCACCGCAGGGCCTTGCGCATCTTCTTCCATTCATAGCGGAAGCGGTTCAGGTAGGTCATGGTGCTTCCGGGCTTGAGGTTATCACTGAACAGGTAGTAGTGTGATGGCGCGTCGAAGGTGCGCAGCTCCACCAGCAAGTGCAGCAGCCTCGTGTTCAGGCCGACCCGTCGCTCCTTGTGGTTCTTGGCTACGTCTGCAGGCACTGTTATCTCCCTGTCCTTGACGGAGATGTTGCCGATGCGTATGTGCCGCAGCTCGTCAGGTCTGATGAAGGTGTAGTATTCCATCATGCATGCCAGGAGGAAATGCCTGTTATTATTATAAAGGTATTCGCGCATGCGCGTGAGGGCTGCTGGCGGCAGGGCGTCACGGAGCTTTTCCTTCTCGCGCAGCATGTGGATATCCTCTACGGGGTTCCTGTCGATGTACTTCCGTTCGACGAGCCAGGTGCAGAGCGTCGAAAGCCATGTGCGGTAGTTGTTGCGCGTCGTGGCTCCCACGTCCTTGTCCAAAATGAGATAGTCCAGGAAGTCGACGATGAAGCTCCTGTCGAACTGGTAGACGAAGCGGATGCCTATGTGGCACTCGCTGATATAGCCCTCCAGTGCTTTGATACGGCTGAGGTAGTCGTAGACGGTCTTGTGCTTCATCGTCCCCTTGGTCTCCAGTGCCAGCACGTAGTCACGGTAGCCGGCAAGGACGTCGGAGAACGGCGTCAGGTGCCTGGTGCTGTCATCCCTGACGAATGGGTTCCACCCCTTGATGAGCCGCTGGGTGAGATTGGAGATGAGCAGCGTCGCCATCGCCTTCCGGGCACCGCGGCCCCTCGTCCTGTCAAGCATGTACTTCTTCCGCTTCATCCCATCAGAGACGGGGTCGTATGCAAAGAAGTCCACGTACCAGTTCTTGCCGGTGTGCAGCCTGGGCAATGTGAAGCCTATTATACGGGCGGTGCTGAAAAGTTCGTCGTGTACGGGCATTTTTTTTGTTGGGGAAAATCCGGAGGACTCCCCAACAGGTTCGACAATGATTTCTGAGTTTTGTCCGAGTGCCTCGGCCTCAGGGATGAGAAAAGCCCCGTCTGCAGGGGCTTTCTCGTGATTTTTAGTTGCGGAGGCAGGACTCGAACATGCGACCTCCAGGTTATGAGCCTGGCGAGCTACCAACTGCTCCACTCCGCGATGTTGTCTTTTGTTAAGCGGGTGCAAAGGTACACTTTTTTTTTTGATTATGCAAATAATTTGCAGGAAAAACGCAAAAAATACGTGTTTTATAGTATTTTGTATAGAAAAGTTTGGTCGTTTCGGAACTATTTCCTAATTTTGCACACAGTAAACATGATGTGCAAAGTACAAAACAGAGAGGAGTCGAATTATGTCTATATCTAAAACACGGCAAAAGCTTGTAGATGTGGCTCGCCAACTGTTTGCCAAAAACGGTTTGGAGAATACGACCATGAACGATATTGCGATGGCTTCCGATAAGGGACGCCGTACGCTGTATACTTATTTCAAGTCGAAGGAGGATATCTACTATGCCGTTATCGAGAGTGAGTTAGAGCGTTTGTCAGACCAGCTTGACGAGGTAGCCCTGAAGCGGATACCCCCTCAGGAGAAGATTATCGAGTTGATTTACATGCATCTGAGCATGATTCGTGAGACGGTGGTGCGCAATGGTAATCTGCGTGCCGAGTTCTTCCGTAACATCTGGATGGTGGAAAAGGTTCGCAAGAACTTCGACGATGCCGAGATAGAGTTGTTCCGCAAGGTGTTCCGCGAGGGCAAGGAGGAAGGTGAGTTCGATATTGACAATGTCGATCTTGTGGCAGACATCACGCACTACTGTATCAAGGGTCTTGAGGTTCCGTATATCTATGGACGTATCGCCCATGGTATGACAGCGGAAGCCACGAAGCCCCAGGTTGCCAAGATCGTGTACAGCGCACTTGGTAAAAGGAGAAGTTAAGAGACTATACATTTAATAATTAATAATAAAGTTAAGATTATGGGATTATTAGAAGGAAAGACAGCACTGATAACAGGTGCTGCACGCGGTATTGGAAAGGCCATTGCCCTGAAGTTTGCCGAAGAAGGCGCTAACATTGCATTTACTGACCTGGAGGTCAATACGGAGACGGAGTGGGAGATAGCCGCCAAAGGTGTCAAGGCCAAGAGTTACGC
>JAEEGL014913092.1_pt1 | contig 13874 bp, 11 predicted proteins | sample 9134231 | NCBI WGS metagenome assembly JAEEGL01 (sample SAMN16246548, study PRJNA631951) | gut metagenome | biome: gut microbiome; feature: rumen; material: fiber-attached | host: Bos | place: Iran: Karaj | collected 2018-10
CTTAGCAGTACACGCTGCTATCTCAAGTGGTAAGAGTGTAGGTTTATTCAACTTAGAAATGGGTGCTGACCAATTAATGAATCGTATGTTTGCAGCAGAAGGTGCAATCGAAGCAAGAAGAATCGCAACTGGTCAGTTAACTAATGAAGACTGGAAGAAACTTAATGAAGCTGCTTCTACGTTAAGTGATGCTCCTATTTATTTTGAAGATGCTACTAATATCACAATAAGTGAAATTAGAGCTAAATGTAGAAGACTTGCCGAACAACATAATTTAGGATTAGTAATTATCGACTACTTACAATTAATTTCTGGTGGTTCAGGTTATGGATCAAACAGACAACAAGAAGTATCAGATATTTCAAGAAGTCTAAAAACAATGGCAATGGAACTAGAAGTTCCAGTAATTGCTCTTGCTCAATTATCACGTCAAGTTGAGTCGAGAGAAGACAAACGTCCAATGTTATCAGATTTAAGAGAATCAGGTTCAATAGAACAAGATGCCGATATAGTTTCATTCCTATATAGAGATGACTACTATACAAAAAAAGGTGAACAAGAAGAAAGTAATGTTTCTCTTTCAGAACTTATTGTTGCAAAACACAGAAATGGTAATACAAAGACAATTAAATTAGTATTTGAACGTAATATTAGTTTATTCCGTAATTATGTTGATAAAGCAGAACAAGAGAATTAGGTGATATTATGAAAGATAAAATAATTAGTTTTCTATTTACTGGAATATTAGTTATTTTAGTATTTTTTATAGGTATGGATAAACGTGAACTAGGTGATCCTAGCGAAGCATATCAAGTATATTTAAATGGAGAAAAAATAGGATTAATCTCTTCTAAAAAGAATCTACTTGATATGATAGATAATGAACAAACTATGATTAAAGAATCATATGGAGTAGAAAAAGTTTATCCACCAAATGGTTTAAGTATAAATAAAGTATATACATATAATCATGATATTGTTTCTGAAGATAAGATTTATGATGAAGTTAAAGAAAAAGAACCTTTTACTATTGAAGGTTATAATATAACAATAAATTATAATGATAAAACTTCTCCAACAATCTTGGAAAAAAATAATAATAGTACTCAATTACATATTTACACATTAGAGAAAGATTTAATTAAAAAAGCTTTATATAATACTGCAATTGCATTTATAGGTGAAGATAATCTAAATGCTTACGAATCAAAAACTCAAAGTGAAATAGTTGATGAAGGTGAAATATTAACATCTGTTTATCTTGCAGAATCAATAACAATAAAAAAAGACTATATTTCATCTCAAGAGAAAATATTTACTGATATAGATGAATTAACAATGTATTTATTATATGGTACTACTGATAAGCAAAAAACTGTTCAAGTTCAAGAGAATGATGATTTGGAAACAATTGCTAATAACAATAATTTAAATATTGTTGAATTATTAATTGCTAATCCAACTATTAAGAGTGATTCATTATTAAGAGCAGGACAAGATATCAATGTAGGATTAATTAATCCAATTGTTTCAGTAACATATGGTAAAAGAGTAGTTGAAACTGTAGATATTGCTTATAGTACTAAATATGTTGAAGATGATTCAAAATATATAGCTTATAAAGAAACGACTACTCAAGGTCAAAATGGTAGAACAAAAATTACACAAGAAATTGTTTATATTAATGGAGATATTCAAAGCTTAGTTATCTCAAATAAAGAAGTAATTACTCCTGTTGTTGATGAGGTTATTACAAGAGGAACTAAAGGATATGATCCTAGTAATTATAATTATCAAAATGAACTTGGTAATACAAACTTCTTCTGGCCAACAGTTACTCCATTTAAGATTACATCTAGATATGAATGGCGTTGGGGTAAAATGCATGAAGCAATAGATATTTCTGGATGTGGTATGGGTTCTCCAATTTATTCATCAACTGCTGGTACAGTAGTTGAAGTATTTAGTGGTTGTGCTAATAGAGGATCACTAAATAATACATGTGGTGGAAGTTATGGAAATCACGTTGTAATATTAATGTCTAATGGTTATAAAATTACATATGCCCATTTAACAAATTCAATTCCAGTTAAAGAAGGTCAAACGGTAACTCAAGGACAACACATTGGTTATATGGGAAGTAGTGGTTCTTCAACAGGTACTCATTTACACTGGCAAATAGAAAACCCTTCAGGAACAAGATTAAATCCATGTAAGGTGGCGTTTAAATGTTAGTACACATCTTAGCAAGTGGTTCTGAAGGAAATTCAGTATTTATACAAACTAAGAATAAAAAGGTACTTATTGATGCAGGAATGAATTATAAATATTTAAAAGAAAGACTTGAAGAGATAGATGTAGATCCAAGTGAGATAGATATGATTTTAATAACACATACTCATTCAGATCATACATCTGCTCTTAAAGTGTTTTTAAATAAAAATCATCCTGAATTATATGTTGATGAAGAAATGCTAAATGAAATAGATTATGTTAAAGACTATGATAATTTAGTATTAGAATTTAAAGATTATAAATTTGATGATACATTAATTGAAATGTTTCATACTAGTCATGATGCACCAGCTTCTCGTGGTTATATTATTTATGATGGTGAAGAATCGTTTGTTTATATAACTGATACTGGTTATATAAATCAAAGACTATTTAAAAAACTATATAATAAAAACAAATATGTTTTTGAAGCAAATCATGATGTAGAACTTTTAATGCACGGTAGATATCCTCAATGGTTAAAGACAAGAATTTTATCTGATAAAGGACATTTATCAAATGGACAAACAGGATTTTATTTATCTAAAATTATTGGCCCTGACACGAAGAAAATAGCACTTGCACATTTATCAAAGGAAAATAATGATCCTGAAGTAGCATTAAGAGATGTAAAAGCAACGTTAAAAGAAAACGATGTTGAGTTTAACAACTTTGTTATTGCAAAACAAAGAGAAAGAGTAGAATTATAATGATTAATATTATTTGTGTAGGTAAATTAAAAGATAAATATTTAGTTCAAATGGCAGATGACTATTTAACGAGACTTACTAAATATCATAAAGTAGTAATAACTGAACTTAAAGATTCAAATATAAAGTCTGAAGGCGATTTAATTCTAAAGTTACTTAATAATAAAGATTATGTTATTACTATGGAAATTGGTGGAAAAAATCTTTCTTCAGTTGAACTATCAGAATTAATTGATAAAACATTTATCAATTATCCATCTATAACATTTATTATTGGTGGATCTGATGGAATAGATAAAAGAGTATTAGAAAAATCTAACTTTAGATTATCTTTTGGAAGAAATACTTATCCACATGGTGTATTTAGATGTTTACTTTTAGAACAAATATATAGATCATTTAAGATTTTAAATAATGAAAGTTACCATAAATAGGTAACTTTTTTGATATAATAAGTAAAGGTGATTGTATGATTGGTAATGATTGGGATTTAATCCTTTCAGATATAATTAATTCGGATTATTTTAATAATCTAATGAATAAAGTAAATGAAGAATATAATTCAAAAACAATATATCCTTCAAAAGAAAATCTTTTTAATGCTTTAAAGCTTACTTCATATAAAGATACAAAAGTAGTAATTGTTGGACAAGACCCATACCATGGTGAAGGTGAAGCGATGGGACTATCATTTTCAGTTAATGATGGAATTAAATTACCTCCATCACTTAAGAATATTTATAAAGAACTATTTGAAGATTTAGGAATAACTCGTTTATCTGGAGATTTAACCGATTGGTCAAATCAAGGGGTTTTACTTCTTAATTCAACTTTAACAGTTATTAAAGATACACCTGGTTCACATGCAAAACTTGGATGGAATAAATTTACTGATGAAATAATTAAGAAAGTAAATGAAAAGGATACACCCGTTGTTTTTATCCTTTGGGGTAATTTTGCTAAAACAAAAAGAGACTTAATTACAAATGATAAACATTTAATAATTGAATCTCCGCATCCATCTCCATTTAGTGCAAGAACTGGTTTTTTTGGAAGTAAACCATTTTCTAAAACTAATGAGTTTTTGAAAAAGAATAATATAGATGAAATTGAATGGTAAAAAAATCATTGATTATTCATCAATGACTTTCATATCTTCACTAAATAATTCAACTGTTTCAAATGATGGTTGAATTTTTATTTTGTTTACTTTAGCAATTAATTTAGGAACTATTTTTTTAGTATAGTTCATTAAACATTCATTATTTTTATTAAAGAAAGATTTAGCTGCAGTAATTTTTGTATCTGATTCTTCAAACTTTCTTAATACATCTTTAAATTCTTTCTTTTCACTCAATTTTTTATAATCAGTATCAATTACTCTTAAAGTTTCAATAGCTTTATTAATTTCTATATCTAATTCATATGCTTGAATATTAGTATTCTTGATATCTTCTAAATGATTATAGAAATCCATTTCTTTTTTCGTTACTTTATTAACCATTGTTTTAGTATCTAAAACTAATTTAAATCTATTTTCAAGTTCTTCATTAATAACTTTAATCGAACCATCTAATCTAGATTTATATGTTTTTAACTTTGATAAATTATAACAATAAACGCATATTATAATAACAATTAATAATGCGATTGTAGCAAATATTACAACTGTTGCATTCATTTTTATCACCTAGTATAATTATATCATGATGAGAATTATAAAGGAAGATGAATAAATGAATATAAAAGTAGTGGTTGTAGGAGATTTAGAAACTAATTGTTATATTCTTGAGAAAGGTAATAGTTCACTAATTATTGATCCAGGAGCAGAAGCTGAAAAAATCGTAGCTAATGTTGATCCTCAAAAGAAAGTATGTGGAATCTTAATTACACATAGTCATCAAGATCATATCGGAGCAATTACTGAAATATTTAATAAATATAATTGTCCAATATACTCAGTAAATAATTTAAAAGAAGGATTAAATCATATTGAGAATTTTGATTTTGAAATGATAAGATTTCCAGGACATCTTAATGATTTAGTTGCTTATTATTTTAAAGAGTTTAATATCATGTTTGATGGCGATTTTGTCTTTAATGGAGGAATTGGAAGAACTGATATGGATGGTGCTAATGCAGTAGATATGAAGTTATCTATTCAAAACTTATTACATTATCCAAAGGAGGTTACTTTGTATCCAGGTCATGGTCCAAAAACAACAATTGGAGCAGAAGAAAAGAACCTTATTTATTTTGAAAAAGTCCTATAGAAATGTAAAAAAAATAATACATTTCTTTTTTTGTGTTATAATGTATTAGGAGGAGGATATAAATGAAAAAACAAAATAAAAATTGGCTTTTAAAGGGAATTGGTATTGTTTTATTAGTTGCTATTCTTTTAACTTGGGTAACACCAATTGGAGAATTTACTAATGGAACATTTACTAAAAGTGAATTTAGTAGAGTTGGTATTTTTGATATAAGTAATTATTCTGTATTAGCATTCTATTACTTTACTGCAGTTTTTGGAATTTTATTTGTAATTGCAGGTTTCTCTAAATTCTTAAACTCATTAAAAGCATTTAAGAAACTTACTAGTAATATTGCTAAACGTGTAGAAAAATTCCCATTCGTATTCGTTGTAATATCAATGATTTTCTATGCAGTATTAACAAGTATTACTAAAGAAGCACTTGTTATGTTCTTATTTGTACCAGTAACAGTTGCTATTATGGCAGAATTAAAACAAACTAAAATTGCTACATTTACAGCATCAATTGGTGGTATCTTACTTGGAACATTAGCATCTACTTGCAATGGAAATGTAACACAAATTATTAAATCTGTATTTACTATTACTAAATTTAATTCAGAAATGATTGCTACTATCGCAATTATGGTAATTGGTGGTGTACTTCTTGCTATTTTAACTTTATTCGCATCTAAGAAGAAAGATGAAGAATTAATTGTTAATGAATTAGCTGAAGAATTTAAAGAATCAGAAATTAAAAAAGTTTCAACATTACCATTAGTAATAATTGGAGTAATTACTTCAATATTAACTATCTTAGCATTCATTGATTGGTCTAATTCATTCGGAGTTTCATTCTTCAGTGATTTAGCTACAAAGATTACTGATTCTACTATTGGTGGTGTTACAGTATTTAAATTCATCTTTGGTCAAAACTCAATTGCATTTGGTGAATGGACTTTATTCACATTAGCTGGATTACTTGTATTAGTTACAATTATTTTAGGAATTGTTTATAAAGTAAAATTAAGAGATATTGTTGATCAATATATTGAAGGTTTTAAAGCATATGCTAAACCAATCTTCATTGTATTTGTTCTTTATACAATTTTAATTACTAGCGTATCATTCCCAACTTTAGGAATTGTTTACGACTGGATTATCAATGTATTTGGAGATAACGCATTTACATGGACTGTTGTTACAATGATTGCTTCTATATTCAACGTAACTTATGAATATGTAGTAGGACCATTAAGTGGATTATTCTTAAATATTGGTAAAGAAACTCAAGAAGTAGTTGCTTTAGCTACTCAATTCGGATATGGTTTAATTCAATTCGTTGCTCCAACAAGTATGTCACTTGCTCTTGGATTAACATTATTAGATATTGATTATAAGAAATACTTAAAATTCATTTGGAAATTCTTCGCAGCTATGACTGTAATTTCTATCTTAGTTTTAGTAATTTTAACTCATATCGCATAAAAACTGGAAAACTTCCAGTTTTTTATTTGACTTAAAACGTAAGTTATAATAAAATACATGTAGCAATGCAGAGATTATGTCTCAGTAGTTATATAATAAATCATTAGAGAATGGATATCATCGGCTGAAAGTATCCTTGAATTATATATAATGAAATTTCAACATAGGAGTATTGATCGTAGATACGCGTTAAGTATATAAAGATGATTATAAAGTCATGAAGTAGGATGGTACCACGAGTAGTTTCGTTCCTATGTTCATGGCTTTTTTTTATTTTAAAGAAAGGGTGAACTAAAATGAAAGAAAAAACAATGGAAATCAAAGAACAATTAGTTAAAGATATTGAAACTGTTAATACACCTCAAGATGTCGTAGACATTAAAGCTAAATACATTGGTAAAACAGGTTTAATAACTGGACTAATGAAGAATATGAAAGATTATTCTCCAGAAGAAAGAAAAGAAATTGGTCAAATCATTAATGCAATTAAAAATGAAGCAACTGAAATCATTCAAACTAGAGAAAATGAAATCAATACTCGTATTCTTAATGAAAAACTAGAAAAGGAATCAATCGATATTACACTTCCAGCTACTGAAATTAAAGCAGGAGCTCCTAATATCTTAGAGAAGGTAGTAGAAGACTTTGAAGAAGTATTTATGTCTATGGGTTATGATGTTTATGATGGACCTGAACTTGAAGAAGATAGATTCAACTTTGAGTTATTAAATATTCCGAAAGGACATCCAGCAAGAGATGCTCAAGATACATTCTATATTAAGGATGATGAATACTTATTAAGAAGTCAAACTTCTCCAGTACAAGCTCGTGTAATGTTAGAATTAGGTGGAAATGAATCTGTAAGAATGATTTGTCCAGGTAAAACTTATAGAAGAGATGATGATGATGCAACTCATTCACATCAATTTACTCAAATTGAAGGATTACTTGTTGATCATGATATTTCATTATCTGATTTAAAAGGAACTTGTGATTTAATTGCTAAGAAATTATTTGGTGCAGATACTGAAACAAGATTTAAACCATCATACTATCAATTTACTGAACCTTCAGTTGAATTAGATATTTCATGTTTTGCTTGCAAAGGTAAAGGATGCAACATTTGTAAAAACACTGGATGGATTACTGTAGCAGGTGCTGGTATGGTTCATCCTAATGTACTTTCTATGTGTGGATATGATCCTAAGAAATGGAATGGATTCGCATTTGGATTTGGTGCAGAAAGATGTGCAATGCTTAAATATGGTATTAACGATTTAAGAACTATTTATAATACAGATTTAAGAGAAACTGCAAATTTCGATAGAAAGGAGCGAGAATAATATGATTTCATTAAATTGGGTTAACGACTATGTTGATATTAAAAATGAAGATTTAAAAGAATTAGCAACAAAAATAACTAAAGCTGATATTAATGTTGAAGCAGTTATTACTAGTCATATTGATAATTTAGTTGTTGGTGAAGTTAAAGAATGTATTGATCATCCAGATAGTGATCACTTACATGTATGTCAAGTTGATGTAGGAGACAAAGTAACTCAAATCGTATGTGGTGCTCCTAATGTAAGAGCAGGTTTAAAAGTTATTGTTGCTTTACCTGGAGCAGTTCTACCTGGTGATTTTGAAATCAAAGCAGGTAAGATTCGTGGTCAAGAATCAAATGGTATGATTTGTGCTTTATTCGAATTAGGTTTAGAAGAAAAAACTGAAGAAAACTACAATAAAGGTATCGAAGAATTACCAGCTGATGCTCCAGTCGGAGAAGATGCTCTTAAATATTTAGGTTTAGATGATACAGTTTATGAACTAGATATTCATAAACATAGAAATAACGATTGTTATTCTCACATTGGTTTTGCTTATGAAGTAGGAACTATTATTAATAAACCAGTTACTTTACCAGAAGCAAAATATAATGTTGATAATTCAGATAATGTTGAAAAACATGTGTCTTTAAAAGTTGAAACTGATAAATGTCCATTATACTTAGGTAGAATGGTTAAGAATGTTAAGATTGGTGAATCACCAGACTGGATTAAGAAGAGATTAGTTGCAGCTGGAATGAGACCTATTAATAATGTAGTAGATATTTCTAACTTCGTTATGCTTGAATACGGTCAACCAACTCATTTCTTTGATGCAGATAAATTAGGTGGAACTGTATTAGTAAGAGATGCTAAAGAAAATGAAACAATTGTTACATTAGATGGTATTGATAGAAATCTAACTGAAAAAGACATCGTTATTACAGATGGAACAGTTCCAACTTGTATCGCAGGTGTTATGGGTGGCGAAAATACTGAAGTTGATGATAATACTAAGAATATTTTCATTGAAGCAGCTATTTTCGATGCAGTATCTATTAGAAATACAGCTGCAAGATTAATGTTAAAATCTGAAGCTTCTATTAGATATGGTAAAGGTTTAAATTATGAATACACCTATAAAGCATTAGATAGATGTTTATCATTACTAGAAGAATATGCAGGTGGTACTGTTATTGATGGAATGCTAGAACATGACAAAGTTGATAAAACTGAAAAGAAAGTATCATTTACTGCTAAAGATATAAATGGATTATTAGGAATTGAAATTTCTACTGAAGATATGAAAGTAGAATTAGGAAGATTAGACTTTGCTTATGAACTTGAAGGAGAAACTTTCCATGTAACTATTCCTAATAGAAGATTAGATATTGAACCAAATGTTGCTGATATGGCAGAAGAAATTGGTAGATTATATGGTTATCATAATTTAGTATCGACATTACCAAGAATTCCTACTAGAAGAGGTATGTATAAAGGTGATGTTGGTATTAGAAAGACTATTACTAGAAGATTAAGATCATTAGGATTAAATGAAACTAAGACTTATACTTTAGTAAATCCAAAGATGGCTTCTGAATTTAAATATGAAGATAAAGAAAATGTAGTATTACCTAATCCAATGAGTACTGATAAATCAGTATTAAGATTATCTTTAATTCCTTCATTAATAAATGTATATGAATATAACAAGGCTCGTAAAGTTGAAGATATCAATATTTATGAAATAGCTAAAACATATGATTCAAATTATGAAGAAGATACAAAGGTAGCTATTCTTATGAAAGGTAACTACATAACTAACTTAGTAAATGGAGTTAATGTTAAAGTAGATTTCTATTTATTAAAAGGTATTATTGAAAATGTATTAAAATATCTAGGATTTAGAAATAGATATACATTTGAAAAAGTAGAAGTAAAAGAACTTCATCCAGGAGTATCAGCTCAAATCTTAGTTGATAGAAAATCAATTGGTATTATTGGTAGAGTTCATCCATCAAAAGTTAAAGATCAAGTTTTCGTAGCTGAATTCTCAATGACTAAGTTATATAACATGACTGTAAAACCACTTAAATATAAAGAAGCCTCAAAATATCCTGAAATTAAAAAGGATGTTGCATTCATAGTTGATAATGCAATCACTAATAGAGAAATCGAAGAAGCAATCAAAAAATCAGGTGGAAGATTATTAAGTGATGTTGAAATATTCGATATTTATAGAGATATTGAAGAAGGTAAAAAATCAATGGCTTACAAATTAACATTTAAAGATGCAACTCGTACTTTATCAGATGATGAAGTAATGGAAGTATTCAATAAGGTTATTTCAGATGTTGAATCTAAATTAAATGCTAAAGTAAGAAATAGTTAAAAAACGTAAAAGTGTGAATTTTTCACACTTTTTATATTTACTATATTTTTCCTAAATAATATATTTATGATAGGAAGGTGGAAAATATGAGATTAAAAGATGTATTTTTTAGAAAAATGACTATTCTTTATGTATTCTTAATTGGTATTCTATCATTTGAACTTTATATAGTTGGTAATTTTACAATTACTGCTAGAGCAAACCTTGATGCTGAAACAAGAAGCTCACTAATAGTTGTAGCTTTCTCTGAACAAAAGAAAGAAATTAAAGGTGCTGAAATATTAAAAGAAAATGTTAAAGCAGCAAATAAACTAATTGATGTTGATACAACTTTAACTGGTAATGAATGTATCATCTCATCTGATTGGTTAAGATTATATAAAGTAGGTACTGAAATTGAAATAGAAACAAATCATGGTGATGCTGTTAATACTAAGAAATGTACTATTAAAGACTATAAAGGAATTGAAATGTATCCATATGAAGCTTTAGTTAGTCAAGAGATGTATGATTCAATTAAAGACGATAATTATAGCTATTTAGTAGAATTTAATGGATATAAATCTTATGAAGAAGCTACTAAAGACAAAACATTTGTAGGAACTTATATACCAGATGCATTCAATAATTACTATGATTTACAAATATCATATGAAGAACATTTATTATTATCTATAATTAGTATTATTGCTTTAATTATAGTTATAGTTGTATTATTCTTTAATACAAGTGGATATATTAAAGCACATACTAAAAAGACTAAAAAGAAATCTAAAGATAATAGTGTTCAATTAAATATTGAAGCATCTACTTTAACTTTAGTATTAGGTTTAACTATTTCTTATATAATTATTTATATTTGTAGTTTTATTTAATAATGAGCATTTAGTTAATCTAAATGCTTTTTTATGTTATAATTAGCGCGAGGTATTACTTATGAAAAGAATTGTAACTTTTATATTATTACTAATTATGCCAGTTGTTGTATCTGCAGGTTCTTATAATGTTGTTGATATGACAGTTGAAATTGATGATAATAAATATTTAGTATTAACTCCTGATAACATTGATGATTCAGAAGTATTAAAAGAAAAAGGTATTAGTGCAAGTTCCATTCAAAAGCAATTTAGTTCAAATAAAATATTCTTTAATGCGATAGATTTAAATGATTCACTTAACACTGCTGAATATGTAATTAATGTTAGAGAAACATCAATCGAAGGGAACCTTGATGATCAAGATGATGCATTTATAAATAGACACTATAAAGGATATGGAGAAAAGTATACTGATTATAAAGAATATGGAATTTATAAAACTAAAAAATATACTTATTTCCATTTCGAATATAAATATGCATTATATTATAGAGATTGCTATATAACTGTTATAAATGGTAAAGAATATATTATTACTTATTCAAAATTAAGAAAAGAATTAACAGACGATGAAAGAAAAGAAGTAAAAACATTTATTGATACAGCTCAATTTAATACTACTTCTAAGTATGATGTTTTTGGAAATGTAAATGTACAAGACTTTTTACTTATGCTTGCAGTTTTTGTAGCAGCAGCAATATTTGTAATATTCGTAGGTAAATTTATCTTACCTAAAAATAATAAGTAAATAGAGGACTCCTTAGGGAGTTTTTTATTTTTATACAGTGCTTAAAATGATATAATAATTAAGAGAAAAGAGTTGATAACATGGACATATTAAAAGGTTTAAATAAAGAACAAATTCAAGCAGTGCAACATATGGAAGGACCATGTCTTGTTATGGCTGGTGCAGGCTCTGGTAAAACTAAAGTATTAACAACTAGAATTGTTAATTTAATTGAAAATGGAATTGATGATTATAATATTTTAGCTATTACATTTACCAATAAAGCTGCCAAAGAAATGAGAGAAAGAATTGAAAAAATGTATGGACCAACAAGTGCATTCATAGGTACATTCCATGCATTTGGTTTAACTATAATTAGAAAGTATTATGGTTTATGTGGACTTGAAAAGAATTTTACTATCATTGATAGTGATGATTCTTTATCTATTATTAAGAAGATTTTAAAATCTAAGAATTTAGATCCAAAGAAATTTAGTCCATACACAATTCGTAATAGAATATCTTTTATTAAAAATGAAGATTTATCTGAAGTTGAAATCTCAAGAACTATGAATACTCCACTTGATAAAGTTTATATCGAAGTTTATCATGCATATCAAAAAATGTTAAAAGAATCTAACGTTGTTGATTTTGATGATTTACTTCTTAAACCAGTAAGGCTTTTTGAAAGTGATGAAGATATTCTTGAAGAATATCAAGAAAGATACAAATATATCTTAGTTGATGAGTATCAAGATACAAACCCAGTTCAATATAAATTATGTAAATTATTATCATCTAAATATAGAAATATTTTTGTGGTTGGTGATATGAATCAAAGTATTTATGCATTTAGACAAGCTGATTATAAAAATATTGAATATTTTGAAAAAGATTATAAAGAATGTATTACATATAAACTAGAAGAAAACTATCGTAGTACAAATAACATTCTAAATGCAGCTAACCAAGTAATTAAAAATAATACTCATAGAAAAGATTTAAAACTATGGAGTGAAAAAGGTGATGGGCTAAAGATTCAATATAAAAGATGCTATGAAGAAAAAGATGAAGCACATTTCGTTATTGGCGAAATTAAAAGACTTATCGATACAGGTGTACGAAGAAAAGACATAGCAATCCTTTATAGAACTAATGGTCAATCTCGTGTACTTGAAGAGGAAATAGTTAGAAATAATATTCCTTATAAAGTAGTAGGTTCAATATACTTTTATAATAGAAAAGAAATTAAAGATTTAATTGCATACCTAAGACTTATTTATAATCATAATGATTCTATTTCATTAAGAAGAATTATAAATGTTCCTAAAAGGGGAATAGGTCAAAGCACTATTGATAAATTAAGCGATGAAGCAGAACTTCAAGGTATATCAATGTATGATTGTTTATCTAGTAAAAAAGAATTAGGATTTAAAAAGTTAATAGAAGAATTAACTGAAGATTCTAATTCAATGAGTTTAACTTCTTTAATAGATGCAATTATAACTAAGACAGGAATGAAAGATGAACTAGTTAATGAAGATTCACTTGAAGCAGAATTAAGACTAGATAACTTAATGGAATTTAAATCAGTTACAGAAAACTTTGAAGAAAACGAAGGTATTGTAGATTTAGGAGCATTCCTTGAAGAAGTTTCTTTAGTAGCTGATATGTCTCAACATCGTGAAGATGGTGATGAAATAACTCTAATGACTATTCATGGAGCTAAAGGCCTTGAATTTGATGTTGTATTCTTAGTAGGTTTAGAGGAAGGAATATTCCCACATTCTAATTCATTTAATGAAGAAGATGGAATCGAAGAAGAA
>JAEEGL014952107.1_pt1 | contig 13874 bp, 12 predicted proteins | sample 9134231 | NCBI WGS metagenome assembly JAEEGL01 (sample SAMN16246548, study PRJNA631951) | gut metagenome | biome: gut microbiome; feature: rumen; material: fiber-attached | host: Bos | place: Iran: Karaj | collected 2018-10
CCTCACGAGCATCAAAGACTTTGTATTTTTAAAAATAATCAGGAACTGGACATCAATAGCACTGTTGCGGATTGTGAGATACGTGACGGAGACATTTTGGAAATAGAATATGTATCTCCCGAGGAAAAGAAAAGTGTAAATAGGGTGATTGATATAACTTTCATCTTAAACTGGGGTGATGAAATAGGAGTTGAAGTTGAATCTGATGCTGTACTAAAGGACGTTTGGCGACAAATAGTTGATGCAGAAATTGAGAGACCTCCTCACGAGCATCAAAGACTTTGTATTTTTAAAAATAATCAGGAACTGGACATCAATAGTACTTTAGCGGATTGTGAAGTACGGAACGGGGACATTTTGGAAATAGCATATGTGTCACCAGCGTGATATTATTTACATGTAAGTCCAAGTGCAGCGTTGCAATCAGCGCGATTTATGCTATTTGTAGTTTGTTTAAGGAGGTAACAACCATGATGGTACAGATGACCAAAGCAATGAAGTTTCGTCTTGAAAGTGAATATAACATGTTGCTGAGGGTGCCCAAGACCAAACTTTACGATTGCACCCGACGAGATTGTGCCATATGTTAGCAGCTATCTGGTGACATACCATGTTAAGACGCTGATTAAGAAGGAGAACAAGCTGGGGTGGCAGAAGGATACCACCGTTCGCATTTCGAAATCAGCCATCAATGAACCGTGGGCGGTTACGGTGACAGAAGGCTCCGTGCCGTTTAATCCCAACTGGTGGCCTAGTGGAAGAATGGATACGGGCGATATGAGCGATCCGATGAAGTGGCTCTACGATGTAATCAACTTTATAGGAAAAATCTTCAATTCCAGCCGGACGTGATTAATCCTAGAAGCCCTGCCAACGGAGATGCGAACACGTATTGGCTTGCCCACAGAAACGATAGAGATGAAAATGGGGAACCTGTTTTTCCGACGGACAACTCGGTGTTCCCGGTTCCCGAAGCCCAGGGCGAAGCGCCTAAGCCGCAGATCACCATCAAGAAGGTCATTCATGATAGATGATCCTTGCCTTGGTCCTACTTTCGAATAGCGGGGTTGTTTTCTTGTATCTAGATGCCAGAGGCAGTGTAGCGAAACACAGTCTATATTTCAAAAAATCGAAAGCAGTCGTCAGTCAAACGATCACTACCCATCTAACGGCTCTCGACTATTGTCCCCATAGGGAGTTTTTTTATCTTTATTGTGAAAGACAAACATTTTTACGGCGTTGCAGGGTTTGTCCTTGACAGTGATAAATCCGAGGTGTAACATATTAAATATGAAAAAAGCGCATATTTTCGATTAGGTTTACGAATATACGGATATTTCGACGAGAATATATTTCCATCATTATACAGCAGGAGGGAACGATCATGGCGGGACCGATGACAAGAGTAATGAAGTTGCGTCTTGAAAGTGAATATAACGAGCTGCGGAAGGTGCCCCAAACCAAACTCTACGATTGGGCGATTGCGCCCGGGGAGACGATTCCTTATGTCAGCAGCTATTTGGTGACATACCATATTAGGACACTGGTCAAGAAGGAAGGCAAGCTGGAGTGGCAGAATGATACCACCGTTTGCATCTCGAAATCAGCTATTGATAAACCGTGGGCGGCTACAGTTAAAAAAGGCGCCGTGCCGTACCATCCCAACTGGTGGCCTAGTGGCAACGTTTGCGTAGGCAACGGTATGGATGATCCAGAAATGTGGCTCTACGAAGCGATTAATTTCGTAGGGAAATTGCTTCAATTCCAGCCGGACGTGATTAATCCTAGAAGCCCTGCCAACGGAGATGCGAACACGTATTGGCTTGCTCATAAGAACGATGTGGATAGGAGGAACGGAAGACACTTTTTTCCGACGGACAGCACGGTGTTCCCAATCCCCGGTGCCAGGGGCGAAGCACCCAAGCCGCAGATCATCATCAAGAAAAAAACTGTTCATAACAGCTGAAACGATTCTGACTCCAAGGATCGAGCGTAGTATTCTCCAAACTCTTTGGTTCATGGATGTATCTCTTCGAAGCATCCGGTGGCAAAGAGATAAACTGCGATGGAAGAAAACATGGAAGCACTTGAACTGAAGTTTAGGCTTACAAATTGCGATGAGATTGAAGTGGAAGCTGATCTCGACACCATTCTCGAAGACGCTTTGAAGCAGATGGTTGAGGCGGGGCCATTAAGCCCTGGCCTAGTGACAAATTCCTTCTCATCTCCAATGGTGAGAATCAGGGGGAGGATCTATTTTTAGATATTAAACGTTCTTTAGCAAATTGTAACGTTTAAACCGGAGATACTCTGTATATATATTATTGTGGTATATCCTCAGCATAGTACGCTGATATATAGATAACAAACAATGGAGGGAAAAACATGGAAGCACTTGAACTGAAGTTTATGTTTACAAATGGTGATGAGATTGAGGTGGAGGTTGAGCCTGACACCATTCTCGAGGACGCTTGGAAGCAGATGGTTGATGCGGAGGCGATTAAGCCTTTGCCTGCCGACAAGACTCTTGTCATCTCCAATAATGAAAATCAGATTTTAGATATTAAGCGTTCTGTAGCTGATTGTAATGTACAAAACGGAGATGTTCTGCACATTGCCTATGAGGGCAAAGCGTGAGACTACCTTGCCTTCAGTAAGAGTGAGGGCGTACCGTTACCCTAAATAAACAATCGGTATGACAGCCCGGTAAATGGTAATAACCAGAAACCGGGCTAATTTAAGTAATACAACATGCGACATTCTGCTTAGAAAGGAAGCCCAGTGAAGAATAGTATTGAGAAGAATATTAGTGCGGTGAAAATTAAAAATGTCAAGCATATCATTTCCGCAACAGAGGAGCAGGAAAGCAAAACCGATCGCCAGGAACGTATTGAGGGCTGGTCACAGAGCGTGCTGAGAAACGCAAAGGCAGCCGTTATCGGTGCCGGAGCAATCGGTAACGAGTTGCTCAAAAACCTGGCTTTGACCGGATTTGGATATGTTTTCATCTGCGATATGGACGATATCGAGCGGACGAACCTCAGCCGTACGGTGCTGTTTGACGAAGAGGATCTGGGTAAACTGAAGGCCCAGGTCGCCGCCAAGAAATATCTGAAAATGAACGTTGAGAATTCCGCATGTGCTGATTGGTTCGCTGGTGATGTCTGCACAGAGCTTGGCAGTGGAGTGTTGAACCATGTAGATGTTGTCATCGGGTGTCTTGACAACGAACAAACCAGATACGAAATGAACCGACGCTGTAGCCTTGTTGGCAAACCGTATATCGATGCCAGCATTGATTCACTCACTGCGAGCATAACTTGTGTAAAGAGCGACCTGGACGAGCCCTGCTGGGCTTGCGCTTATGGGGCACGCCGTACAAAAGAGTTTAAGAAACGTCTTCGCTACAGTTGCCTCACAGTAAAAAAGCACGCGCAGGCTTCCGGGCATGCTGCTACTACTCAGGTCGCATCAGCTATGGCTGCCAGTTTCCAAGCTCAGGAAGTGATAAAGTGCCTGCATGCTATGAAGAGCGGGACCATGGATTGGATTCCAGGGCGAAAGTATATCTTCGATGGGAATTATAATTCCCTCTCTCCCTTAAAGTTCAAACGAGATTGTGATTGCAAAGATCATGAGCAATTTACCACAATAATAGAAACTCCCATTTCTGCGGATTGGACGCTGGAAGAAACGCTCGAGTATGTCCGAAAGACATATGGCGAGGGGTATCGTCTCAATGCTGAAAATGATGATGCCTACCGTTCAGCAGGTTATATTGACAAGGCCAAATGCCTCCATTGCCGTAAGGAAATCACGGTGGGTAAACCGGCTTATGAGGTTACGGAACGTGATTATTATTGTTCCGAGTGTACGAATGCACCGATGGTGGGCCTTGATGAGGCTGAGCCTGTACTGATGTTTGACATGTGTGAGGAGCAGGCGCATCTTCAAAGCATGACGTTAGGTGAGCTTGGCATACCGCCGCTTCATATTTTGGTGTTTGAGAACAAAGATATGGAAAAGGAAGATCTGCATCTTGAGATGACAGGCGATCTGGAGAGGATCATGCCGAACTTGAACGTTGATCCTGTCCGGGAGTGAGCATGGAACAAGGATGAAGGACACACGTGAGCAAAAGAATTAAGATTGATGATATAAACTGGGTTTTTTTTAAAGGGAAGATCGATCCTGACATCAAAAGACCTTTCCAAAGGGGCGATATTGTTGTTAAGTGTGCAAGCTGCAGTCGTCTTTTCATTGAACAGCTGATCGATAACGGCAAATGCCCATATTGCTATAAGCATATGGAATATGCTGAAATATCTCTAAAGTCAAGGCACCTTGATTTGGTAAAAAAACATAGATCAGTCAAAGAAAGAACACACAGATCAGTCAAAATTTGCTTTGGCAAGGTCTTGTTTGGAGTAGCGTTGACGGAGTTTATCCTTGCGCTTGCGCTGTTCGTTCTTGTGAGCAAATGGCTGTATCCAAACGGCATCGATCTGTTGAACAATCCCATATTGCAACAAATTGGCAGCCTTTTTCCCACAGCTTTCCATGTTGTCAAGGAGTTCGTCCTAACTGTGTTCGAACTTATCAAGTCCTTATTTAATTAACATCGAGGCGTTTTGCCTGTGGAGGAACTATGGACCTACTCATTATTGTTCTAAGAGCCTTTTTCGTGATCTCTATGACCACCGCATCTCTTTCGCTTTCCGCAAGTATTTTTGATATAAAGAAAGCCTACTCCTCTTTTTTTCTAAGCTTATTTGCGGGACTCATTGCATGGAGCGCTTATCTTATAACCTTGCAGTATTGATGACAGTTATTAGTAGGATGGATTGAGAATGAGTATAACGATCAAAAAGGTGTATAGGGCTGGCATAGGGGATAAAAACCACTCGGACGCTTTTATCAACCAGCCGAAAGTTAAGGGGGCACTTTTTCCTCCAGTTAATGGAGCACAAGCGTTGTTAACCACACAGCCGACGGAGCATCTGGCTGCTCGATCCAGAGGAACGGCGTGTATAACGTTGAAATGCGAGGACGGGTATTCCACAGAGCTTGGACGGGTCGGTACAGTATTCTCGGGGAGATCTGCGGCGCGTGATCTGTTGCTGACGGCATCGTTATACAACATTCTTTCGGAAGCGGGAAGCGTCATAGTGCTGACAAACAGCAGACATTCCTCTGCCGCCAAGTGTACGGAGAAAGCGGCAAAAGAATATCACCAGCCTGTCAGGTATTTTGGAAACAGTGATGCGACCCCTGGTTTCTATCCGTTCGGGGGATGGACGAATGAAGATATAGTTTCATATTTTTACAAATGTATTGCACCGGAATATGTTGGACAAAACGGAAGGCCATCCGATGCAGTACGGCTTTCCATAAATGCTTTGCTATCGCTTGCACACCGTTCCGGCAACTATATGGAGTTGATCGAAGATGGTGTCAACAATATCAACGTAGTATTATCGCAGCTTGAGCAAGCAGGGATTTCCGACGATGAAGCAGAACGCTATGCGGCACATTTCAGGAACAACGTGCAAGAAAGCATTCTTGCACTGCAGATACTTGGGGATTATGTTCGCGAGTTCAGTAGCATATGCATTCCTAACAGCAGGAACGAAAGATATAGCCTGTTTAGCTCGGGAGCCACAATCATAGAGATTAACGAGCAGGCAGCGGATCTGCTGTCTTCGAAAATCTGGTATTTGTGCAAAATGGTCAGCATGCTTAGGAGTGTTGCTGCTCAGGGAATCACAATAGTGGTTGATAATATGTCTGACATAATCCTCTCTAAGTTTTCGTCGATGCTGTTAAATGAGGACGTGATCCCGTTAATAGTTTACGGCAGTATTAGCGCTTTTCTTGATACAGATATCTCCAAGCATATTCTTTCGAGGATAAGCAGCCAATTCGTATTCTCACAGAATGATCTGCAATCTGCAGAGTACTGGTCAAAGTTCTCAGGAGAACGTAGAATACTTGTCGAGACTTATACGAAAAATGATTCTACTACGTCTGGCGGCTTGCATTTTCCTTCATATACGAAAGGCGCTTCCAAGAGTTACAGTGAAGTGTTCCGCCCTAATTTGGATGTAAATCACTTCCGGAGTTTGAGAGAAAATGAGGGAGATCTTTTTGAATGCGGCACTAGTCAGCTTTTCCACCATTTTTCCATCGAGATTTGAGATAATAGATAAAGGAAGATAAACTGCATGCGGGGTGTTCTTCTGACGATCCTATCGGCTATACCGACTTTTCTGATCGGTTTTATGCTGTTTGATGTGAGCATATATGTAGCGCTCTATATTCTGATTTTCCTTATATTCATTCTTCTCATAGGTGAGTATTTACTTCCGCTTTTTATCCAGACATGCGAATCGAGATTTGATTTTGCCGAACGGATTGCAGATTCGTTGCCGTTGGTCAGCGGGAATGGAAACTTGCCCTCTGTGCGTGTGTTCTGTCTGGATGAAGATGTTCCGATAATGACTTGGGTAGGGATGCGGACTGTGTATGTTTCACGGGGATGTTATAATCTTGATTCGAACGATTTTACGTGTGCTTTAAAAGAAGCTTATGAACAGCGCAGAAATCTGAGAAGCTATATGCTTCTGATTGCAACGGTTGGCAATCCGATCTTTTTTGGGTGCAGACTGTTTTGCCGCATAGGCAGGTTGTTTTGCCGTTTGATAGGCATTATTGTCGGAGCCCTTTTGTCTCTTCGCCATCCGATTGTTGGAGGCAGTACAGGCGGACGCATCGGGGACGGTATTTATCGAATCTTCTCCTTCGTGTTTCTTCTTGTCAGCCATATCTCGGTATTCATTCCGTATTGGCCGCTTTTTATCATCTCTGATTTATCTTTAGATAAAACGCTTGCAGCAGATGGTATCGGGAATGCGCTCGAGAGACTTATTGAGGGCCGCAGAAATACAGGGTATACCGGCTTATTCGTGCGTGAGTATTCGATTATCATGCGGCCGCCAATCGGTTGGAGACTTCACACAATCGAGCGTGGACGCAAACATGCTTCATCGATATCTGTGATCCCGATCTCGAATGACGAGGACGCGGATAAAAATCAAGGCACCTTTCTTACAACAGTACAGAGCAAAACACCGCATGCAGGATTGATTATCCCTCATAGCATGCGTGTGGATGAAACGACAACAAATGGATCTGCAAATAATGCGCTTATGTCATCGACTTCAAAATCAACGCAGCCGATCAGGATCAAAAAAGTCTCTCGGAACAGCAAAAACAATAACGAAAAACGTTGAGCAGCGGAAATAAAAGGGAGAGAAAGCATGAATATTAAAAAAGTTAACAAGGATAGAATTTTCACTGAAAAAGAATTGGATAAAGAACTGATCGGAGCGCACACTGTTCTGCGTAATGAGAACTGGCTCTGGGGCGTTGATGAAGAATGCATTTTGCTGATAACAGAAACTGCAAAGCAAGATATCTTTCGGTTTATCGGTTGGGGGGATTATTGTTTAAAGCGGAATCGCGTTGAGCAGGGCGGATTGCTGTCGGGGAAATACTATATTTCGTCATCAAGCGGACAAAAATACGCCGTGGTTCTCCGGGCTTTTCCGATGCCGGACGTTGTTGGGACGCCTGGATTCTGGGACGCTAAAGCGGAGGATTGGAAGCAGGCTGATTGGGAAATGACTTGCTATAATAGAGAACACGGAGAGACCCTTGTATCCATTGGATGGTTTCATACACATCCTAATGATCTGCCAACTTTTTTTAGCGCAACTGACAGATATACACAGTGGAACATCTTCAACAACAAATACAATTTCGGAATTGTATTGAATCCGCATAGGCTGAGTTGGAAAGGTTTTCGGTCCGAGAGTGCAAGTGATACGTGTTGCCAAATACTGGATACGGACGATCTCGATTCGCTAATTATACAGACAGACAAGGCTGGATTTGAAGAGACAGAAAAGCCCGCAGAGAAAAAAGACGAACTGGCGGTTCAGTGCGTGGAACCTGACAAGTCATCACAGAGCCAGATAGAAGAGTTGCTGATAACCGAAGACACAACAGAGAAATCTATACAGCATTCTCAAACAGAAGAACCGTCTGAAGAATCCGGACAGAAGGCTGAGAACTCTGCTCGGACAGATGAAGTATATGAGCAAGCGGAGATAACGGTTGAAGTGGCTGAAGAATCCAGGCAGATAGCTGAGAACTCCACACCGGTAGACGAAGTTTGCAAGCAAACGGAGGTAACAGAGGAACCGACTGATGAATCCGAGCAGACGGCTGAGAGTTCTGCCCAGGCAGATGAGGGCTGCGAGCAAACGGAGATAAAAGCCCCTGCACCGACATCTCAGACATCTGTGATTATTGAAGAGCAGCATAAAGTGGCTGAAGAGGTATCAGATACAGACGAGAATCCTGTCAAACAAACAACGTGTTTGATGTGCGATTCTCAACAAGAGGTTGCTACGGAGAAAGAGAGTTCCTCTCCCGAAAAGGAAACAAGTGAGGACTGCATCAAAAAAAAGAAAAAACGATGGTTTAGCCCTTTGCGTATCTTCAAAAACAATACTAAATAAGCAGCTGATTAACTGCCGACATAACAAATTTGTGTATTTTGAGGAGGAAACGTGGAAGATAGAATAAACAGACGGGTCAAACTTCATATCTCTCCAACACCCGGATTTCAGCCCAGTATACAGCAAAGGGCACAGAGACTATACATCAAACCAAGGCTCAATCATCATACGATTGAGCGCAGGAGACGTAATAATGGAGATATCAGGATAACGGTTAAAACGCCTCGATTCTGTCCGGTCTGCCATTCCTCGGTTAATGCAGTTGAAGAAATACTTCGAGACAATCAGTGGTGGTGGCATTGCATCAGGTGCGATCATAACTGGGAACCCATCGATAATACAGACTGATGGAGGTAATTGATGAGATTTGGAGAAGTGTCAACTGATTATCTGATGACTAGGCTTGGTGCTGCTGGTCTACAGAAAATTAAACTTATTGGAAATCCAGCTAACGCGATGGTTGTTACGGTCAATGCAGCGCTGCCAAGAACACAATGCGGTGGAGAAGACGACAGTGAGCGCGTTTCATCGGTCGATGTGCTTATTCATGAGAAGGATGGCAAACTTGAGTTTTGCATTGAAAAACCGGCACCCTCCGAGGTTATGCATCCTAACTGGAACGGCTCTGGCTACTGGTGCGATCCTATGGTCTCGTCTTACCAGTTGCTTGATAACAGCAGTTTTTGCGGTATTCTTGAACGAATGATCGGCAGTTTAAACTTTGCTGATGGTTGCTGGGTGCCTGACAAGCCGGTCAACAGAAATGCAGCAGCATGGTGCAAAAAACACATAAAAACACAGAATAAGATTTCGATTAAGCGCATAAACAAACAGAGTGTAAATGCGGTGGAAAACGATCCCGGCAAGGAATCACTTAATACAGGAAACAACGCTGATGCAATTCGAAAGAAGCCGGTTTTGCATATAGCTCCGAAAAGGAAGCCTGCTTCTGAAGAACGAAATGAAGAACCTGCGGCAAGATCAAATAAGTCTGAAAATCCGATTACTTTGACATCCGGTAAGAACAGCAGCGGTGATAACACTATTCGCATTATCAGAATAAACTATGCGGCACTTGATCAGATCAGCGCTTCGAGGAGCGTAACGCTTGAAAAGGAGCGTATATTAAAGACGGCGGCGCAGACCTTTGTTCGAGGGATTAAAGCACGATTGAGCGAGATAGTCATTCCGACAAAAGTGGATTTTAACGAACTGATATCATATGTCCACACTGAACGTCCCGAGCTTTATGAACTGGAGACTCTGAATTATGCGATTAGAACAGGTGTGAACAATTTGACAATCCTGCCGGAATATGGGCTTGACGAGCAACAGACGAAGCAAATCCGGGAAAGAACAGACCGCGGGATAGAAGCCGTCGCAGCAGAAGCAGCTAAACTTCCATATGGTTTTGAACAGCTGCGATACATATATTATTATATTTCGTCGCACGCGGTTTATACTCCGAACAAACCGTTTCCGTGGTTTTCATATTCAGCAGCCGGCGTGTTTACCCGGAACACTGCAGTATGTTCGGGCTTTGCAAAAAGCTATATGCTGATTGCAAAAAAGCTTGGATATAATGTTAAGTATGTGATAGGGTCTATTTCAGGGAATGCGGAAGGCGGTCATGCATGGAATCTCGTAGAGTTGAACGGTTATACGTATCATGTTGATGTTACAGGAGGTGTGAACCTGTACAAGAGAGCACATATCTGTGCGCTGCCATGCTTCATGATGACGACTAAAGAGATCCGACGTTCGCGTATCATCAAAACACCTTTTGTAGAAAGAGATGATCCGAAAGGTTCCTACCTTGTTCAGAAAGGGTATTCGTTCAGTACGGCGGATGAACTTTTAAGACTGATCGGAGCCTTTGCAAGGAGCGAGCAACCGATCATTACATTTCAAGCCAGCTCGGATTTAATCGGTACGGATCGTTTCGAGCGAACGATCAAGGGGTCAATGGATGCCGTTTCTGCAACGGCAACCGTACACTACTCCTATGCCGGCACTGTCGTATTCGTAAAGAAAAACATGGCAGGCATAGACAAATTGATAAGCAAGAAATAGCTTTTGCAAATATATGAGGAGTATTGAACATGAGCAAACCGATTGTTGTGAAGGGAACGTCCAAAAAGAACGGCGAAATGAGCGGTCAGTCCGATAGCAGGACTGATACTCCTGTCGCTGATGAACAAGCTTCGACTGGAGGCCGTATCTCTATTATCAAAGTGAATAAGAAAACTGCGACAGAACCAAAGGGCGAGACAAAGACAAATCATATCACGGTGAAGCCTAAACAAGGCGAAACTTCGAATCAAACCAATGATGAACAAATGGAGGAAGCTTTACTCAAAGAGCAAACCGAGCTGAGGGAGAGAATCAAGCGGGCACGTACCGATTCGGATGCTCTGAAAGCTGAACTTACAGATCTTAAAGCCTCGATTCACAGTGAAGAGGTACGCCGTACTTCACTGCGGAATGAATATGTTAAGATTAAAAAGATGAATGATCTTCCGGATGAACAGTTCATTCAGGCAGCGAAGGAATACATGAGAAGGATTCAAACTTTGACCAGCTGCATGGAGACCGGTTGTCAGGATGCGGAAAAAGATCAGCAGCAGCTCGTTGCTATGAGTACGGAGGAATTTGTGGATCCTGTTTTGGTTGCTCCTTTGGCTGCAGAATATGAGACGCTTATGGAAAAGCTTGTCGAACTGCATGACAAATTATCGGAAATTAACGGGAAATCGACGGAACGGGGAGACGAACGGACGAACGAACTGTCGAAGAATAAAGAGCAACAATAGAGAATCAGATAATATTCAACAGAGAGGAAGAGCGGCATGTGCGCACAGAACAGTCGCGACAATCACATCAGGATCGGGAACGTCGGAGCCAACGGAAGGACGCCGGCAAGGACGCAGGAAGAGGTAAACCGGAGAATCAATGAGTTAAGCGGACGTGTCAGTCAGGTTGCGAATGAATATCGCGCAGAACTTAACAGGCTCCGTTCCTCCACTAATGCGAGTATCAGGGAAGCAAACCAGACCATTCAGAACAACCATCGGCATGAGTTGAGAATAATTACTGAGCGCTACGAGAATGCGCATCGGGAGATGAATGCGGAGATTGCGCGTTCAAGGGAGCAATTCAATCGTGCACTGATGGAAAGCAACGAGCTCCTCATGGGAAAGCTTCGCAATCTGGAGGAGAGAATCGAACAACGCTCAAGCAAGGACAAGGCTTTTGCGGATGAAAGAATCAGGCGCATGCGTGAAGCATGGCATGCATTACGGGAGAGAACCGAGCTTGGACCGTTCATTGAGACGCATGTGCCTACGATCAATCAAACCAATGAAGTCGTGGATAAAGCATACCGCTTGGAACAGTACCAGGCTATTTCTGCAATCATGGTCAACTGCAGTGCGCTTATCGACAATTGGGAACGTGAAGCGGAAACGATGTATAAAGACTGGTGCGAAATGCGGGAGCTGTGTCAGGATGTGATAGACTACATGAGAGATGCTCTCGATGCGGCTCATAGAACGGTCATTGATTGCGATGGGACTCTGAATCGCGATATTAACCTCTTTCGATATGACGAGAATGGATTTGCTGAGGTCTGCAGCATATTGAGAAACGATGAGGATAGGATTGAGAACGCTAATGGATTGACGATTGAAGGCATGCGAAACTTTTTGCATACGCTCGAAACGGACAGGCTCCGCATAGACGGCACAATAGAACGCGCCACGCTGCAGCATCGGGCGTTCTTGCGCCGTCTTAAAGCATACAAGGCGTTGTCTGACGGGCTTGTAACGATTCATTATTCGAAGCAAAAGGCGGAGTATTCGGACGGAGACATTTTGAGCGATATTGTAATCCTGTTTAAACAAGTGTATACGGGAGACAAGCTGCATGTGACGATCAAAACCCCGAATTACAATTATCCGTCGACAGCAGTCAGCCTGACCTTTATCCCCGGGGCAGTGATGGACACACAATCGCAGGAGACACAATGCGGTTCGCTTTCCGGCTTTGCTTCGGCGCTGATCGAGGGAAATGAAATCAATAAGCCGCAGATGACACGCGTCAGACCATATAAGAATCTCTCCGGCCATTATCAGGCGGAGGTCGGGGTCAATTATCAAGCATAGAATACTGTCGTCATAGACATAGTGTTAACATTTGGAGGATATGAAAATGAGCGCAGAAGCCGGAGGAATAATCGGATTGCTGTTGCTGCTGGCAGTAGTAGGTCCAATCATAATTGCAGCAATAAAGTTGCTTCTAATAGGGGGAGCTTGTGCTGCGGCGATTGCAGCTGCGACAGCAGCCGCAAGAGGAATCAACAGGACAGCTAGAAGCATGCATGAAGCAAAAATGCAAAAGCTGATTGAAAAACAGCGAGATTCCGTGAATACAAATGTGCCGAAAACAAGCAAGGAAAGCTGTACCGTAACATCGGTTAAAAACAAATCGGGTGGGACTAGGATCATAAAAAAGTCTACCGTTGCTCATGCGAACTCTTTGCTTAAGCAGGTTGTGAATCATCGTGAGCAGATGCTGCAAGCTTATGCAAGGCAGAGCGAACAAATTGAAAAAGTTTCCGAACAACTGTCAAAAACATACAATGAGATCATCAGTGAGGCAAAAAAGACCGAATCATCGACTAGAAATAGTATCGATAAGCTTCAAACTGATCTAATTACATTCAATGAGAATACTCATAGAGCGCTTGAAACCGATCTAAACAGGATCAGCACGGAAATGTCAAATGAAATAAGCAGTTTTACTGAAGATATCAATCGAACGCTTGCTGATCGTCAGAAGACATTCATCGAGAGACTTAAAAAAATCGAGGATACTGCGCTTAAAAACACGCAAGGAGAGGAGTTCGCACAGCAACTGTATTCGGATGCGAAAGGACTCTTTGACAGCCTTAAAGATGATCCGGATGCCGATCGATTTGTCGGATATCGGATCAAGACGATTGAAAAACTGACGCGGGATTATGAGACCTTCAGACGGGAGGATCAGACGGAGTCTATGATTGCGACAGCTGTTTCAATCGCCCAGCAAACGACAGAAGCCTATGCAAAACTTGACAGTGATCGAAACACAGAACAGCTGATGCGAGAGCGGCTGAATCTTAGCGTCGCAGAGTTGGAAGCCATCGTTAAGAATTGTGAGACTATCGATCTTGGAAAAAAAGAAGCTCTGCCGCATGAAGCAGATTACTGGGCAGATGGCACCCTTACACCGCTCCTGAGTGAGGCAAAG
>JAEEGL012143306.1_pt1 | contig 13873 bp, 12 predicted proteins | sample 9134231 | NCBI WGS metagenome assembly JAEEGL01 (sample SAMN16246548, study PRJNA631951) | gut metagenome | biome: gut microbiome; feature: rumen; material: fiber-attached | host: Bos | place: Iran: Karaj | collected 2018-10
AAGGAGACTTAAAATGAGCAATTACTTCAAGTTCACCATGTGGACCTACCCGCCCCTCAGCCAGTTCACCCCCGACGAGGTGGACGTGTGGGCGGACTGCGGCATGACGGTGCCCATGGCGCCGAAAATGTTCTACGACAAGGACGACGCCGCGGATCTTATCCCCTTCCTCGACAGAGCGGAGCAGCGCGGCGTGAAGCTGATCGCCTTCTACGACGATCTGGGATTCGACAAGATCCCGGTCATCGGAGAGGCGGAATACGAGCGCCGTCTCCGGGAGATCTGCGACGTAATCGGTTCCCACCCCGCCCTCTACGGCTTCGTGGTGGGCGACGAGCCCGGCACCGTCGAGGAATACGAGGCGGGCCGCACGTGCCTTATGATCCACAAGAAAGTGGCGCCGCACCTTGAGCCCGTGCTGAACTACTCCGGTATGATGGCGGGCGTCCCGAAGGAAACGCTCGGGGGCAGGACCCCCGCGGAGTGGGCTGAGTACGCCAACGGCGAGGCGGGCGTGCGCGATTTCGTCTACGACGAGTATTCCCAGCAGATCAACAACGGCGGCGGCAAGGACGGATTTTTCCGCACCATGAAGACGCTGGTGGACGCCGCCGAGGCGGCAGGGTGCGACTGCTGGACCAATCTTCTTTCCAGCGAGCATCTGGTCTTCCACGCGCCGAATGAGAAAGAGGTGCGCTGGCAGGTCCACATGGCGGCGGTCTGCGGATGCCGCGGCGTGCTCTGGTTCCGTTTCTACGACAGGGACATCGCCATCGACGCCATCAACTCGCCCATCGACGAGTTCGGCAACAAGACGGAGCAGTATTACGCGATACTCCGCACCCAGCGGCGGTTCCTCAACAACTACGCCCAGCTGGCGGACATGACGAGAAAGTCCACTTACACCGCCGGTCTCGACCGGGGGGTGTATCCGGTGTTCAAGGAAGGCGATCACGACCTGATCAAAAAGGTTGACGCCTATGACGAGACGGTGTTCAGCTTCTTTGAAGACGAAAAAGGCAACGAATTCCTGTGCGTCGTGAACGGCGATCTGGACCACTACAGCGTGGTGCACCTGCACTTTGACCGGGAGAAGGGACGCCTGTTCAACGTGACACTGAACGGCTCGAAGGAAATGGAGCTCTGCTATACTCCCGACGGCAAGGAGCCGGAGCTGGTGCTCTATCCCGCTCAGCTCGCTCTGCTGAGGATCGAGAGAAAATGATAATACGCGGGGGAGCTCTCCCGAAAAAAGCTCCCCCGCGCTCCCGCAAACAGGCGCTTGTGCTGCATACTCCATCGAAAACTTCCTGTTTGCCCGAAAAATGCGTCTCCGGACACGTTTTTCCAAAGAATGAAACACAGCCGCGGAAATACTTACGCGGCTGTGTTTTTTTGCAGAAAGTCTCTGGAAGGGGGTTCGGGGGAAACTTTTTTTCAAAGAAGTTTTCCCCGCGTAATATCATTTATGATAACTCAGCATCCACTCGTACACCTCGGGATTGTGATAGACGTCGTCCCAGCCGCCGTGGCCCATGCCCTCGAAGGAGGTGAGTTTCGCGTTGCCGCCCGCCTCGTTCACGGCGTTGACCATATCCACCGAAAGCTGATAGGGGACTGCCTCGTCCTCGGTGCCGTGGAACGCCCAGATCGGCACGTTCACCAGATCCTTCGCGGTGCTCGTCGAACCGCCGCCGCAGATGGGCACCGCCGCCGCGAACACGTCGTTCATGGAGGCTGCGTAGTACCAAGTGCCGTAGCCGCCGAGGCTTGTTCCCATTAGATAAACGCGGCTCGCGTCCACCTCGCGGGATGAGACCACGTCACGGATCAGCGGATCAAGAACGATGCGCTGATCGGGCCAAGCGGTCCTGTTTTCCGTCTGCTCATGGAGCTGAGGTGCGAGGACGATGAACGGGAAATCCTCTACCTTCGCGATCTCCGGGAAGAAAGAGTTATTGTTGTAAAGCTCATCCAGTCCCGTGCCGGAGGATCCGGAACCGTGGAGGAACACCAGCAGCGGTCTCTTTTCGGTGTGGTCGTAGCCGTCGGGATATTTGATGATATATTCCACCGTGCAGTATTTTTCCGTAACGGAGCCTCTTTCCTTCAGCACGAAGGGCGCGTCGTCGAATCTTTTCAGGATCATGGCGAACTGCTCCCTTGTGGCGTTGCCTCTCGGCGCGGCGGTGTCCTTCGTCATGCCGGAGATGAGGCCCTCACCCACCGCCCAGGCGAACGACTCCGCGGCGTAGCTGTGGATCTTGTTTTTGTCGGTGAATGCGTCGAGATCCGCCCGCTTCGACACGTCAAGGAGCTTCACGTCGCAATATCTGTGGAGCATGGTAACGAGCTGTTCTCTGGTGATCTTGCCGTTCGGGTCGAAGATCCCCTCGGAGACACCGTTGACGATGCCGCGGTTGGCCGCCCAGATCACGGCTTTCGAGTACCACTTTCCGTCCTTTACGTCGGAGAACTTGTCCTTGAACGTCACCGCCGGCTCGCCTTCACGGCGGTACAGCACGGTGACCACCATGGCGCGGGTCATCGGAGCGGTCGGATTGAATTTTCCGCCGCCGACCCCGTCCATGTAACCCTTTTCGGAGACGTAGGAGACGGCGTCATAGCTCCAGCGCGACTTTTTCACGTCGATAAAGGGTTCGTCAAACGGATAGGTCTCCGCCGCAGAGACGGAAAACGCCGTAACTGAGGCGATCATGATCGCCGTTAAGATGAGAGATACCAGTTTTTTCATGATAGTTCCTTCCTTTTTGGGTATTCACTTATTTTTCCATTTGTCTTGCAAGCAGTTTTTCCATGATGCGGGAGTAACCCGGGTCCCTCGACGAGCTCAGGAGGGTGATCCCGCCATTTTCCTCCGAGTCGGTCAGCAGATCCGCCTCGCGAAGTCTCCGTTCCGTCTCGCGGGCGGTGCCCGCCGCGCCGTCGAAGATCATCACGCCCGGTCCTGCGACCTCGGCGATCAAGCCGCGGACGTGGGCGTAGTGTGTGCAGCCCAGGACGATGGAATCGACGCCGTCAAGGCGGGGCTCCAGGATCTCCGTTACCAGGGAGAGCGTTCCGTCTCCGTCAACGTCTCCGCACTCCACCGCCTCCACGAGGCCGTGACACGGCACGAAGACAAAATCGGCTTTGTCACGCAGTTTGTCGGACAGAGCGCGCAGTTTTTCCTCTCTTATGGTCAGCGGGGTCGCCATGACCAGCACACGGGGGTGCTCTCCCGCCTCCGCGGCGGGCTTCAGCGCAGGCTCCATGCCGATGATAGGCACGTCCGGGAATTTTTCTCTCAGATATCCCGCCGCGGCGCTGGTCGCCGTGTTGCAGGCGATGACCACCGCCTTCGCGCCGTCGGCTATCAGCCGGGTCACGGCGTCGTCCGTCAGACGGCGAACCTCTTCCGTGGTGCGCTCGCCGTAGGGCGCGCTCGCCGCGTCGCCGAAGAAAACGAAATTCTCCCGGGGCATCCGCTTTGTCAGCTCAGGCAGAACGGACAGACCGCCCACGCCTGAGTCGAAGACTGCCACGGGACGTCTTTTTTTCCTCATGTCAGTCTTCGTCTTTTTCTTCGTTCTCGACCGTTTCATTTTCCGCAATTTCCCGTTTTTCGTTCCCGACGACGACCTTCTTTACCGCTTCGAGCACCGCGGAAATGAGCGCGCCGATAAGGAATATGATCCAAGTCACTCCCCACTTGTGAGTCAGAAAGCTGACCGTGAAGTAGACGATCAGGATGATGAGCCAGTGGGCTCCCTCCAGATTCGACCAGATCTTCGAGACGGGTTTTCCCCGGTTCAGGTCGAATACCGCGTCGATCACCATGGATCCCACCGCTCCGCCGAGCCAGATCACCCAGGTGACGTTCCACCGCTTCGTCAGAAAACTGACGATGAAGTACGCCGCCGCCGTGATGAGCCAGAAGGACGTGTGCGCGGCTTCCTCCACGGACGCGAGGCCGTCGTTCTTCGGTCTTTTTTCTTCCGCGGGTTTTGTCTCCGAGACGGGGGCCTTCAGTCCCGCCGCCGCTTCTTTTATGCGTGGCATGACTGTCTCCACCGCCGATCTGTACGCGTCGAGGTCCGCGATCCCCGCGGCGACCTTTTCGTCATAGAGCTTTTCCGCTTCGGCGGAGAAGCCGTCGAGGGCCTCCGCGTATCCCGGCGCGTCCTTCGAAGCTCCGAAACGCTGGAGCTGTTTTTCAAAATGGCTTTTTATCTGGTTTTTCATGTCCGAACCGTCCTTTCCTGTTTTTTGTCAAAAGCTCACGGGCCGCGCCGAGACGCAGAGTCCCGTGTCCGCGTCGATCTCAAACAGCGCCCCGCTTGCGCGCTCTCCTCCGTCGGATCCCTCGAATTTCACGGGAACTCCCTCGGTGAACTTGCGGATCACGCATTCCGTCTTTACCCCCAGGATGCCGCGCGACGAGCCGGTCATCCCGAGATCGGTGATATACCCGGTACCGCCGGGGAGCACCGTGCAGTCCGCTGTCATGACGTGGGTGTGAGTCCCCGCAATTACAGCGACTCTGCCGTCGAACCGTCTTGCCAGCGCCATTTTTTCGCTGGTGGCCTCAGCGTGGAAATCCACTACGGCTATATCGTACGACCCCGCCTCGCGGCGGAGAATTTTTTCCAGTGCTTCAAACGGGGAGTTCGCCGGATCCATGAATACCTGTCCGATGAGGTTGACGACGAGAACCGTCGCTCCTCCGGCGTCCGCGCGGCACCAGCCGAGACCCGGCGCGCCGCCGTACATGTTTGCCGGGCGTATCGCCCGGGGATCGTCGTCAAGCAGGGAATACGCCTCCCGGCGACGGAAGGTGTGGTTGCCTCCCGTGACGACGTCGCATCCGGCGTCGATGAGCCCTTCGAAGGAGGACGGGGTAATGCCGTTACCCTCGGCTGAGTTCTCGCCGTTGGCGACGGTAAGAGAGACCCCGTTTTCCCGTGCGAACGAGCGGAGCCGCCCGCCCGAGGCGAGATACCGGATCCCGTTCTCCCGGACAACGTCGCCGAGCATCAGAATTTTAAGAATCATCGAAAGGTTCTCCTTCGGTCAAAACGACACGGAGAGATGAAGCCGCGACGGCACACCTCTCCGCAAAGTAATTGTATCCGTCTGTATCAGACGATCACGCCGCGGCGGCGGCGGTTGTAATCGGAGCGCGGATTGACGATCTCGCGCCAGTCGAGGTCGCCCCGGTCAAGGGCGCAGATCAACACCTCGGCGGTGGCTATGTTGGTCGCAACGGGCACGTTATGCACGTCGCAAAGGCGGAGAAGGTTGTACTCGGTCTCGTTCCACCCCTCGTTGTTCGGCGTGGTACTTCTGAAATACAGAAGCACGTCGACCTCGTTATACGAGATCCTGGATGCGACCTGCTGCTCTCCCCCATGTTCGCCCGCGAGAAGTTTTTCTATCTCGAGTCCGGTGGCTTCCGATACGTATTTGCCGGTGGTACTGGTGGCGCAGATGTGGTGCTTCGACAGTATTCCGCAGTAGGCGATGCAGAACTGCGTCATAAGCTCCTTTTTGGTATCGTCGGCGATGAGAGCAATATCCATGGTACTATCCTTTCTTTGGGCTGTGTATGTAAAAAACGGTTATCAAAGTCTGATCTTCGAGCGGAACTTGTCAAGTCCGCGGAAGAGAGGAACGCTGTCTCCAAGGATCCTCGAGGCGGTATTTCCGGCGGCCACCGATGTGATCCCGTCCGGCAAAAGGATGCCTCTGTCCTGAAGCGACGGAAGGAACTCGTCGTGCGGGTACACCCCGACGCACCGGACGGAGCATTCGTCGATCATCTCAAGAAGCCCCGCGCGGACCCCGAGATTTGCCAGCGACACGTCGAAGTCGTTTATCACAAGTCTCACGTCGAGTCCTTCGCGTACCGACGCAAGTTTCTGAGCCGTGATCTCCGCCGCGCGTATCGCCGTACGGCTTTGACCGGACACAACGATTGCCATCGTGGCGAATTCCTTTGCCAGCATGCGCGGAATGAAACTCTCGGCGCCGGAATCGCAGATCACTATATCCGCGCCTGATTCCTCGGTCAGCTTTTTAAGAGCGCCGGGAATGTCGGCGTAGACCGGGCCGTTTTCGGGACCCAGCACGTCCTCGTCGGGAGCGGGGCAGAACATGATCTCTCCGTCTTTCACAGGTATACGGATCAGCGTCCTGTTGGCGTCCGAGCGGTCCGACATATAGTCGTAGAGATTGAAGATTATCCTGTCGCAGGTCCCCGTCATGAGTTCCAGACTGCGTGAACGGAAATCGAGATCCACAAGAAGTACGCGGAGCCCGCCGTTCGCCATCGACGCGGCAACGGAGGCCGATACGGTGGATTTTCCGACTCCGCCCTTCAAAGAGGTGACGATTATTTTTTCCGTCCTTTTCACGTCCTGTCATCTCCCCTCTTTGATCGGAACCTACTGACCTATGTTAAATAATAACATAAAAACGACGCTTTTGTCAATAGGGTGCATAAAAAACTTCGGATTTTTTTATGCTGTTTTGTATCTTTTTACTTATCTTTGCCGTTTTTCAGCTTCGGCTCAGCTCGTCGCTTCTGTTTTTCGCCGCTTCGACTCCCTTTTTCACGGCGTTGCCGAATCCGGAGTCGGTCATGGCGATGAGCGCCGCTTCGGTGGTCCCTTTTTTGGACGTCACGCGTCGGCGGAGCTCCGCGGCGGGAACACCGGTCGTTTCAATAAGAGCGGCGGTGCCGATGAGCGTCTGTTCTGCCAGCGCCGAGGCGATCTCCGGATCCATCCCGGCGTCTGCCGCTGCTTTTGCCATCTCTTCTGCCAGCAGACAGAAGTATGCGGGTCCGCTGCCCGACACCGCGGTGACGACGGAAATCATGTCCTCGCTCACACGGTATACCTTGCCCATTACGGAGAACAGTTCTTCCGTGAGGAGGCAGTCGTCTTCGTCGGCGAGTTTGCCCGGGGCGTACGCTACGGCGCTTTTCGCCACGGAAAGGGCGAGATTAGGCATAAGACGCACCACGGCGGCTCCCTCTATCGCACCCTCGATCCGATCCGTTCCGATACCCGCCATGATGGAAAGATAGAGCTTGTCCGGGGTGAAGTATTCGCCGTACATCCGGACGGCGTTGTCGAATTCCTGGGGTTTTATGGCGAAGATCACCGCGTCCGCCGAGGAGATATCCGACGGCTCGCCGCGGATCACGCCGTATTCAGCCGTCACGGCGGCGGCGCCCTCGGGATCGACGGGATTTATCGTTACGATCTCCTCCGGCCGTCTCAGTCCCGATCCGACGATGCCGCCGATCATGGCGCGGGCCATGAATCCCGTGCCTATAAACGCTGTTTTGCGACCTCTCATTTTATTGCCTCCCGTCATTCTCTCACCTGGCCGTCGCCGGTGACGAGGTATTTGTACGAAGTGAGCTCTCTGAGACCAACGGGGCCTCTGGCGTGGAGCTTCTGGGTGGAGATGCCGATCTCGGCGCCGAAACCGAACTCGAATCCGTCGGTAAAGCGTGTTGACGCGTTGTGATTCACGCATGCGGAGTCGATCTCCCGCATGAATTTCTCCGCCGCGGAGGCATCCTTGGCCACGATCGCTTCGGTGTGGCCGGTGGAGTACTTCCGCACGTGGGCGATGGCGTCCTCGAGGGAGTCCACCACCTTCACGGCAATATCGAGGGAGAGATATTCGCGGAAAAAGTCCTCCTCCGTCGCCTCGACGGCCTCCGGGAAGAGGGAGCGTGTGACGGGGCACCCGTGGACCGTCACTCCGCGATCGGCAAGAGCGCGGCAGATCCGCGGAAGGACGTCCGCCCTGTCACGATGGAAGAGCAGAGTCTCCGCCGCGTTGCACACGGAGGGACGGGAACATTTCGCGTTTACGGCGATGCGCTCCGCTATATCGGGATCGGCGTCACCGTGGATATAAACGTGGCAGTTCCCCACGCCTGTCTCAAGCACCGGGACCCGTGAGTTTTCGCAGACGTTGCGGATAAGGCCCGCGCCGCCGCGGGGTATGATCAGGTCGATAAAACCGCGCAGGCGCATCATCTCCTCCACGTCCTCGTGGGACGCGGATTCGGAAAGCTCAATACTTTCCGGCGGAACGGCGGTCCCGCTCAGCGCCTCCTTCATCACGTCAACCAGAGCCCGGTTCGATACCGCGGCGCTCCGGCTGCCGCGAAGAAGGATGCCGCTCCCGGCCTTGATCGCCAGGGAAGCGGAGTCCACGGACACGTTGGGCCTCGCCTCGTAGATCATACCTATAACTCCGATGGGAACTCTCACCCGGCGGATCCGGAGACCGTTCGGGCGTACGGTCTCGTCTATCAGTTCTCCAACGGGGTCGGGCAGGGCGGCCACCTGCCGCACGCCCTCCGCCATGGACGAGATCCGTTTTTCGTTCAGTGAAAGTCTGTCGAGCAGCGCCTCGGACATACCGCCCGCCCGCTCCCGTTCGACGTCCTTGCGGTTCAGGGCGAGGATCTTTTCACAGTTATCCTCCAACGCCTCCGCGATCTTCATCAGCGCGTCGTTCTTCTCCTTCGTCGTGAGGAGCGCAAGGCGGGAGGATGCCTCCCTGACCTTCAAAGCAAGTTCTTTTACGCTCATGGTTTTACCTTTCTTTTCCCGGACCGATCACGAACAGATCGTCCCGATGGATGGCTATTCCGGACGCGCCGGGACCGGAAGAACTTCTCAGTTCGTCCGCGTCGGCGGACGCGATCCCGCGGCCAAGCTTTTCTCCGGATGAGGAGAGCACCTCAACCGTGTCGCCCGCCGTGAAATCGCCTTTTACGTCGGTGACTCCCGCCCGGAGCAGACTGCTTTTTCCGCCGGCGACGGCCCGTGCGGCTCCGTCGTCCACGTATATTTCCCCGCAGGATGGCGCGTAAAACGCCAGCCACTGGGTCCTTGTTCTCAGAACGTCGTCCGCGCGGAAAAGGGTGCCCTCACCCTCTCCGCCGACTGCTTTTATCACCGGGTCCTCCCCTGACGCGGAGCAGATGAAAACGGGCACGCCCGCGCGGGTCGCGAGTCTTGCCCCGCGGAGCTTTGTGATCATGCCTCCGGTGCCGTTGGAGCTTCCGGAGTCTCCCGCGACGTCAAGAACGCCGTCTATATCGTCGACGACGGGGATCAGACGCGCAGCAGGATCCCGTGACGGATCCGCTGTGTAGAGACCGCCCACGTCGGTGAGGATCACAAGCAGATCCGCGTGGACCATGGCCGCCACCTGGGCCGACAGGGTATCGTTGTCGCCGACCTTGATCTCGTCGATGGAGACCGTGTCGTTTTCGTTCACCACCGGGACGGCGCCACGTGCGAGAAGCACTTCCACGGCTGAAAATGCGTTTTTGTACCTGCGATGGTCGGTGAAGTCCTCCCGGGTCAGAAGAAGCTGAGCGGTGACGTAGCCGCGCGCGGCAAAAAAGCGGGTGTATTCCTCCATAAGGAGTCCCTGGCCCACCGCGGCGGCGGCCTGCTTGCCGGCGAGGTCCGAAGGACGGGCGGAATATCCGAGCGCGCGGAACCCCGCGGCGATGGCGCCGGAGGAGACCAGCATCACGCTGTGGCCCGCGTCGCGCAGGTCCGCGAGCTGGCTCACGATATGTGAGATCTTATCTCTGTCCACGTCGCCGGTTGGCCCCGTCAGGGACGTGGTCCCCGCTTTGACGACTATCAGCTTTTTTTCCATACTGTCCTCTTTTTATATCCGAAGGACGGGCGGTTGCCGCCCGTCCCCGTTTTATCTGTTCTTCGCCACGAACTCGTCGCGCCGGATCAGTTCTCCGCCGCGGACACGAGATTCCTCCGCCGCCAGGGCGATGATGTGGCTCTCGATGGACTCGTCTACGCTGGTCATGGACGAGCTGAACCCGCCCTCGCCGCTCAGCAGCAGGATAAGGTCGCGGACGATGCCGGCGTCGCCGCCTCCGTGACCGAACGCGTCGTCTTCGGACGACACGTCGTAAAGTATGCTGTGGTCGGTGAAGCGGTCCACGTAGGGATTCACCCGGATGGTGTCGCTGTCGATCTCGCATTTGAGGTCGGCCTTGGTGCCCATTATGTGGAGCCTTCTTCCGCCGTCCACGTTGAACGCGCACATGGAGAAGGTGACTGTGACGTCGCCCTCGAAAAGCACGTTCACGATCTGGTGGTCCACCACGTCGTTGTCGCAGTGATAGACGCATCTGCCGTAGGGACCCGTGCGGAGCGCTTCCTCAAGCGCCTCCATGGTGGGGACCTGCGAGACCACGTCGATGGGCCAGGAGAACACGCCCCGGCGGCCCCATTCGAGGTAGTTCGTGTCCACGCTGTAGGGGCAGGTGTAGTAGTGCGGGCACTCCGCGGTGCATCTCTCGGTGGCGCCGGCGGGCGCCTCGGACGCTTTGAAGTGCTTGAGAGAGCCGATGGACGACACTGAGACGCACTTTTTGCCCACGAGGGAGTAAAGATAGTCCATATCGTGACAGCATTTCTGCAGGATCATGGGGGATGACCGGGCGGTGTTCGACCAATTGCCCCGGACAAAGGAGTGTGCCTGGTGCCAGTAGCAGACCTCTTCGTCGGCCTGGATGGAGACGATGTCTCCGAGGACGCCGGAGTCAACGATCTCCTTCAGCCTGCGGAACATGTTGCTGTATCTCAGAACGTGGCAGACGAGTACCTGAACGCCCTTTTCCCGGGCCTTGTCGGCGATCTCGTAGCATTCGTGAAGATCGGGCGACACCGGCTTTTCCAGAAGCAGATGGTAGCCCTTGTCAAGTGCCGCCATGGCGTGAGGGTAGTGGAGCCGGTCCATGGTGCATACGAAGACCACGTCTGCCAGCTTGTCGCGGGAGAGCATCTCCTCGGCGGACGAAAAACGCATTTCGGGCGCGACTCCGAACTTGTCTCCGAATCTCTCCACTCTGTCGGGAAGTATATCGGCGCAGGCGACGATCTCCGCCTTGTCGGGATACAGTAAAACGTAGTCGGAATACGCGTTTCCCCGGGAGCCGAGCCCCGCTACGGCTATCTTGATTTTTTCACTCATGGTCATATCTCCTTTGCGTGTTTCTTCGGAAGAATTTTACCATATATCGCGGCGGTATGCAAGGAATATCGGCTAAAAATCGCCCCGCAGCGCCATTTTTTTTGCGGAGGGGGGGAAACTGTTTCCAAAACTTGCTATAGACAAAAGCCGAAATTTGTGATAAAATGAAAAAACAGTATAAAACTGGGTGAAAAAGAGTCTTTACATTGGTTTCCGGAGGGGGTGCTTCACGTGAGAAAAAGGATCGTGTCGATCGTTCTGACGGTCGTTCTTTTTCTGTCATTTCTGAGTCTGTTCGGCGCTGCTTCTGTTTTCGCGGAGGAGACCGTCGAGGAAACGACGTACAAATTCCTTACAGAAAAGCTGGGACTCAACAGCGCCGCCGCTTGCGGCATTATGGCTAACATCAGATGCGAGTCCTCGTTTCTTCCCGACAACGGCGGCACGGACGTCAACGGGCTTTACTCCTACGGACTCGTCATGTGGAACGGTCCCCGGTATGAAAGACTGAAAAAGTGGTGTAAGGACAACAATTACGACTACAAGACCGCCGCTGGACAGCTGAGATATCTCAGATACGAGTTTCAGAACGGCGAGGCCGGTACCTACGCCGCAATGAAAGCCATTCCGAACACCTTTGAGGGGTCGATCCAGGCGACCGTTCAGTTTGCGGAACTGTTCGAGAGGTGTACGAAAACCTCATACGGTCTCAGAGCGTACTACGATGCGAACATATACTGGCGGACGTACGGCGACGGAGGTCCGTCGACCATGCGGGGCATCTTCGGGGTGTACTGCAACTACCCGGTCAACATCAAGAAGGGCGACGCATACGATCTGCGCGGCGCGGTAGTGTCGCACACGTCGTACCTGACCTCGGTCACTGCGGGAGTGTACGCCGCTGCCGGAAAAAGGTTGACGCGCAAAGCGGCCACTCTGAAGCCCGAGAGTAAATACAACGCGTACGAGATACGGAACCTTGACAGCGGCGTGGTGTTCGGCATCCTCGCAAAGGGAACGTACACTTACCGCATAACGGCGTCGAACGCCGATGGAGTATATACCGTGGCGGAGCATACCTTTACGGTGTCGTCCGATGAGACGTCGGGCATCTATCCCGGATATTCCACGGGTAACCCGAACGGCGGATGCGGACCGGACTGCCCGGGACTTAGGTTCGTCGATATGCCTCCCGCGAAAAATTGGGCGCATAAAGGTATCGACTTCGTCCTTGAACGCAAGCTGTTCGAAGGAACGTCAACTACAAAATTTGAGCCCGCGGCGTCCATGACGAGGGCGATGCTCGTGACCGTGCTATACCGGCTCGAGGGATCACCCGATGTGGGAGAAGCGGAAAATCCGTTCGAGGACGTTATGAACGGAAAGTGGTACTCCGATCCCATCAGGTGGGCTACGGAGTGCGGAGTCGTCAGAGGAATGTCCTCCACGAGATTCGATCCTTACGGAAGCGTGACGAGGGAACAGATGGCGACTATCCTCCAGCGGTACACGGATATGAAGGGACTCGATTTTCTGAATCGCGCAGACATCGGAACGTTCCCCGACGCGGATCAGGTCGCGGGATGGGCATACGACGGATTCTCATGGGCCGTGGCCTGCGACGTGATCCACGGAACGAAGGTGGGCGATTTGTCCTACCTTGACCCGAAGGGGACCGCCACCCGCGCGCAGGTGGCCGTCATGCTGAAACGGTACGTGGAGAACGTAATGGGCGGAAATTGAAATCATTGTTCCGAAAAGGCCGCGATCGCGGCCTTTTTCATTGTCTGACTTTATTTTTCCCTCTTCACATTACGGCGGATTTATGGTATGATATACCTGTTTTATGAACTAACCGGAGAGATAGATGGAAAAAGCGAACAAAAACCATTTCTACAGACGGGTCCTCGCCCTGATGATCCCGGTCCTGCTCCAAAACGGCATCACCAACGTTGTCAATATGCTGGACAACCTCATGGTGGGCCGCGTGGGGACGGCGCAGATGACCGGCGTGTCCGTGGCGAGCCAGCTTATCTTCATATTCAACCTTACGATATTCGGAGCCGTGTCCGGCGCCGGTATTTTCGGCGCGCAGTTTTTCGGCAGCGGCGACACCGAGGGGCTGAGGCAGACCTTCCGGTTCAAGATCATCATGGGCACGGTGATCTCTCTCGGCGCCGGAACGCTGTTTTATTTCCTGGGAGATACGTTCATAGGGCGTTTCCTCGCCGGAGAGGGCGACCCCGCGGTGGCGCGTGTGGCCGCCCAGAGCGCGCGGAACTATCTTCTTATAATGATACTGTCCCTGATACCCTTCGCGCTGGTCCAGTGCTGGGCCTCCACTCTGCGTGAGACCGGGCGTTCCGCCCTGCCGATGGCGGCGGGTCTCGTCGCGATGGGAGTCAATCTGATCCTCAACTATTTTCTCATCTTCGGCAAGCTGGGATTCCCGCAACTGGACGAGAGCGGCGCCGCAATAGCGACCGTGATCTCCCGCGTGGTGGAGATCGCCATAGTTGCGGTCGGGACCTGGGTCACAAGGGAAAAGGGGCCGTTCATCGTGGGGGCGTTCCGCCACTTCCGCATCAAGCTGACCATAGTGAAAAACGTTCTCGCCAAGGGTATCCCTCTGATGCTCAACGAGACGATGTGGGCGGCGGGACTCACCGTGCTGAACAGATACTACTCCACCCGGGGGCTCAGCGTGGTGGCGGCGAACAACATCAACATCACGTTCTTCAACGTGTTCTCCGTGGCGTTCTTCTCGTTCTCCGTGTCGGCGGGCATCGTGCTGGGGCAGATGCTGGGCGCCGGGCAGGTG
>JAEEGL014981449.1_pt1 | contig 13873 bp, 12 predicted proteins | sample 9134231 | NCBI WGS metagenome assembly JAEEGL01 (sample SAMN16246548, study PRJNA631951) | gut metagenome | biome: gut microbiome; feature: rumen; material: fiber-attached | host: Bos | place: Iran: Karaj | collected 2018-10
AGAATGATGACTGTGGAACAGTTACAATAAATGGTGGTACATTTAGTAGTGCTGCATCAAATGGCCCAACAATTTTGAACTGGAATGATATGACAATTACAAATGGAGAATTCACTTCAGAAAATTATTGGGTAATAACAAATGGTGTATATGATACAACAGTAAATAGTGGTTCATTAGAAATAAGTGGTGGATCATTCTATGGATATTCAGCAGTATTTGGTGCTCACAATGCAGCATTAGAAAATGAAGGTGAAGTTGAAATTACAGATGGTAGTTTCACCGCTGACACATTTGGAAATGTTACAAAATATGACATAGTAGTTAAAGGTGGAGAATATGGTATTTCTGTTCCAAAAGAATATTTAGATGAATCATTAAATTATGAAGTAAATGCAAATGCAGGAGAGTTCCCATATACTTACTATGAGACATTAGAAGAAGCAGAAGAAGCAGCAGGTGATGGAGCTGAAATTAAATCATTAATAATAGAACTTAGAAAAGGTGATGTCAACAAAGACGGAGCCATTACAATGGATGACGTTGAACTTTTATATCAAGCATACGAAAATATTCAAGGTCCATGGACAGAAGAAGAATTGAACCTTATGGATATGGATGAAAATGCAGACATTTCTATCGTAGATGTTAAATTACTATGGCAACATGCTTTAAATGAATGTATAGAAACTGAAACGCCAATAGTAATGCCAGAAAGTTTAGAGTCTATTACGATACCAGCTAGTTCTATAGTAATACCAGCAGGAAAAGAAGTAGAAATAGACTTAAATGGAATGGAAATAATATCTGATACATCTGATGCTATTAGAGTTTATGGCACATTGGAATTAAAAGGCCCTGGTTCAGTTAAAGCTATGACAGGAAATAATGCAGCTATAGTTAACTATCCAGATGCAGAAACAACAATAAATGATGGCCCAGAGCTTTATTCAGAAGCATGGTATGCAATTAGCAATATGGGTGTTATGACTATAAATGATGCTACAGTTACAAATAATCCAAATAATACAGCATCAGTAATAGATAATGGATGGCCATCTGCATCTAATAAAGGTGTTGCAAGACAAGCGAATAAAGCATACTTAACAATTAATGGTGGAACATTTGAGGCAACTGGTTCAACATTAAATGTTATTAAGAATGATGACTGTGGAACAGTTACTATAAATGGCGGTGATTTTTATAGTGAATCATCAAATGGTCCAACAATCTTAAACTGGAACGACATGACAATCACAAGTGGTGAATTTGTTTCGGATAATTATTGGGTAATAACAAATGGTGTATATGATACAACAGTAAATAGTGGTTCGTTAGCAATTAGTGGTGGATTGTTCTATGGAGATTCAGCAATTTTCGGAACTCATAATGCAGCACTAGAAGATAATGGTGAAGTTGAAATTACAGATGGTAGTTTCACAGCAGATACATTTGGAGTAATCACGAAATATAGCATAGTAGTTAAAGGTGGAGAATTTGGAATTCCTGTTCCAAAAGAATATTTAGATGACACACTAAATTATGAGGTTGATTCAAACGAAGGAGAGTTCCAATATACTTACTATGTAACACTCGAAGAGGCTGAACAAGCAGCAGGTGCAAAGGGAACAGTTAGAGATTTATATCCTATTGTATACGGTGTAGAATTTGTAGTAGATGGAGTTGTAGTTTCTAGTGGAGAAACAGTTGATGGTGCAATACCAACTTGGCTTGTTCCAGAAGTTCCTAAAAAAGCAGGCTTAGAATTTATTGGTTGGTTCTATGAAGAAACGAACGGCGATTTAGAAGAATTTGATTTTGCATATGGATATGAAGTTGATTACATGATTGATGATATAGAAGGTACTACAATTACGCTAACAGCTACATATGAAACATGGGAGCTTGAATTACCTTATACAGCAGGTGGTACATTGACATCAACAGGTGCAACATTTAGCAATCTTTCTTTAAGATTTAGTCCTGCAGATCCATCTATTGGCAGAACTATAGATGCTTATTGGGTTGGATTTAAATTTATAGCACCATCTTATGATACAGGTTATTACACATTAGATGATGCATTATATAGCAACAATGGTGGTTCATTATGGAAGGAATTCCAAATGGCTATGGATGGTACACAGCAAGATGGACGTGCTTATATGCAAGCATGGGTTCCAATAACTGAGGAATCATTAATGGAACATCTAAATAATAGAACATCTATGGAATGGGTTTATGTATTTGATGCGGATGGAAGATCTGATAAAGATGTTCAAACATTTACTATTGAAATTATTCCAGAAAACATTACATTACTAACTCAAGATGGTTCTGAAGAAGTAATGAGAGTAGAAAATTGGAATAGAATATACAAAGTAACATATGTTAGTGGAGATACAGTATTAGGTACAGAAGAAGTTGTGTCAGGTGATAAGGTAGTTAATATTCCAGAAATTCAAGTGCCTGATAATAGAGATTTAATTTGGTATCATGAAAATGATATTGTTGATTTATTAGAAGAAGAAATTACAGACGATATTACATTTGAAGCTGTATTAAGTGCCCATAGCTTAACAAAAGTAAATGCTGTTCCTGCAACTTGTACAGAAAATGGAACCAAAGAATATTGGGTATGTAGTCAATGTAATAGAATGTTTGCTGATGAAGAAGGAGAGACTATAATAAATGCTCCAGAAGTTCTTCCAGCAGGACATGATATACAATTTGTAGCACAAGTTGGTGCATCATGTGAAATACCTGGAGCAAAAGCTCACTATAAATGTAACAATTGCGGTAAGCTATTTTCAGATGCACAAGGCACAACTGAGATAGAAGCACCAGAAGAAATTCCAGCAATGGGACATAATTTAGGTCATCATTATCCTGAGAACCCGGCTACTTGTGAAGGAAATGGACAAGGAGAATATTACGAATGCACAAGATGTCATACAATGTTTGCAGATGCTGAAGGAACACAAAAGCTTGATAGCATACCACTTCTTCCAGCAACTGGACATGATTGGGATAGCGGTGAAGTAATAAGAGAACCATCATGTGAAGAAACTGGAATAATAGTTTATACTTGTAGAAATAATAATCTTCACCAGTATCAAGAATATACTGATGCATTAGGCCACATAATAGTAGAAGTGCCTGCACTTGCACCAACATGTACAGAAGCAGGTCATGAGGCATATTGGAAGTGCACAAGATGTAATGAATTATTTGCCGATGAAGATGGATTTGAAGAGATTGATGAACCGGAAGAAATAGAAGCATTAGGACATAGTTTAACAAGAGTTCCTGAGGTTCCAGAAACGTGTACTGAAGATGGTGTAGAAGAGTATTGGAAATGTTCAACATGTAATAAGATGTTTTCTGATGATGCAGCTGAAGAAGAAATCGATGCTCCTTTAGTAATACCAGCAGAAGGACATGACATAACGAAGATAGAAGAAAAACTTGCAACATGTACAGAAGCTGGATATGAAGCATATTGGAAATGTACTGTATGTAACAAATTATTTAGTGATTCTGAAGGCGAAACAGAAATAGAAGCGGCTGTTATAATCCCTGCAACAGGACATGAATATGGTGAGTGGGAAGTAAGTGTAGAAGCAACATGCACAGAGTCAGGAGAAGAAAGTAGAGTATGTGCTAATGATGAAACACATATAGAAACAAGACCAATAGCACCAAAAGGACATGCATTTGGTGAGTGGGTAGTTACAAAGCCAGCTACGATATATTCAACAGGCTTAAGAGTAAGAACTTGCGCTAATTGCGATGCTGAAGAAGAAGAAATTATTCCTAAAATAGATACAGATCTTATAAGAGGAGATTTAGATGGTACAGAATCTATCACAATAATCGATGTAAGATTACTTCTTCAAGAATATATCAATACTACTGATGGTAAAGAATACACAGATGACCAACTATATGTTATGGACTTAGATAATAATGGCAAGATTGAAATCTTTGATGTTAGAATATTATTACAAACTTATATTAACGGTTAATCTTGTTTCATAAAGGTTAATAATATTTAAAAAGGAGTGACGTAAAGTCGCTCCTTTTTCATGTGTTTGTAACACAATTGTAATATTAACTTAATATGTAACTTTTTTGTGTATAATTCCGTCTAATTATTGATTTTAGTAGCCTGTATTGGTAAAATTTACGTGATAAATTGGACGTTTTATAGATATGCTTATTTTTTATCACAAAATTTGGAGGACTAAATGATAGAGTTTAGAAATGTAAATAAAGTATATTCAACTGGCATAGCAGCAGTTAATAATACTAGTTTATATATTGAAAAAGGTGAATTTGTATTTATTGTTGGAAGTAGTGGTTGTGGAAAATCTACTCTTATGAAAATGATTATGAAAGAAGTTGAACCTACTTCAGGACATATTTATATCAATGGTATTGATATTACGAAAATTTCCAAAAGAAGAATTCCAAATCTTAGAAGAAGTATGGGAATAGTTTTTCAAGATTTTAGACTTCTTCCTGATAAAACAGTATATGAAAATGTTGCATATGCAATGAGAGTTATCGAAGCTGATCCTAAGCTTATAAAAAAACAAGTTCCAAATGTACTTTCTTTAGTTGGACTTATGGATAAAGCAGATTTTTATCCTGAACAATTATCTGGTGGAGAACAACAAAGAGTTGCAATAGCACGTGCTATTGTAAATAATCCTTCTGTTCTTATAGCAGATGAGCCTACAGGAAATTTAGACCCAGATATAGCATGGGAAATAATGTCACTTCTTAGTGATATCAATAGACGTGGCACAACTGTAGTTGTTGCAACTCACGCTAAAGATATTGTAGATAGAATGAAAAAGAGAGTTATTTTTATAGACAAAGGTACAGTAATGAGTGATCGTGAGAATAGTAGTTATATAGGTGACCACAATTCTAATATCACTCAAAATCCAAATGATTATTCACATCTTTCTAAGCACAATTTCCCTTGGACAAAGAGAAAGGCAGGTGCTTAGTATGAATTTTAATACAATAGGGTACCTTATCCAAGACGCATTCTCGGGTATGCGTAAAGATGTCAAGAATACACTTATTTCACTTGGTACGATGTTTGCTACTATGCTTTTAATTGCTGTTGCATATATCGTATATATGAATGAAAGCAAACTAATTGACGAAACAAAAGAAAGAAGTTCTAACATAGTTGCATATGTTGATATTGCTGTTTCAGATAGTGATGCAGTTAAAATTGGATATGAAATAGAAAATATAGTTGGTGTTACTGATTGTACATATAGGGACAAATCTTATGCAATTAATCTTGCCAAAAGTATGAATCCTATTATGGTTGAAGGATTTTCAGATGAAGTTCTTAGAACAATTTATCCAGCATATTTTGTTGTTCAATTTGATAATGTTGGAATGGTTGAAACTATAGTACACAATTTAGCAAAGACACAGGGGATAGAAGATATCACTGTAAATGAATATGCTAGAGAAAAAGCAAGAGATGCTGAAATATATAAAGCCGTTGCAATTTTAGCAGTTATATTTATCATAGAATTTTCAATTCTTCTTATGATGAATACTACAAAACTTATGATGTTTTCTAAAAGAAAAGAAATCTCTATCATGAAATATGTAGGAGCTAAAAATAGTTTTATAAGAACTCCATTTGCATTAAGAGGAGTATTTACAGCAGTGCTTGCAGTTGCAATTACTATTTTGGCAGTTTATATTATTTATCCGGCATTTGTTAAATCTATGTATACTTTAGAAAGTGGATTTAATTTCTTAACATTTGATACTATGTACAAGCAATTAGTAGGTATTCTACTTGTTGTAGCTATATTTATTGGATGGTGTGGAAGCGCAGCATCAATGAGAAAATATCTTGACGTTTAGTTTTGAAAGGACGTAACAAATGAAAAAATTTATATCGTTTTTGTTGGCGATAATAATGCTTGTTTCACAATTTTCGTTTGCAGCTACTACTAAAGAACAACAGCTTAAGGATAAGAAAAGTAATATTACAAAGACTCAAAATGAAATAAAGCAAAATGAACAACAGCAAAAGAATGTTAGAAGTGAAATTAATACTTTAGATGGTTCTATTAATGATACAGAAGTACAAATATCAGAAACACAAAACAGAATCGCTACAGTTGAACGCAACATCAAATATACAGAAGAAGACATAGAAATTAAGCAAGCTGAGTATGACAAAAACTATGAACTTCGTAAAGATAGAATGGTTGCATATTATAAAGTTGGGACAATATCTTTAGAAGAATCTGTTGCTAAGATTAAAGATGAATCAGATCGTATGTACATGGAAAAAGCTTTGGAAAAAGTAATTAACTATGATACAAATCTTATTAATGATTTAGAAGCACAAAGAATTGCCCTAGAAGCCAAGAAAGCAGAACTTGATGCTCAAAAAGTTGAACTTGCAGAATTAAAAGCTGGTCTAGAAGTTAAACTTGCATCTTTAGAAACAACTTTGAAAAAAAGAGAAAGTTATCTTACTACTCTTAAAAACGATCATGCTGAACTTGAAAAGTCAGTTGATGATATGAAGAAAGAGGCAGATAGACTTACTAAAGAAATTCAAGAGGCTGCAGCCGCAGCTGCACGTGCGAATAAAACATCATCTACTTATAAAGGCGGAACAATGAAGTGGCCTTTACCTGGATACTATGTAGTTACTTCTCCTTTTGGTAATCGTCTACATCCAATTTTAAAAACATATAAACTACATACGGGTGTTGACTTAGCTGGAAGCGGATGTAATGGTAAGCCAGTAGTTGCCGCAGCAGATGGCACAGTTATAGTCGCAAAATATAATGTTGCTTATGGCAATTATATAGTAATTGATCATGGTGGTGGAATCACAACTTTATATGCACATTCTAGTAAGCTTGAAGTTAAGGTTGGTCAAACGGTTAAAGCTGGTCAAGAGATTATGAAAGTCGGTACGACTGGTTATTCTACCGGACCACACTTACACTTCGAAGTTAGAGAAAATGGTTCATATGTAGACCCAATAGGAAAGGGATATATTAAAGGTTAATCAATATAATATTTATTATCAATAAGTTTTATATAGCCTTCAATTTCCATCATAGATAATTCTGAATTTATTTCAGAAATAGTTTTATTATTAAAAAATGATATTAGCTCCTGTGTGCTCACAGGAGCATTTTCTTTTATGTATTCATAATATGGTTTATATTCTTCTGGAATATTCTTTGTTTGTTCATTTAAAAATATATTATCTAGATTTAAATCTTCAAGAGATAATTGTTTAGTTGAAGCATATAAAAAAGAAAAAATTTGTGATGTATTTATTAAAGGAGTTGCGCCTTCGATAAGTAAATTATTACATCCTTCACCTTTCCAGTAATCCAAATTCCATGGCACAACAAATAACTTTTTTCCTTGCTCTATTGCATGCATTGCAGTATTTAGTGCTCCACTTTTTTCGGGAGCTTCAACTACTATTACTGCTTTTGAAAGAGCAGAAATTAAACGGTTTCTATCAAGAAACTGATGGACAAGTACAGGCATTTTTTGAGGATATTCACTTATTATTAATCCGTTGTTTTCTAATATTTTTTTAGCAAGAACATATTTTTCTCCTCGTAGTATTTCTTCAAAACCGCCTGCTACTATTGCTATTGTATTTGTAATAGCTCCCATATGTGCATTTGTATCTATTCCTGAAGCAAGTCCTGAGACAATAGTAATATTTCTTTTATTAAGTTCCATTGCAAATTTTTTAGCTATATTATTTCCAAGTTCTGATGCTTTTCTGGTACCTACTATACCTATACAAGTATTACTTAGTAAATAAGTGTTTCCGCAATGCATAAATTTTTTTAGGTCCGTTTTTTATTTTTTTAAATTCTTCTGGGAATAGAGGAGAATTAATATCAATTTCAAATAATTCGTTTTCAAGTAAAATAGAATTCATTTTTACTCCTTTTTTGCATAAGGATTATCAATAATTGCATTTTGTATATGATTTATGGCTGTTTGTTTAGAACTAGTATTTAAGACTTCTATAACATCAAATCTGCAAATCATCTTTTCTAGTTTGTTCATCATCAAAAAAAATTCTGCTGTGCGATATATGTGTCTTTGTTTATAATAATTTACTGAGTCTGCAGGATTACCACAATTGTTATTTGCTCTTGTTTTTACTTCCACAAATACTAATTCATCTTCTTTTTTATTATGATCTAATGCGATAATATCTATTTCTCCTATTTTGCATGTGTAATTTCTTTCAATAACGGAATATCCATTATTAAACAAATAATCGCAAGCTATTTCTTCACCAATATTTCCAAAATTTTTGTTGTGATTCATTTTTATCTCCTTATCTTTTCCAATATTTTCTATCCAGGCTTCTATATTGTATTGCTTCTGCTAGATGTTTTTTCTCGATGTTTTCTTTTTTATCTAAATCAGCTATTGTGCGAGCAAGTTTTAAAACTCTATCGTGTGCTCTTGCGCTAAATCCCAATTTTTCAAAAGCGATTTTTAACAACTCCTTACATTCATCATCTAGCTTACAGTACTTTTTTATAAGTTCACTTGTAAGTTCACTATTACAGTGAATGCCCTCGTTTTTGTATCTAATGAGTTGGATATTTCTTGCTTCATCAACTCGTTTTTTGATTTCTTCTGAAGCTTCTGCAGGTCTTTCTGAAGATAGGTCATCATATTTGACACTTTGAACTTCTATATGAATATCAATTCTGTCTAGTAGAGGACCGCTTATTTTATTCATATACTTAGATATTTGTTCGTTTGTACAAGAACATGTTTTATCTTTTGAACCATAATATCCGCAAGGACATGGGTTCATACTTGCAATTAACATGGTCTTTGACGGATATGTTATTGAAGAATTAACTCTACTTATCGTAACTTTTCCATCTTCTAAAGGCTCACGTAATAGTTCAAGAACATCTCTTCTAAATTCAGGAATTTCATCTAAGAATAAAACACCATAGTGAGCAAGAGATATTTCACCAGGCTTAGGAACTCTACCACCACCTACCAAGGCAGAATTTGATATTGTATGATGAGGATTTCTAAAAGGTCTACTTGTAATTAGTGGGACATTTTTTGGAAGAGTTCCACATATACTATGAATTTTTGTAATTTCCAATGATTCTTCAAATGTGAGGTCGGGGAGAATAGATGGCATTCGTTTTGCCATCATGGTTTTGCCTGAACCAGGTGATCCAATTAAAAGACAATTGTGACCACCACTTGCAGCAATCTCTAGAGCTCGTTTAATTGCCTCTTGACCTTTTACAGAAGAAAAATTAGGACCGAGATATATTTTTATTTGCAAAATAATTTTTTAAGTTTGTTGTAAATGGATTTATAACACATTCTCTATTAATAAAAGAAATAACCTCTTGTAAATTTTTTACAGGATACACTTCGATACCTTTAACAACACTTGCTTCAGATTTATTATCATACGGGATAATCGCTTTTTTAACGCCAAGATTAAATGCCTCAATACACATTGGTAAGACACCATTTATTCTATTTATGGAGCCGTCTAGGGATAATTCTCCAACGAAGAAGTATTCATCTAAAGACTCGGGTGTAATAACTGCTAAGTCACATAATAAGCCGAAGAGCAATTGGTAAGTCAAAAAATGATCCTTCTTTTTTGATATTTGCAGGTGCCAAGTTGACTATAACTCTTCTGCTTGGCAAATCATATCCTATATTGCTAAGAGCGGCTCTCACTCTTTGCTTTGATTCTTTAATAGAGGTGTCTGGAAGACCTACTACATCCCAAGAAGGGAGACCATTAGAAACATCAACTTGTATACTTACTAATTGTCCATCGATTCCAACAAAGGACATACTTTTTACTTTTGCGAGCATAAAAACTCCTTTCTGCTAATCTTAATGGTATATTTTAACCAAAAATGGTATAATAAAAAGCGTTAATGGGGGCGATTTATTGAAGAAAATTATTCTTTTATTATCAACGATAATATTGCTATTTTGGACTATTTCGTTTGCTGAAGTTTATGATGATTTTGAAGCTTATAATTTGTATGCCGAGGTCATTGAGGCAAGTGATAAAACTACTTTGGATGATGACTATAGCTCATATTTAGTTCAAAATTTGAAGGTAAAAATCTTAGACAATAGATTTAAAGGGCAAACTTTTGATATTGTTTATTATTTGGAAGACGGAATTAATACAAGACTTCCATTATATGATATGTTCAAAGTTGGCGATAGATTATATGTTTATGGTATTTATGAAAATGGAAAATTAACTGTTGATGCTGCATCTTATTATGATAAAACACCGTGGATTGCTTTAATTGCAATAATATTTGCTTCATTAATTGTAATAATAGGTGGGAAAAATGGTGTTAAAGCCCTTTTAAGTCTACTTATTACGATAGTGATGATTTTTGCTTTTTTAGTTCCAATGATTTTGCAAGGTAAAGATCCAGTTTTTATGACAATATTATTAAGTACAATAGTTATAATAGTTTCGTTTTTAGCCATTTCTGGATTTAAGAGAAAATCACTAGTTGCAATTATTGGAACAGTTGCTGGTGTTGTGGCGGCTGGAATTATTGGAGCCATTTTTTCTAATTTGATGAGGCTTACAGGTATTAATGAACATGCTAGGATGATTTCTACTGCAATTAGTATGGAACAGGAAATGATCAGTTTTAAAAATATTATGCTTTCTGCGATTATGATAAGCGCATTGGGAGCATGCATGGATGTTGCAATGTCTATTTCTTCTGCATTATCAGAAATAAAAGATAAAAAGCCAGATCTTACAGTTAAGGAATTAATTAAATCTGGAATGAATATAGGTAGAGACGTTATGGGTACGATGACCAACACTCTAATTCTGGCTTATGTAGGTAGTGCAATGCTTTGTATTTTGCTATATAATGTGAACGGATTTGACATTTCATTTATATTAAATTCGGAGGATATTACAGATGAAGTCCTTAAATCACTTGCAGGAAGTATAGGACTTATTTGTACAATTCCATTTACATCAATCTTAGGTGGGATTATAATAGGTAAAGACGGTTTTACTGGGAAAAAACCAGTTAAGCCAGAGAATAATAGAGATGTTGAGATTCCAGTTAAATATTTTAAAGGGTAAATAAGGAAGGTGTTTATATTTTGAATAATAGAGGGGCAAATACGATTATAGTCGTAATAGTTACAGCAATGGTTACATCATTATTATGCTACATATTCTTTACTTTAGGCCAATATAAAAAAGGGCTTGAGGGAGAACTTACAGAAAATGATAGTAGTATTGCTGACTTATATCCGTCAACAATTAGTTCTTCAGAAAGTTCTAGTGTTAGCAAAAAACTTTCTTCACTAAAAAAGATAATTGATGATGAATTTTTATATGATTATGACAGTGAGAAACTAGCTGACGGGTTAGCTGTAGGCATGTTGGCAGCACTTGATGATCCATATGCATCATATTATAACAAAGAACAATTTAAAGCTTTTTATACACAAACTGAAGGTGAATATGTAGGAATAGGTGTGTATGTCGCTTATGATAGAGTTATGGGGATGCCTATAGTTTTAGCACCATTAGAGGATTCTCCTGCACATGAAGCTGGCATTCTTCCTGGCGATTACATTATATATGTTGATGATTTGAAATCTTCTGAAACAGACTATAATACTATTATAGATGCAATAAAAGGAATCAGTGGTACTACAGTAAAAATAGGAATAGCAAGACTTAATGAAGAAAAAGAAGAAGAGCTTATAGAGTTAGAAGTAGTAAGAAAGAAAATAGAACTAAACCCTGTAACTTCACAAACTTATGATAATAATATTGGTTATATTAGACTTACTTCGTTTGATGAAACTACATATGAAAACTTCAAAGCAGAATATGAAAAGTTATTAAGCCAACAAGTTAAAGGATTAATTATTGATTTGAGAGATAATCCAGGTGGTGTTTTAAGCGTTTGTGCACAGATTACAGACCTAATTGTACCAAAGGGTAAGATAGTATATACCGTTGATAAAAAAGGACACGAAGAGGCATTGTATTCAGATGAAAGACATATAGAAATACCTCTTGTAGTTTTAGTAAATGGAAATTCAGCAAGTGCATCTGAAGTGTTTACTGGAGCAGTTAAAGACTATGGAGTAGGTACTGTAATAGGAAAGAAAACATATGGAAAAGGTGTTGTTCAAACACTTAAATCATTAAGGGATGGAACATATATTAAGCTAACTACTTCTGAATATTTTTCACCAAATGGAAATAAAATAGATAAAGAAGGTGTTACTCCAGATATTGAAGTAGACCTTCCAGAAACTGTAAAGAGTACATATAATTTGAAATTTGAAGATGATACTCAACTTCAAAGAGCTATAGAAGAGCTTAAAAAGAAAGTCTAATATCATCTCCGTAGAATTTACATATATCATATTTACCAACAAATCTTGAAAACAATCTGTCATCATAAGCTTTATTTAGTTTTTCTAAATCTAAGTTTGATGATATGATTGTTTTTGTTTTTGGATTAAGTAGACGAGCGTTTATAAGTGAAAACAACTCTGTATATTTTGCATTAGAGTAGTTTTCTGTGCCTAAATCATCAATTATAAGTAAGTCGACACTATATAAACTCTCATATAGTTCTCTTGCACGTAGAGATTTAGAACCATATTTATTTTCAAAAATAATGTCTAAAAGTAGGGGAGCTGTTTGATAAATTACAGTACGCCCTTCTTTTAAAAACTCATTTGCTATACATCCAGATAAGAAGGTCTTACCTACACCCGTAGAACCTGTAAATAGTAGATTGTTTGTTTCATCTTTGTCATAATTTTTTATAAATTTTTTTGAAAGAGAAACAATTTTTTTCATGTTATCTCTAGGAGAAGTCTTTGTACCATATTTTTCGGGTGCTGGTCTATCTGAAAACAAATCATAATTAAAATTCTCGAATTTTTCATTAGATAAATTAAAAGTATTAAACTGATTGTAGCGCATATCTATTAGTTTTTGCTTCATGCAAGAACACATAGTTGTAACGTTGTTTTTGGTAATATAGCCTTCGTCATGGCAAATATTACATTCATATTTGGGTTCAACACAAATATTTAGCGACTTAATCAATTGTTCTTTCTTTTTCTTCAAAGAATCAAGTTCTTTAAGTATTTTATCTACTTCCGTTTTGTTGTCTTTTTCTAGAGAAAGTCTAAAACTTTTAATGCCAAGTTCTCTAATTTTGTCGTCGATGTCTTTTATTTTAGGATCTAGCTCATAACTTTTTTGAATATTTTGCTCTTTTTCATAAAGTGATGAGGCTTGTTTTTGTTCATATTCTTTTTCAAGAGTTAGATAAGAATTAATAGAAAACACCTTCTTTTTTAGTGGAATAATGGTTATCACATATTCTTGTAGTATTTGCTTAAATCTGAAGTTTGATTATTGTTATCAAAGAACTTTTGAATAGATGTTTGATCTGAATTTAAAGTTGCTTGCATAGCTCTAAGTTCTTTTGCTTTTTGTTTTTGCTCTTTAAGATAATCAGACACTTCGTCAACTGTTGTAAGACTCTTTTCATGCCAGTCTGTAATTATTTTATCTAAATAATCGAAGCTATAATTAGTTTTGGAAGTGGTCTTTTTAAGTGCAATTTCCAATACTTCCATAGGGTAATTGAAATCTTTTGTCCATTTTTCAATATAAGCTTCTTCGTATTGAGATAGATTTCTCTTAATACCTAATTTTTTAGATATATTCTTCTTGATGATGTTTATTTTATCTGATTCTATATAATATCTTTCGAGATCA
>JAEEGL016218949.1_pt1 | contig 13873 bp, 14 predicted proteins | sample 9134231 | NCBI WGS metagenome assembly JAEEGL01 (sample SAMN16246548, study PRJNA631951) | gut metagenome | biome: gut microbiome; feature: rumen; material: fiber-attached | host: Bos | place: Iran: Karaj | collected 2018-10
CCGTCCTTATTTTGCTTATAGTACTCCAAAATAAATTATACCACACTAATAGGCAAAAGTGTTTAAAAAGACAGAAAGTACTTTAATTGACAGTAATTATTTCCATATTGCCAGCTTCAGAGATAGTGGCCAGTCTATATCTATAAAAGTTTACCTTTTTAGCCATTTCAAAAAGGGCTTACTTTTTGTCTAAAAATGTGATAATATACTTTATGGACATGGCTAATAATTAAATAGACTTTTTTAGACACTTTTGGAGGAAAAAATGGCAGAAAGCAAAATCTTTGGCTACATACGTGTCAGCAGTAAGGATCAGAATTTAGACAGGCAAATGGATAATATGCTCCTTTTGGTAAAAGAAGAAAGGAACATATTTGCAGATAAGATTTCGGGTAAGGACTTCAATCGCCCACAGTACAAGGCTTTGAAATCAATTCTTCGTGGTGGCGATACTGTTTATGTTCACACCCTTGACCGGTTGGGTCGGAATAAGGAAAAAGTAAAAGAGGAGTTACAATGGTTTTATAAAAATGGAATTATCATACGGATCCTGGACATTCCTACAACGCTTATGGATTATACAGGCTTTGGCACAATGCAAAGAACCATCTTTGATATGGTAAACAATATCCTAATTGAAGTTTTGGCCACCATAGCTGAAGCTGAAAGGGCTAATATCCATAAGCGTCAGGCAGAAGGCATCGCATCTGCTAAGAAAAAGGGCAGGAAATTTGGGAGGCCAGTCATACCTTTGCCAGACAGTTTTGAAGAAGATTACAAGGACTGGAAAGCGGGTAAAGTCACAGCAGTGGCACTATATCGGGACAAATACCACATCAGTCGGGCGGGCTTTTACATTAAAGTCCGACAATATGAAGCCGCTAAGAAGCTTATATAATATGAAAATTTTTTTACAAAATTAGTACCCCCATGGCGTTATGCCATGGGGGTATTTTTATAAACTTTTTGTTGTTGGGTATGGCTGGATTCCATCTTCACAAAGAACTGTCTGTCTGTTTGCTGGTTATTTGCTTGATGGCCATCTTGCATATGGCAGATAACGATAATAATCGTCTAGAAAACCCGGAATTCACAGAAAACTTCCAAAAACTGTAACATTTTTTACATTATATCGTGTTTTTCATTGTGCCTCATAAATGTGGTGCTGATAAGAATCGTGGGATGTTTGCCGACCAAAGTCAAGTATAAAACCTTAATTTTATCCATTTTAGTGTAAAAGTGATGGGTTGATAGATTCTTGCCACACGATTAAAATGAAACCTGCAAAGGCCTTTGAAGAAGACCGGGCCTGGGGATTGGCCACCGCGGGCCTGGTCGTATTTTTAAAAGGAGGAAATCAAAATGGAAATCAAAATGGACAACGAAATGAAAAACGAAATGGACAACGAAATGGACAACGAAATGAAAAACGAAATGGACAACGAAATGGACAACGAAATGGACAACGAAATGAAAAACGAAATGGACAACGAAATGGACAACGAAATGAAAAACGAAATGGATAATGAAACGGATAATGAAACGGATAATGAAACGGATAATGAAATGGAAAAAACAACATGTAAACAATTGGTGGACAGGTTCGAAAGGGATTTCATCGCAAACCGACTGGGCATTGCCGTCAACAGCTATCGGACAACGATGAAAGATGTGCCCTGGTTCTACAGATTCGAAGGTGGGATGGATCGCAATATTGCCACCATTACCTCTGAAGATGTGGGGAGTCTGATCGACCGCGTCAGCTTTGGCGTCAATTTGCTGGGCAATCAGATGAAACCGAGCGCCATTCTCAGCGTTTACTACTCTATCAGAAGATTATTTAATTATGCCGTTGATGAAGCCCTGTTGACAGAAAATCCCTGCGACTCTGTGCCGCGGGAGGCCCTGCCTATTGTGGAACGTTCAAAGAGAAAGCCGATTGTTTTCAATCAGGAGCAGGGCAAAAAGTTCGTCAATTTGCTGGTCAATGCAACACCGACGTTCTCTGCCATCAAGGCCGTCGCCTGTACTTACCTGTGCTACCGCCACCGTAAGCAGCCGGGGAATCTTTTGACCCTAACCTGGGCTGATGTTGATGCCGACAAGACGATTGAACTTGATGCATTTATTGTAAATCTTCTCAGTAATTACCGTGAAGCCCAGAAAACATGGCTGGCAAAGCATAAGATTGAAAATGTGAAAAATTTAGTTTTTGTAAAAAACGGTGACAATTGCACGGGTGAAGAAATGCCCAGTGGCGCCGTCGGTAGCTGGCTGAAAGAGAACATTTTTGATGCCAACCCTGACCTGCCGCGTGTTACCTGCTACACACTGGCGAATGGCAAGGTGGCGAGGGATGTATTTGGTATTGTTGATGAAGGGGGTGATTTTCCAATTTTAGGTCCGATAACATTCCCCACCAGCAATTTGGCTGGCGGTGGCAACCGGATTGACCGCGAAGCTTATAATGCAGCCAGACAAGCAAGAAAAGCTAGATATGAAGCAAAATATAACAACAAAAAAGCTGAGGTGACAGACAATGGTAATGACAAAGAAAGTTCCCAAGCCTGTTAAAGGGACAAAAGGAACATTTTACAAACGCCCGCCTGAAGGGCAGTATGTCTTCACAGTTGAAAATGGTCTGTTCAACATCGAAAAGGTGTACGATTTAGAATTGGACCAGGAAGTAAAATATTATACTGTGTTACTTACTTTCAAATCAGATGACGGCTATACCGTCGTGGAAAAGAAACGCATCGCCGTGGAAGACCCTGACAATCCCGGTGAGTATTCTGAGACCAGCTCGTTTGGAATCGCGTGGGAATTGATCTCTCGTATTTTGGACCGGAAGGATATGCCTTATCAAATCGACGAGAAAATTATCAAAGCTTGTATCGGCCATAGATTTGTCGCTGATATTGTCCACAATGTCGGTGCCAATAAAGTAACCTATGCCAATATTGATGTTTTCTCGGTGGATGTTGTTATCCCTGACGACGAAGAAGAATAATAATAGTTAAAATAAACATGAAGGTGGTGGGCGATGGATTTCCATTCCCACCGCCTTTTTTTGTGGGGTACCCGTATGAATAACATCAATGATTTTATTAAAAACAAGCTGGATATCGCCCTTGCTTCTACCCAGTGGGTGAACATTTCCAGTACCAAAGCTGTGGGCGTTTTAGCCAAAAATTTCAGTGTGTATCAAAGGATCCGCCCTCTTAACCAGATTCTGAATCTTTCATCCAATGAGTTCAGCAGGTACAGTTCGCTGGCCAATATCATTCGTGATGTCGATACTTTGCTCATCGCTTGCGATTCTGAATGGTTCACCCTGGATAATATCGACGGGTCACACAGGCGTTACATTCTTTCCTGGCAGTTTGCATTTATCATGGATGATATGCTTGTTGAGGTGATTTTTCTCCCCAAAAATTTGTCTGAAAAGAACCCCTTATCTGGACGGCTGGATTTATTGGATGCATTATCTGTTCTGTATTGTTTATCTGACAACCATGCCGAGTTTCTGACTTTTGACATCCGTGCTTACAGGAAATATGAAATCACAATCAAAGATGAAAAGGGAAATAGCGTGGAGAAGGTCTTTAAAACCAAGAAAGCCGCCATGGCGATTTCCCCAAAGGTAAAAACCATATTCGATTTTCCAAAGAAAATGCAGTATCTGGACGTATGTCTGCTGTTCCATACGGGGCTGGTTGATATTACTGCGTTTGATTCGACCGGCCATGACATAGTCTATGACCAGAACATCCGGGAGATGGTGCTAAAGAAACTGAAAGACATTCATCACGGGCTGGTTTCATTGAATAAAATTAAGGTGTATTCCCGGTTGCAGTCGGTCGGTAATGGACATTGCCGATTGTTTCCATTCAAGTTGTCAGTGCGTGACACTTTAAATCATGCCCCGCCAAAGCAGGGGTCTTTAGAAGTTCTTGGTACTGCCATCGGTGTCTCAAAAGTGAGCATCCCGGACCACATCAAGGCTCATATGGACACTTTCCTGCTTACTGACCCCATTGCTTATTTTGAATATGCTTCTACTGACTCTGTTGTCACCCTGTTATATTCTTCTTCCTTATATGGTGTGAATGTCACCCCAAAAGTCACGATCACTTCAGCTGCCGCTGGTATTCTGCGTGATATGATTTCTGACTATTTCGATGTCCCTTTGGATGAAAAAGAAGAATTCGACATAATCTACCGCGGTTTACGTAAAGTGAGCAAAGGTAATGTACCTACTAGTAATATGCAAGTTCCCTATATCCGGGCCATGGCTGTCGAGCCCATCAATCTGGACACCCAGAAGGTGCAGTATATGGCCAGTTTTGCATATCATGGCGGCTATAATGGATGTAGTGAAGTCGGGTATTTTACTAACCACACATATGATTATGACCTAAAAAATGCGTATCCTACGGCTATGGTACCAATCCCTGATATTGATTGGGATAACCCCATCAAAAAAGAATGGGGGAACCTGTCTATACCGGATTGTGCCAGCATATTGTTCACGAATGCCACCCCGCTCCAGTTAATGTACGCCCATATCCAGTCGTTTAAATTCCCAAAAACCACCAAATTCCCATGTATTCCTGTGGTGGTGGATGGTATCCCTATTTACCCGTTGGAATACGATATGACGGCAGAATACTGTAAAAATGTACCCGGCGTGTATATTACCGGGCCTGAGCTTTATCTGGCTTATAAGCTTGGCTGCTGTGTTGTTATGGATAAGCTGTATGAATTAAATCCCTTGATGCATACGATTAACAGCCCGGCCGGTACAGTATCGACAGTGGTCAGCCATTCGCTGGCCGAGGGTGTCAAGTCTTTTGTGGAAGATCGGGCCCAAGCCAAGGCAAGGGCAAGAAAACTGAACCTTAACCAGTATCTTCCTGATACCATACTGAAGATCATGGTCAACAGCTGTTATGGAAAAGTGGCCCAGAATGTTATTGAAAAACGTGCATGGGATGCATATACAGAGGAGATGACTTCCATAGGAGCCAGTTTTATTACCAACCCTGTATCTGCCTCACTTATTACCGCGATTGTCAGGTGTGTGTTGATTGCTGTCCAGAATCAGTGTGCTGAAAAAGGGTATCATGTGTATTCCGTTACTACGGATGGTTTTATCAGTGATGTGCCTGAGTCTGTGCTTACTGCACTGGATTTGTATGGCTTTTCTAAAGTGTTATATGAAGCCCGGATGTTTTTGACCAATAATCATAGCGGTGCAATATGGGAAATTAAGCATCAGCAGGATGATCTGCTTAATTTCACTACCCGCGGCAATGCGTCACTGGATCCCAATGGTGTACTGGCCCGTAATAATGTGGTGACTCCCATGAAAAAACATAACAAAGATTCATTTTTGGAAAGGTTCTGGCTGATGGATGTGGTTCTGAGCCGTACTAAGAAGGTGCAATATAAATTTGCCTACTGGGCTAAATTCAAATCCATCGTGCTGAACAAGTGTGACGATTTCGATATTATCGTCAACAAAAAAGACAGTTCCATGGACTTTGACATGAAAAGAAAGCCTGTATATGAAAGTATGGTAACAGAAAAGCCTGTAATAGCAGGAAATCAGTACGAGATAGCCTGCTTCACAACAATACCCTTCAATAATGTTGGCGAATATAAACGGTATAGAACTCTGAAGGATTGGGTCATAACTGAAAGAAAAGACCACCCCGGCAGGGCCTTGCGTACTTTATATGATTGGGAGACAAGGTTCTTCCTGCCTTTAGCCCGCCATTCAGATTTATCCAGAAAAACTGTACGTCGCGGGACTAAGACTGAAGACAATAACAATGCTGTGGCAAAACCAAATCATAAAAAGAGTCTGCATCCATCTTTGTCTGCCAAAGACAGGGGTGTAATGAAAAAAATCAGAAACTGCTTATACGCCCATAGGGCCGGGGTGATTACCATCCCTTTATTAAAGTCGGACATTAATCTGTTTTTCTCCACGCTTAATAATAGCGGGTTATGTAAGGGGACATTTACAAAAGAAGATTATAAGAATTATTTGAAACGAAGTCGGTGGCCATTGCCTATAAGAAAGGCGGTGGATAAGGTTGAAACAGACAGTCTCGTCCATTTCCTTGAAGAACAGGAACCGATATACAGCGCTTTATTGTCTTTAAAATAATTCCATGGATGTGATGGCCGGGGGTCATAATACCTGTAATTAGGCGACATTTGAGGGATTTTGCCACACCACCACCTTCCCAACCTTTCCACCAAACGCCCCTTTTTGAGTGTCATTTTTGCTGTTTATGGGAGGAGTTTGGGCCCCACGGGAGGGGGTGTCGACCTGAGCAGGAACCTCCTTTGGGGTGGTTTGCATACCTTGTTTGCAGACAACCCTGGCAATCAGTATCTTGTTAAAAAAAAAAAACACCCCGCATTATTATGCGGGATGAGTATCAATATACTTGCCATCATAACAATTGTACTGCATACCCCCAGCCGATAGTCGGTGTTTAGGGGGTATGCTTATTTTTATTTCTTCATTTCATTCCCATGGCCTTCAGCCTTATGCTTTCCATCATATTCCGGTTCATAAACAGGATATCCCCTCCAATACGTTCAAGTTCTGTGGCCCTGTTGTAATCCTGTATATCCTGGCTTGCCCTTGTTACCGCATTCAGCAAACCATACTGCGAATGGTCTGCATTTGCAAGATAATGCTTCTTAACCACGTCCTGCTCTGTTTTTGTCAACAGCAGCTCCTTTCCAATCACTTTGATCAGCGCTTCTGCAGTTACATCAGACAACAGGACATCCCGGGCCCTTCTCATGGCCTCTATTTGGCGGGTAAAATAAGCATTATTGTTGGCGATATTCAACAGTTCCTGACGTACTTGATTAAAATATGGTTCATTATCCGCCGTCTTTATTTCGTCAACATTTACCTCATAACTTTCACTGTACGCGTACAGTTTCCTGCCTTTATGGTATTTGATGTGGTTTCCATCCATATGGAATGGGGCTATCAGCCCGTTGGTACAAACAAGACGAAATACCATCGGCTCTATTCTGAAGCTTCCCCGCCCTACTTCACTGTTACTGATGACAAAACCGGCTTGCACTGTATCTCCCACATGAATGTCGCCTTTCAGTCTTTCACTGACAACCTTCAGAAACATATGGGTATCCGTGACATTGCAGGACTCAATATGACAGTCATCGCTCAGCATATTCTGTAACACCGGGTATATTTTTTCCAATACTTCCAGATTATCCAGAAGCCTGTATCGTTTTGATAGTATTGCCCTTGCCTCGTCTTTATGTGTACGAAGCAGTATCTCCTCCCCCTGTCCCAGCCAGGTGTTGACATTAGTGTCCAGCAGTTCAGGATCTTCGTTCAACATACGATAATAATATGCAATGGGGATATGGAGTTTGGCCGCCATCTGCTGGTGTGCTGTATCTTTCATGAACAGTGACAGCACGTTACCATCATAGTCCTTCACCTCCAATATGGAACCGCCGACATGGCTCTTGAGCCTTATCCGTTTGGTTGGCAGGAGGTAGTCTTTATTTTGCGCCTCCCTTGTCTTCAGTTCTGTCATCAGTTCTGTTATTGATTTTGTTACTCCCTGCTTCATCTTACCCCCTTGTCATCAGGCTGCATAATCATCAAACTTCTGGCAGTTCTTCAGCCAGAACACCATTGTGTAAGAATCGTTATAGATGACGATGATCCGTGTCCATTTATCGCCTTCAAAATAATAATTCTCAGCGGCTTCTGGTATTATCCCGTTCAGTCCACAGACCAGTCCCAGATGGTCGAGATCCGACTTTGATTCATTTCCTTCAAGAATCGCCGTATACCCGTATCCATAATCATCCGTGTTGAAATCTTCCATCGTACTGGTATGGTCTTCGTCGGCCCATTCCCTTATCGCCTTTAATTCCTCACGGAGCATGGTAATAAGCTGGTGTGGCAATATTTGCTTACTTTCCAGTATATTTATGTCTTTCATGCATCGTATTTCTATCATATCCCACCCCTATTCTACACTGGTTTTTTGGCATTTGTAGCACAATAACCGGCCAAATTTATTCATGGAATACTCGGCGACTTTGGCTGATTTAATTACTGTATTGCATTCACTGCAGCGTAATTGTCCGTCGTCATTGCCGGATGTATTGATTGTCTCCCCCGTGTCCATGTGGTTTACTGGTGTGTTGGTTTTCTGGGGGTTACTGTTTCTCGCCGGACTTCTGTTACTGTTGATATCAAATCTGGTATTTCCATTTTCATCCAGGACGGTGAACTCGACAAATGTCTGCTGATCCTTGTCATATACCATTGAACCGATATGGAACTTTGCATATGTCTTGGGTTTGCCATTGGCACCCGCTACCACTTCATTATCAGCCAGCTTAAAACGGATGTCAGGGGCATTATATAATTCACGCCCAATACCAATGTTGAAACACGCGCGTTTGAATGCGTCAGACGCCTGGCCTTTGGTAGCTTCAGTGTTGCTTTCTACACCGACATCCTGTTTTGTTATCCATTGTTCCTTGCAATCATCCCAAACAGATACTGTACAGAATAATTTACCGTCAAGTATTTCATGGCTTCTTTTCCAGTTCATCGGGCCAAAGACTGAATCCAGCATCTTCATATCGCATCTTGCGTCCTTGTAGCAGATGAGACTGACATACGGCCCGTAATTAGTCTGTTGGATCTGGGCAACTCTCAGTTCTACATCTGAAGCTGTAAGCAATGGGATTTCTTTCATGTATAACCTCTCCTTTCTGTATATTACAAAAATAATAAGGACAATCACGGAGATTGTCCTTATGGTTTGGCATCAGGCCGCCTTTTTATCTGGTTTTTCATATAATCTTAACGTTGCTGTCAACCTTTGTTCCTTATCCAGGTTCAGGCTTATCCCTTCAATATAGCATTCGTAGGTCACATTGTACTTGTTCACGAAGGTATATCTTGCAACAACCTTAGCTTCATCGGGAATGATGGCCAGTATCGTCTCTATAGTGCCCTTGCCCATGGATGGGTCAGACTCCGTCACTTCTTTTGCACAGATTACTGCTGTCAGTGTTTCATCCTTATCTTCAATCACACTGATGCTGGTAATGGCCGAATTGTGTTCAGAATCATAATTCCTTCCAAAACAAAATGTGGCTGTAATGGGTGTATTGTCTGGCAGTGAAGTAAGTACATGGCGTCATTGTTTCTTTATCATGAAATGTCATGTCCTTTCTTACTGATGTTGTCGACCCTTATGAACAGCCTTTACGCCTGCAGTCGAGAAAAAGGTTTGATGTGAAGCGAAGCTTCGCTGAGAACCTTTTTTGAAGACAAGGGCCGGGTCTCTTTACTATGCATCGCGGTCAGTAGGGATGTCATTCCCGCCTTTATTATCACCTTCCTCCTTTTCAACGGTTTTCAGTGCGTATTTGAACAGGTCGTGGATTACGTCATTTGTTACTGTATCATGGTCTTTGATTACATCTTTATGGATATCCGTATGGTCTTTTTCCATCGCAATGTCCAGTATTTTTTCAAACGCGATACACAGCATCGCCATCATAGCAGGTTGGTACATATTTCACCTCCTTCAAGCAACTGCTTCAGCCTTGTCATCCACGCTGGACAGGGTTGATTCGTATTGCTTTTTGCATTCTTCATAGACATCACAGTAGTCGGTACATTTCTTTCCATGCCAACTTTCCCTTGGCGAACAAAATGCTGGGAGTTTTCCTTGTTTAAGGGAAACGTCGAGCCTTTCCTTTTTAGCTTCGAAATATCGCTGCAGCCAACGGTCGCTAATTCTGTTGATCTTCAGCAGATATACAGGTCTGTCAATGTTTCTCTCGCTGGCTATACGTAGGCTGTAATCACGTACATATATCTGGATGTACATTTCGTCTACCGGGAAGTTATGCTGTTCTAACAGCATTCTGTATGCATTGACCTGCAACGCCCAGTCAAACAGCTTACGAACCCCGTCATTCCTCCATACTTTCCTTGTCTTTGGCTGGCCTCTTTTCACACCTGTTTTGTAAACCTCGCCGGTTGGCACATCTTCCTTATATAACCCGAGAGCGATCATGGCCTTATAGCTGCTGGTAACTTTGTAATCGAGCAATACTTTCTTTCCATTCCCCAACACATTGCCATAAGCATCAATCTTACCAGTATAGATGTCATTGGACAGGCGCACCTCGGTCAGTACAGTCCCCTCAGCAGTCTTTTCACCCATGGTATGGATCGCATTTCCATGCATGGCAAATAGATGGTCCTGGGGGTTAACAGCATAGTCAGTAGTTTTCTTCAAATACTGTTCACGGGTACCGCTGATGAGCTCAGTGACAGAATATCTTCGTCCCAGCTTCCTGTCCTTAACTGAATCTGCTATTGCCTCCAATGTCGGTTTAGCCATGCACCTCTCACAATGTGGACATAGGCTCATGCATTGGGCGATCAACACCCTGTCATTATTGGGACATATAAATTTTGTAGCCGTCAACTTTTCAACCTCCTGTTCTTATATCGGGCCATAGTATAAGCATTTTATTGGTTTTTGCCTTGTCTACCCTGCCTTTATCCCTCCTTACATAAAAATGCCCACACAACCGACCGGCCATCAGTTGTGTGGGTGTAATGCTGTTATTTCTGTGTTCTTTTGTATCACCGCCTTTTTGCAATCTGGCTTACTGCTTCACTATGGGCATAATAATAATATAAGCTTAAAAATTGCAAAAATACGGTTTTTTTAAAATAATATATATTTATAAATCTGGTTGTTTCACCGTGTGATTTGTTCACATTTATCAGGATCTGGTGAATAAGAAACCGTTATATTTTCTATAATTGACATTACCTTACCTTCAAATCTTATCCGTTTGCCTGATTTTGGTGGTGCGATTCTTTCGTGTCTTAATTGGTGATACCCTTCAGGATTAAGCATATCTAACGTGTTGTACAGACTATAAACCCAGTCCGGCTTTACTTTAGTGAGGCTCATACCAAAATCTATAGTTTTGATTCTATTAAAAAACTCAGGCTCGCGTGATACTTTCTTTATCAGATACCAAAACCCTGTTATATTCTTCAGATTAAGATACTTCCTATGATTGGATCGTAATTGTCGGGGTTCGAAAGTTTTAGTGACAGACATTACATAAAATTTCCATAGTTTATTCCTGTTGTTTAACGCATTCATTACAGGTCTGTCAATGGGGATACCAGCATCTTCACTTTGCTTTTTCCAACACTGAATCACTTCACCTATTGAAAATACATAGCCAGCTTTTCCATTATCAACAATTTTTATTTTCATTTTGTCCATTGGTCACCTTGTTTTATGACTCATTTATGTTAGTGTAGTTGGCTGTCGTTCTAGCGAGGTCTTTGATTTCCTTATCTTCCTCAAATGGGTCAAGAGATTCCAGTTTTTTAATATACTCGTCAGGAGACCCACTCTCATTTACCAGTCTCAATACCCGATGGAAAAAGGTGTAGTACGTGCGGTCCCAGACTTTTTTAGCTGCTCTATTTAAAATCACAAGCTGGTCTTTTGTCAGTTCAAATTCATCTTTGGGGCTAATAACAAGATTGCCATTGCCGTCTATAAAAACCATATTTTCCAACTTGAATGTCCATCCACTTTTATCCTCATTCATGATAGCCATACAACTACCCCGGGCCACATCAGTGCTTATCATGGTATGAATGGTTTTACGCATTGACATTTCTTCATCAGTCTGTGATGTAGTTTGTTTTGGTTCGAAGTCGAGCAGGTCATTAACATCCGTGTTGAAAATTATGGCCAGTTGTGACAGCGTCTTATGATCAGGGCCTGCATTGTTATTTTCATAACGGTTATAAGACTGGCGGGTAATATCAACCCCCTGCTCGTTTAATCGTGCTGTGACTTCTTCCTGGGTTAGCCCCGACATTTTTCTCAGTTGTTTCAGTTTTTCTGCGAGTTTTCCATCAAACTGCTTTTTCTTTTGCATTATGTCCGGCCTCCTTGTTTGTTAAATAATTATCCGTTCACATGTACTTTTACATTTTAGCACAAACAAAATACTTTTTCAATAAGTGTTGCATTTTTGGGCAAAGTGTGGTATGATTCAAATGTCGGAAGTATGGACATTTTATAATTTTTGTTCTATATCAATACATCGTATGGAAGGAGGTGGAATCATGAAAGGAAAACGGTTAATCTCACTAAAAGAACTGGCAGATCAAATGGGCATCAGCTACCATTCGGCATACCGCCTGGTCCACAGTAAGGGTTTTCCATCCTATAAAATAGGTGGTTTATGGCGCGTGGACGTGGAAAAACTGGAACATTGGCTCAACATAAACAACGAACAGAAAATATACCTTTAGTTTGATCATGGATTGGTCGCTGGCCGGCCAATCCCACATTTTTAATCATGATGACGAAATTTAGAACCTACAAGTACACAAAGAACCAGCGGGTTTACTACACCTGCATAGCCGAGATGGGATATAAAGACGACGGGAGTCGGTTACGCCTTCAGACCCATGGCAAAAGCAAAGCTGACGCTGAATCTGCCATGAAATTGAAGCTTGCTAATTATGCCGGTCGAAAAGTAACCACTGTTGATCGTAAAACCCTGCTGAATGATTATATTACTGACTTTTGGCATGGATCCCGCGGTGAAAAGCTGAAAGAGACCACCCGGGACCTGTATGTAACACTGTTTAAAAGCCACATCCGGCCGTACTTTGACAGTTACCTTCTCCGAGCAATCACGACTGAACGCCTGCAGGCGTTTATCACCCATCTCAACAAAGAGAAGGGGCTGTCACCCGCGACAGTACGCCAAATTTGGAATGTTCTTCGCTTGCCTTTGACCAAGGCTTTCAACAAGGGTCTTCTTGAGTATGACATAACGGGAGATATCGATTTGCCAGCTTTGGTGCAGAAGAAGGTCGACGCCCTGAGTACTGAAGAGCTGGTCAACCTGCTTCACACCCTGGATGTAGCAAAATTTTCTTATTATAAATTTGCCATATTATTATTATTAAACACCGGTTTAAGGCGGGGGGAACTGCTGGCCCTGCAATGGGTGGACATCAATTTTGATGCTTGCACCATTGAAGTGAAGGCAAATCTGGTCAGGACGAATACGGGAGTTAAGTCCCAGTCGCCAAAGACCAAGGCAAGCGTCCGTCTGGTCAGCTTTCCATCCGAACTGGGCACAATATTGAAGGAGCGGCGCGGGAAATATCCAACCGACAAGTATTTGGTCAGACAAAAGCACCAGGACAAGCCCGTCTCGCCAACTAATTTCAGTAGATACTTTAGAAATGTGTGCGCTGCAGCCGGGATCAAAGAGCAAGGTCTTCACAGATTACGGCACACGTTTACATCGCTGTCCTATGCCGCTGGCATTGACAGCAGGATCACACAGGGCCAGCTTGGTCATAGCAGTCTACGTATGACCCTCGGTATCTATACCCATGTCCACTCTGACGCCCTGCATACGGCGAGTGAGCAATACTACAAACAACTCTTAGCATTAACAACACCAAAAGAAGAGAAGGAGTAAACATAATGACTATTGAAACTGATCAAAGATTGAATGAGCTGCGTATAAAAGAGGAAAAAACTGCAAACTGTCTAACCCTGAGACCCGAGTTAACTTTTGATAATTATATTGTTACTGTCGGCAACGCATTTGAATGCTCATGGTGCAAAAAGGCGATTAGCTTAATAGGTCGACAGGATAACGTAAAGTTCACTGGTTCACTCTCTTATTTACGCGATGTGCTCATAACAGGCGGCCGTTATGTTGGAAAAACGCACTTGCTGAGAGCAATCCA
>JAEEGL016659101.1_pt1 | contig 13873 bp, 13 predicted proteins | sample 9134231 | NCBI WGS metagenome assembly JAEEGL01 (sample SAMN16246548, study PRJNA631951) | gut metagenome | biome: gut microbiome; feature: rumen; material: fiber-attached | host: Bos | place: Iran: Karaj | collected 2018-10
ACACCTACTTCTTTCTTTTAATTCTTACTATTTTTTTAAATTGTTCTTTTAATGATTTACTTAAATATGGGAATGCATTAAATAATCTTCGGTTAAGTAATTTATCTGAAATAATATTTTTAATTTTTAATGTTATTTCTTTTGTATTATCTAAATTAACATACTTTAATGACATATTTTTTATTTTAATTACTACATTGAATGAAATAATTAGATCAGTAATAAATATAACTAATAAAATGTAAAATAGTATATTTAATGTTGAAATGCTGAATGAACTATATATATTTACAAAAAAAATATTTACAAATTTAATCATTATGAATCCAAGTACCCCAAAAGCTAAACAATTTTGCAAACAAATTCTACCATTTAAATTAAATTTCTTATGTGAATAATCCCACCATCTAGCTTTAAACATCTTTTCCATAAGATAACTTGTTAAATATTCTCCAACACTACATATTATTATTGATAATATAAATAATAAGAATGGATTAGTTACTTTACTTAAAAGTAGAATCATTGAAATAGAACATACCCCATATATTGGGCAATATGGTCCGATTAAAAATCCTCTGTTTACAATTTCTTTATCTTCAATAACTGTTACTATCATTTCCATTATCCAACCACATATTGAATAAGTTAAAAATAGTAAAAATAATATTTTAATGTTTGTCATTTTTCTCTCTCTTTTCTCTCTTTTTTAGTCCCAAGTAACTAGGCCATGCTGATGGATGTTTTAATACACTTAAAGAATCTTTTTTATCAATCATTGTTACAACCCAACTTTCTTTATATTTAGGTGGCTTTATATTTAAAGGAAACATATGTCTAAGAATTATATTATCAATTCTTTCATTCATTAGATGTGGGAAATACTTATGTGCGTTATCTAATGCTTCTTTTGCATGTACAAAACCATGCTTTTTAAAAAAAGGCTTCTTTTCATGATCTTCTTTCCATGGTTTGTAATAAAAATCATGTAATAGTCCACCTATACTAATATCTCTTACATTTAATCTATGTTTCTTTGCATATAAATATGAATCATATGCTACTTTTAAAGAGTGATCGTATACTGATTCATTTTCATGATGTTCAAAATTTTTTCTTTTTTTAAATTCATCAGAATCTAATATTTCTTGAATATATGATAAAAATTCTTTATCAAGTTCCATATAATCACCCTCTATATAAGTATATCAAATTTTATAATTTTTTAATACAAATATGATATACTATGTAAAGGAGGATATTATTAATAAATCAAAAGCATATTTTGTGAATAATAATATAATTGGAGTAATAATGAGAAAAGCAGTAATTAAAGGAATATATAGACATTTTAAAGGTAACTATTATATTGTAGAAGACATTGGATGCGACTGTGAAACACTTGATGAACTAGTAATATATAGGGCATTATACGATGAACATAAGTTATGGGTACGACGTAAAGAAGATTTTTTAAGTGAAGTAGATCATAAAAAATATCCAAATATTAAACAAAAGTATAGATTTGAATATTTAAAGAATGGAATAAAGGAATAAGAGTGTTTAATAGCACTCTTTATTTTTAATTATAAAAATGATATCATTATATAGAGAATAAAGGGTGAATAAATATGAAAGGAAATATAACATATATATTTGGTCATAAAAATCCAGATACAGATTCTGTTTGTGCTGCGATTAGTCTTTCATATTTAAAAAATAAATTAGGTTTAAATACTGTTCCTGCTATATTAGGGACTATTAATGCAGAAACTTCTTTTGCACTTAAGCATTTTGGAGTAAAAGAACCTTATCATTTAAATGATGTTAAATTACAAATTAAAGATGTAAATTATCATAAAAATTGTTTTATAGATAAGAATGTATCTATTAAAGATGCATTTGATTATATGAATAAACATTCTCTTACTGGCCTTCCAGTTGTTGAAGGAAAGAATAAATATTATGGATATGTTTCATTAAAAGAAATAGCTCGTGAAATAATAGCGGGTAATTATAATAAACTTAATACATCTTATGGAAACATATTAAGAATCCTAGAAGGTAGGAAAATATTAAAGTTTGATAAAGAAATTAGTGGTAATGTTTTAGCAGCAACTTATGCTAAAGAAACATTTATTCATAATGTTAAATTAGATAATTCTTACATATTAATAGTTGGAGATAGAACTGGTATTATTGAATATGCTATTAAATCAAAAGTAAAATTAATAATATTAGTTTCTAACAACAATTTAAATAGTGATTTATTACAACTTGCATTCGATAATAATGTTAATGTTATATCTACACCATATTCAGCATATGAGGTTGGTAAGTTAATGTCATTCTCTAATTATATTAATAATATTGTTAGAGAAGGTGAAATAGCTACATTTAAAGATGTTGATTATTTATCTAATTTCTTAGAAGAAAGTAAAAAATTAAAACATACTAATTATCCTATATTAAATAAAAGTGGAATGTGTACAGGTTTACTTACATTAACTGATTGCAATAATGTAAATAAGAAAAAAGTAATACTAGTTGATCACAATAATTATTCTCAAAGTGTAGAGGGATTAGATGAAGCAGAAATATTAGAAGTAATTGATCATCATAATATTGGCGATATAGTTACTAAAAAACCAATTAACTTTAGAAATGCTAGAGTTGGAAGTGTAAACACAATTATTTATAATATGTACGTTGAAAATAATGTAAATATTCCTAAAAACATAGCTGGTATAATGGCTTCTGCTATAATATCAGATACTTTATTATTAACTTCTCCAACTACAACTTCTAGAGATGAAGAAGCTTTAAAGAGTTTAAGTAAGATTGCTCAAATCAATTATAAAACTTATGGTACTAAAATGTTAAAACAAGGAATGAGTATAAAAGGACTTACTAATAAAGAAATATTGTATAAAGACTTTAAATCATATAAGGTTGATAAAATAATGTTTGGAATAGGACAAGTGCTAACTTCTGATTATGATTTAATAAATAAAGATGAAATGGTAAAGTATCTAGATGAAGTTGCTGCTTTAAGTGGATACAAAGTTTTAACTCTATTTGTAACTGATATGTTTAATAATGTTTCTCATTGTTTATATAATACTGATGGAGCAGATATTATTAAAGAAGCATTTAATTTAGAAAAAATATATGAAGGAGTTGAACTTAGAAATATTCTTTCACGTAAAGTACAGATTGCACCATATATAATGGATGTTATAGAAAAGGAATATATTTAAAAAAATACACATCATTTTAAAATAATGTGTATTTTATTTGTATAAAACATCTAAATCTACATCCCCAGATATACCTGGTATTTTACCTCTACTTGATAGTTGCCACATAAAGTATTTTCCTTTGTAACTTGTTTCGTTTGTATAATGGGCAAGCCATGTTTCATATTTATCTATTCCCCATATTTGTTCTAAATAATATTTACTGCTGTAAAGAGCGCCCTTATAGCCATTTTTTTCTACTTCATCAATAAATGTTTGTGCAATTATTCTAATATCAGTTAAACTGATATTATATGTATTATAATTTCTCCAATCTTCCCAGTCAAATGCGATTGGTAGATCTAATTCTTGACCATTTAAGTTCTTTACGATATAGTTTACTTGTTCCTTTACTTTGTCAATTGTATTAGCATAACTATAAAAATATATTCCAACTTTTAAGCCTGCTTCTTTTACTTTTTTTATGTTGTTTGTAAATTTACTATCTAATACAAGCTCACCTTTTTTGTTGTGACCAAATCCTAATCTAATCATAACGAATTCTACTCCAGCATTTTTAACTTTTTCGTAGTCAACATTTCCTTGCCAAGATGAGACATCTATACCAATCATTGTATTATCATTTTTATGCTTTTTAATCAAGTCTTCTATCTTATATTTTGGTTTATTGTTTGTTTCCTTTGTTTTAGATGGTTTAACAACTTTTAACTTAAAATTTTTTGATGATGAATTGCCAGATGAATCTATTGCTTTATATACTAAATTATATGTCCCAATTTTATTTAAATCATATTCTCCCTCAATAAAGCAATTAGGCCTTTTATCATAATTATCTGCACACACTGCTTTGTTAACTATATTTGCGGTTGATCCCTTATCCACGGTATATGATGAACTAACTAACAAAAGTGGTTTTGTTGTATCTACAACAGTATATTTTATTTCACTTTCATATTTATTACCCCTATCTTCATATGTGATGTTAAAACTATGCTCACCCAAAGACATTGTGTCTAATTTTATATTTTCAGTTTGAATATGACTTAAATCATTTTCATCAATTAAGTCAAACAAATAAATGTCAGATGCATATTCAAATTCAGCATTTTGATTGAGTGATAAATTAAAAACTTCAATTGATGTGTTTTGATCAACTGATTTATTCTTTTTGCATCCAAAAATTATAAATAATATAAATATAATTATTAATATTTTTTTCATAATTTAAAGTTTATCACAATATATATAATAATTAAAGATAAAAATATGTATATTTCTACAAATAATTCAAATAATAATATTGGTGAATATAAATGAATGAAAATATCGAATTATTAACTCATATTTATGAAACTGCAGAAATGGGTTCATATACTATTACGACTCTTTTAACAAAAATAAGAAAAAAAGAGAATAAGTTAAAATTTGTTCTAGAAGAGGAAATTAAAGAATATGAGGAGTATTTAAAAGAAAGCGAAAGGCTTTTACTAAAATATGATACTGAACCTAAAAAGTCATCTTTTTTATCAAAAGTTGGTAGTAATATGGGAATTACTATGGAAACGATAATGGATAATAGTGATGCTGCTTTAGCTCAAATGTTAACAGAAGGAATAACTATGGGAGTAAATATTATTACCGCAAAAATAAGCAGTTATAAGAATAATGCTGATAAAAAAATATTAAAGCTTGCTAAAAAGTTTGTTGATTTTCAAGAAGATGAAATAGAAAAATTGAAAGCATTTATGTGAGAAACATAAATGCTTTTAATTGAAAAAACTTTAAAAAAAAATATAATGTGCTATACTATTATTAGAGCGATAATAATAGAATATAGAAGGGCATTAATTATGAAAAATTTAAAAACATTTATAATAATATTTATATTTGTATTTATGCTAAGTGGTTGCTACAAATCTGAAACTACTTTGAGAATAAATTCTGATAGAAGTGTTGATTTGGATGCTAAAATACTTGTAGATGATAACTTTAATGAGACACCATATATGAATAACATGAGTTCATATAATAGTAGAAACATTAAAATACAAAGAATAAATGAATCAAAATACAATGGATATAAAATAACTAAAAGTTATGGTAGTATAGATGATATATCTTATGAAGATGATGTAAAAATAGAATTATCTAAGTTTTTTGATGCAGATTTTAATGATAAATATTTGTTTAAAGTTGAAAAAGGTTTCTTTAAAAATATATATACTGCTAATTTCACTATAGATAATAGTGTAGTAATGAGATTTGTTAACAATGAAATTGATAAACAAACTGATGAGGATTTTCTTGATATTGTTAAGGAAATATATAATAATGGATTGAATGAATTTAATAAATCTAAGACAGAGAAGACTTATTCAAACGAAAAAAACGAATTAAAAATAGATGATATTAAATATCAGATAGTTATCAATAAAAATGGAAATGTTACTAAAATTGTTGCTAGTAATGATGCTTTCTCATATAGCAAAGAGGGAAGCGAAATACTATTAAAAGATATTGTTATTGATGATGTAAAGAAAACATCTGATGATAAAAAAACAAGTGACACATCTGGAATAAAGTTTGTTGTTAAATTGCCTAGTAAATCTATTAGTAATAATGCTAGCGAAGTTAGCGGAAGTGGAGAAACATTAACTTGGGTATTTAGTCAAAACAAAAATAATGATATAAATTTCTCCTTTGAATTAAAAAACAAGCAAAATTACATTATGATAGTAGGATTTGGTTCATTAATACTTGTTTTGTTAATAGTGTTAATTATATTGGCAGTTAAGATTAAGGATCGAAGAAGGGAAAAAATTGAGAATCAACCTGTATTTACTAGTGATGATTATCCTAAAATGAGTAATTCAATAAAGGAAATTGAAGGAAATGCAGTTCAGTCTGTTGGCGAAGTAATAGACATTGATGGAAAAGAAAAAATACCTGATGTAATCAATATAGAATAAAAATAACATAACATTTATGTTATTTTTTTGATATAATTTTTTATAGGTGATGTAAAATGGATAAAGAACTAAAGAAAGCTCTTCAACTTGAGAAAAGAAGACAAAAAAATAATATTGAATTAATAGCTAGTGAAAATTACGTATCAAAAGATGTTTTAAAATTACAAGGCAGTATTCTTACAAATAAATATGCTGAAGGATATCCTGGTAAGAGATATTATGGTGGATGTGAGTATATAGATATATTTGAAAATAAAGCCATAGAATATGCTTGTAAATTATTTGACTGCAAGTTTGCAAATGTTCAACCTCATAGTGGAAGTTCTGCAAACATGGCAGTATATAGAGCTCTTTTGGAAAAAGGAGATAAGGTTTTAGGAATGTCTCTTTCTGAAGGTGGGCATTTAACACATGGAAGTAGTGTTAACTTTAGTGGTAAAGATTACGAAATTGTTTCATATGAGTTAAAAAATGAAGTGTTAGATTATGATTCAATACTAAAGCTTGCACTAAAAGAAAAGCCAAAAATGATTATCGCTGGTGGAAGTGCATATAGTAGAAGTATTGATTTTAAGAAATTTAGAGAAATTGCTGATAAATGTGGAGCATATTTAATGGTAGATATGGCTCATATTGCAGGATTGGTTGCAGGCGGTGTTCATATGAACCCATGCAAATATGCACATGTGGTAACCTCTACCACTCACAAAACATTAAGGGGGCCAAGAGGCGGATTAATTCTTACTAATGATGAGGAAATAATAAAGAAGATAAATAAAACAATTTTCCCAGGAATTCAAGGCGGCCCATTAATGCATGTAATAGCAGCTAAGGCCCAATGTTTTTATGAAGCACTTCAAAGTAATTTTAAAACTTATGCTAAAAACATTATAAATAATGCTGCAGCTATGGCAGATGAGTTTACCAGAAATAATGTAAGATTAATATCTGGTGGGACTGATAATCATTTAATGCTTGTAGATGTTAAAACTAGTTTTGGTATTACAGGTGTAGTTGCTGAAAAAACATTAGATGAAATCTGCATAACAGTTAATAAAAACACTATTCCAAACGAAACTGAAAAACCTAGTATAGCAAGTGGAATTAGAATAGGAACTCCAGCAATGACAACTAGAGGACTTAATCAAAAAGATTTTAGAAAAGTAGCGCAAATTATTATAAAAGCACTAAGAAATTATAATGATAGAAAAGTATTAAAAGAATGTAAACAAGAGGTATTAAAAATAACTAATGAGCATCCTTTAAATATATAATATGGAGTTGTGTTAACCATTTAAAGTTGACACACTCCTTTTATTGTGCTAAACTAATGGTGAATTTAAAGAGAAAGGAGTGGGATAAAATGGTAACATTAAATTCAAAAAATTATTATGAGTGTTCTATAGTAGGAAATGGAAGAAGGGAAATCATTTTGTTCCCATCTTTCTAGAAAAAGACGTTTATAACCTACTATGTAGGTTTTTTATTTGGAGGCGATTATATGAAAAATTTAAAGGAATTTAAGCCTCTGTGGAACTTTATTAAAGAAGATAGAATTAAAATAATTATTGCCGGTGTTATTATCTTAATTACTGAGATTGCCAACACATTAGGCGGTTATTTAAATGGTATTGTTGTAGAATCTATAACTAAATTAGAAATTAGAAAAGCATTGACATACTTAGGAATATATCTTTCAATTAATATTGTAATTGATGCATGGTTATATATGAAAAGTTTTGCTATGCTTCAGAAGGTTGAGAATAAAACTTCTAGAAAATTAAGCTTTAGCACTTACAAAAAAGCTTTAGATTTGCCTTCATATGCATATGAAAAGACATCATCTGGAGAGATTATTAATAGAATTACTTCTGATGCTGACTCATTAAGCTATGTGGTTGGTAGAATAATTCAAACAGTTTCTTCAATAATTGGAGCAATAATAATATTAATCTATGTTTTCATTAATTCATATATTATTGGATTTGAAATACTTTTATTTATGTTCTTACTATATTTAGTAATTAAGAAATTCAATCCTATTGTTATTAAATTGCATAAGGAACGTAAGAAAGAGCAAGATAAATATTCTTCTTTAGTAAATGAATCTATAAGAGGAATTAGAGAAATTAAAGCACTTGGCGTTAAGCATAATTTAATTAATGATGTTAAAGACATTATTAAGGCAATATTTAATAAATATGTTGAGGAAACAGATGTATTTACAAAATATAGAACACTTATTAAAATAATTAGGTCATTATTGGAAGCTGCTGTATTTGCAACTTGTATAGTTTTACTATATAAATCCTATATTACATTAGCATATTTTGTTTCTATTACATATTATGTATATAAATTTATGTATTTAATTGATGAAGTAAATGATTTAACTGAAATGTATCAAAAATTACTAGTATCATTAACAAGAGTTAATGAAATATTAGAAAATAGACTGTATCAAGATGAGAAATTCGGTAGTAAAAAGATTAAGAATATTTTTGGAAAGGTTGAATTTAAAAAAGTTAAATTTAAATATCCTAATGAAAAGTTATTATTAAATGGATTTAATTTAACATTAGAGCCTAATAAGAAGATAGCTATTGTTGGAAAATCTGGACAAGGTAAATCAACATTATTTAATCTTCTTACAAGAATATTTGACTCTAACAAGGGAACAATTACTATAGATGGTATTAATATTAAAGATTTAGAAGAGGATGAGTTAAGAAAGCAAGTTTCTATTATTAGACAGGAACCCTTCATCTTTAATAGAACCATATTAGAAAACTTTAGATTAATTGATAAAAATATTAAATTAAAAGATGTTAGAAAGTATTGTAAAATGGCATATCTAGATGATTACATAATGTCTCTTCCTAAGAAGTATAATACTGTTTTAGGAGAAGGTGGGGTTAATTTATCTGGTGGTCAAAAACAAAGGCTTTCAATTGCTAGAACTTTAGCAAAGAAAAGTAAGATTGTTTTGTTTGATGAGGCAACATCAGCTTTGGATAACAATTCCCAAGAATATATAAAAAAGTCTATCGATTCACTTGTTAAGGATCATACTGTTATAATTGTTGCTCACAGATTATCAACTATTATTGATGCAGATATTATATATGTAATTGATGACGGACAAGTAGTTGATAGTGGAACTCATAATGATTTGTTATTAAATAGCAATATATATAAAAACTTATATGAAACAGAATCTTTAAATTCATAAGATAAGTTAGAAATAACTTATCTTTTTTATTGTTAAATATTTCCAAAATATTAAAATTATTATTGGTAACAATATTATTGAGGAGGAATTATGACACAAAAAGAATTATTGTATGTTGAAGATGCAATAAAACATGAAAATAATATTGTTATTATTTGTGAAGAAACAATAAACCTATTAGAAGATGACGACTTAGTATCTTTTTTTGAAAAAGAGTTGAAAGTGCATCAAAAACTAAAAAAAGAATTAATTAATATGTTGGAGGTTAAAGCAGATGAGTGATCAAATATTAATGGATAATTATTTAATGGTGTTAAAAAGCACTGTTGAAGTATATGTTCACGGAACGTTAGAAAGCTCAAATGAGAGTATACGCAAATTGCTTAAAAAAGGTTTAGATGAAACCATGGCACACCAAGCAGACACATATGATGAAATGACCAAATGCGGGTGGTATTCTGTAGAAAATGTTGATGAATCTATAATTGAAAAAATGATAAGTAATCTAGAGTGCTGCTCAGAAGAATAAATTCTACTTTATGTAGAATTTTATTTTGTAAAAATGCTTATAAATGATATAATATTAAAGATTTAGAAGTGTGGTGATGCAAATTGGAAAGATATAAAGAAATAGAAAAAAGTATTATTAAGAAATATAGGAAAGAAATATGGAGTAAGTTTATTAAAGCAGTTAATGAATATAAACTTATCGAAGAAAATGACAATTTGATGGTATGTATTAGCGGGGGAAAAGATTCGTTTTTACTTGCTAAATGTATACAAGAATTATTAAGACATGGAAAAATCAAATTTAATGTCCACTATGTAGTTATGAATCCTGGTTATAATACGAAAAATGCAAATTTAATAATAGAGAATTCAGAAACATTAAATATACCAATCGAGATATTCAAAAGCGATATATTTGATGTTGTCACAAATATTAAAACTGGTAGCCCATGCTATTTATGTGCAAGAATGAGAAGAGGATTTCTATATAGTAAGGCTGAGGAACTAAAATGCAATAAGATTGTACTAGGACATCACTTTAATGATGTAATTGAAACCACACTATTATCAATGTTCTATGGTTCTGAAATCAAAACAATGATGCCAAAATTACATAGTGATAATTATGAAGGTTTAGAACTTATAAGGCCACTATATTTAGTGAGAGAAAAAGATATTATAGCTTGGGCAAAATATAATAAATTAACTTTCTTAAATTGTGCATGTAAGTTTACTGAAGAATCAACTTATGTAGATCCTAGCTTAAGTAAAAGAAAAGAAATGAAAGAGTTAATTGAAACTCTTATGAAAACAAATAAAAATTTAGATTATAATATCTTCAAAGCACTTGATAATATAAATTTAAATTGTGTGCTTGGCACTAAAAAAGACGGAGAATATAAAAGTTTTTTAGAAGAATATGAAAAGCAAAGTAAGTAAACTTTGCTTTTAAAATACTGAGTATGAAAAGTATGAAAAGTATAACAAAATAAATTGATAATTATTAATGTTTAATGTTAAAAAAGACGGAGAATATAAAAGTTTTTTAGAAGAATATGAAAAGCAAAGTAAGTAAACTTTGCTTTTAAAATGCCAAGTATGAAAAGTATGAAAAGTATAACAAAATAAATTGACAATTATTAATGTTTAATGTTAAAAAAATCGCTATTTTTAGCGATTTTTTATTAAAAATATCTTGCAATATATTTTATAGTCTAGTATAATTAGTATGAATAGTATTGTAATTATTATGATAGTAAAAAAGTTATACAAGCATGAAAAGTATAACTGCGAGGTGACTTATGAAAAAGGAAAGATATGTAGGTATATGTACGGTAGGAGAAAAAGGACAAATAGTTATACCTAAGAATGCCAGAGAAATGTTCGACATTAAACCAGGGGATTCTATTATAACTGTGTGTGACAAAGATAAAGGTATTGTCTTAATTAAAAGTGATATTTTGGAAAATAATATCAATTCTTTGATGCCTAACTTTAATAATGAAAGACAAGGCGGTGATAAATAATGAAGAAAGCAAGATATTATATATTAGCAGTTGTATTTATTGCAATAGCGTTTGTTAGTGTGTCTTTTGCTGCCTTTAATACAAGACTATATATTAATGGAACAGGTATGTTAAGAGCCCAAGCAGAAATAAGAGTAAATGGAATAGAAAATCACCAGTATTATGGAAGCGCAATAGAAAATTATAATCCAAACTATGATGTAGATAAAACAAATGCATCAGTAGATTTACCAACAAGTAATTCAAAAGTAGAATATGAAGTAACAATAAAGAACTATGGAGAAAGAGCATTCATGCCAGAGATAACTCTGTTAAGTGATGCAGGACCAAATGTAGTAATAACAATAAGCGATGGAGTACATACATATAACTTACCAGATGATGATATGGAATATGAATTTGCAGCTAATGAAGAAAAAACATTTATAATAACAATAAGTAATAAACCAGGAACAACAAATAATGATGTAGTAGTAAGTTTAGATTATACATTCTTGCATGATGAAGTAACATCACCAATAATTGAACTTACACAAGATAGAAGCAAAGTACAATTATTACAAGCAGGAACTTCAACATTCAGTGTAGATCATTATGAATACTATGTAAGTACGAGTACAACAGCACCAACAGAGAACAGTACAGCATCAGGAACAACAACAAATAAAGTAAATACAAGTAGTATAAATCAAGGACACTTCTACATATGGTATAGAACAGTATCAAGTAAGAATACAAAGAGTGACTGGAGTAATAGAGTAGAAGTAACAAAAGAATTCACATTAACATATGATTGTGAATATACATGTGATCCAGGAAGTGTAACAAAAGATTATAATACAGCATGGGGAACACTATGCGCACCAACAAAGACAGGAAATACATTTGATGGATGGTACACACAACCAAATGGAAATGGAACAAAAGTAACTGCCTCTAGCAAAGCATTAGCAGATATAACAGTATATTGTTACTTTGAAGTAAATAAATATACAGTCACATTACATGGAAATGGCAATGGGGCAACATTTAGTCTAGCGCAAGGTGTAACAGGATGGACATTAAGTGAATCAAATACAAAAGCGACAAAAGAAGTATATTATAATAACCCAGTAGCAAACCTACCAACGGCAACAAGAAACGGATATACATTTGTAAAATATAATACAAGTGCGACAGGAAATGGAACAGATGTAACAGCAGAGACAATGATGGGAACAATAGGAGTAGTAGGATATGCAATATGGCATGATTCAACAAAACCAACATGTACATGGGGAAGCGCACCAACACTTACATATGGAAGTACAGCAACAGTAGAGTTAACATGCACAGATAATGATTCAGTGAGTGGTCAATCATTAAATGCAAGTAATTTTATAACAAGTAATTCAAGCATAGTAACAGTTTCAAATGTAAGTGCCCCAACACAAGTAACAGGAGGATATAAATATACAGTAACATTAAGAGGAACAGGAGCAGGAGCATATACAATAGACTTAAATGCAGCAAGCATTCAAGATACAGCAGGAAATAAGAATGAGAAAACGACATTGAGTGGAAGTGTGAATGCAAAAGGAGTAACAGCAAGTATTAATACATGTACAGAAAGAGAATATAATGGACAAGCAGGGGTTGAATGTACATTAAGTTTAGCAGGCGTTGAAAGTGGAGATAGTGTAACAGCGAGTGGAACATGTTCAGCAAGTGATGCAGCAGTAGCAAATAATAAAACAGTAACATGTACAAATATTACATTAAGTGGAAATGATAGTGGAGAATATTCATTATCAAGTACAACTGCAACAAAAACAAATGCAGTAAATATAACAAAGAAAACAGTAACAGTATCATTTGATACATGTACAGCAAAGACATATGATGGAAATACAGATGCAACATGTACATTTACAGTTAATGGACTTGTAGGAAGTGAAAATGCATCAGCAAATGCAACATGTAATTATGATGATGCAGATGCGAAAGAAAATAAAACAATAACATGTACAAGTTTCACACTAACAGGAACAAATAAAGATAATTATAATTCAAGTACAACAACATTAACAATGAGTACAGGAACAATAAATAAAAAAGATGTAAGCGTTTCTTGGGGAAGTACAACAGCATTCACATATAATGGAAATCCACAAGCACCAACAGCGAGCGTAACAACAGGAGTAACTGGAGAAACAATGACAGTTACAAGAACACAAGAGACAAATGCAAGCGAGAATGCATACACTTCAACAGCAAGTTGCGACAGTGTAAGTGGTGGAAGAGCAAAATGTTCAAACTACAATTTAACTAATAATACAAAAACATATACAATAGGAAAGAAAAATACTACAATAACAATTACTCCTCAAACAGTAA
>JAEEGL012170214.1_pt1 | contig 13872 bp, 11 predicted proteins | sample 9134231 | NCBI WGS metagenome assembly JAEEGL01 (sample SAMN16246548, study PRJNA631951) | gut metagenome | biome: gut microbiome; feature: rumen; material: fiber-attached | host: Bos | place: Iran: Karaj | collected 2018-10
AGGCTGACAAAAATACGGTTAAGAAGGTCTCAGGCGCCAGTGAGCCCAGCCTCTGCGGGTTCAGAAGCGAAATGAGGATCCGGATCTATTACGATACCATAAAGCAGCTTGAGGAACAGATAAAGGGAAGCATTCAGTGATATAAGTTCTGAGATAAAGGGGAGACCAATGAGTAGCGTTGAGAATTATGATATCTATATGACAGATGAAGAACTCTCGAAGATGACTTCCGATGAGGTCGTCTCCTGGCTTCAAAATGTTAATGAGGCACTGAAGGAAGCGCAGGAATCCGGGAGATTAACCATGCCCGGGTGGTCGCTGGAAGATCTTGATAAAGCATATGAATCTGAAGAATACCGAGATTTTCTTAAAGATCTGGACGATACGGATATTACTCCCGTGATATTTGAGGATGAAGAAGATGTCGACAGGATCAATTCGTTTTATCAGGAATTAAGAGAAATGGGCGACGGACCGCTGACGGATGAAAAGATCAAAGCTTATGATGATCTGTATTCGGCTCTTTATCCGTATATCCGCAGAGTCAATCCCCTGTGGGAAGCGGGAGCCGACCGATTGGATATATGGGCCAAACTTCAGGATGAGTACCATACGGTCTATACACTGACTCCCGAAAGCGCGGACCCGTTTAAGGGGCTGTGTTCCGGGGATGAATTTGCACTGATCGGCAAGGAAAACATCCATGCATTCGGCTGCGTAAAAAGGATCGAAGGGGAAGACCGGGCGTGCGGCATCATAATTTTCGAGATACACCCCGAGGATGAAAACAGATCGGAAACGGTGGCTGAGATCAAATGGCTGTATGTGGATGAAAACTGTCGCGGAATGCACGCGGGCGATTGCCTGATGACTGCCCTGTATCACTCTTTGAACCGAGCCGCCATCAGGGCCGTAAACGTGGATATTCCGATGCGTGATATCCTTCCCGTATCAGTCGGTGATTTTCTCTCCGGATGGTGGATATATTTTAAAGTGGAGCCGAGATTGAAGATCTCCCTTCCGCTTTCCCGGATCATGGAAAGTGTTTCCGATATCGGCCAATCCAATCTGGGAAGTTATAAGGCAATGGCCTCAATGGGAGCAGATCTTCTTGCTGAAGGGATAACTATGGTGTTGAAGGATACAGATGAAAGCGGATTCAAACTTACCGGTACGGATACCCTGGACCCCGATCTGTCGGTGATTCAGTTTATCAACGGTAAGCCGCAGTGTTTCCTGCTCGTGGACAGGATGCCTTCGGGGATTCTGAAAGTACGCCGTATGTCCGGCAAAGCTGTGGATGAGCGGCCTTATTTGCAGATGGTAAAGTATGTGGCCTGCGAAGCAGTAAAGAAATATGCACCGGAGACCCATGTATGCATCGAACCTGTTTCCGATAAGTCGGTCGATCTTTTTGAACAGCTGTTTAGCGGCATCGGAACGCCTGTTTTTCTTGCGGGAGCAAATATATCTTTTGAGGGCGGCCTGACCTCCGATGCTTTAGATGAACTTCGTATCATATACGAAAAAGAAAAGAAGGAAAAAGATTCCGGTGATCTGTGACAGTTCTGTGACTTTATATGTGATAAAAATGTAAGTACAAAGAACAACATCACGTCAACCAACTGATACGGAGGTATATGTTATGGGCAGAAAAAGTATTGACGGACAGTCTGAATACATACAGGAAGAAAAAAGCTTTATTGAGATAAACACAAATACTGATACGGAGATCCGGAAGGAGAGTGTTATTCCCGGTACGAATATCATCCAGACACATATGAACTCTCAGACAATGAGTCATAAGACCGGGCAGATAAGTCGGATCGAAAGCGGTATTTCGATCGATGAGGTATTTCCCAAAGCCGATATGAAGATCAAATCCGCAAAGCCTCAGAAAACCGAACTCAGATCCATGGATGATAATGTCAATGTCTTCGGAGTGTCGGACTCTTTCGGTGAGATCCAAAAAGAAGACGGCAAGTTCATGAAGCAGATCAAGGGATACATGGCTGAATACCGCAGAACCGTAGGGATATACGAGCAGAAAACGATACTCGATAACCTGATCAGCGCCTGCCGATGGTATAATGCGACACATTGGTCATATTTCGGCAAGAGCGGAAAGCGCCTTAAGGACGTTAAGACTATCCTGGAAAAAGCCAAAAAAGAAAGAAATGATGTGGTTAAGGCAATCAATGAAGATGAAGATGCGATAGTCGAGAGGAGAGAGAACAGAAGGCAGCGTATTGAAGACCTCAAGAATAACGATAAGCTGATCGTACGAACCACCAAGGAAAAAGAATCGAAAGAAATGCCGGACCCCACGGACCGTAGACCGGTTGTGATGTCATCTTACTGGGCTGCATTGAAGGCATATACCGTCGGATTATTCGGAAGAAATATCCTGAACCTGGGAATGGGAGCTGTTGCCGGAACGGCATGGCTTGCCTCTTATCCTTTCGCTCTGCTCACTGCAGGGGTAACCGGAAACAGAGAGTACTATAAAGGTTTCAATATCAGGATCCCCCGCCCTCAGTCTCCTAAACAATGGATAAGGTATTATATGTATAACAGAAGGCACGTGGGAAATGCCATGGGCAGGTACATCAAAAACAGGTGGTGGTGGTTTCTTGTGATCCCGGGTAAATTTATTCAGTATGATATATGGGATCCGTTTAAGCATCTGATCACATTGGATATGGATCACCTTGCAGGAGGAGCTTTCATTAAGAATACGAAAAAGGAAGCGATCAGAGACCGCGCGGATGAAGATTACGAATTTGCCACAGGGAATGTTCCTGATTATGTTGATGATGAACAGAATGAAGAAGAGCAGCCCCAAGATCACGCCCTTGATCATTACGCAGATAACGCATTGAAGTGATTGTCACATTTACAATAAACGGGATTATTGATAATATTTCTATATTGAGGTTATGATGAATAAGGAACGGAAAACGGACACATATGACTGTGGCTGAGATCACAAATGATAATATAGGAAAATACCTGGATCACATTGATCCTGATGAAGCGGAGAACATCGAAAGGTCTTTTTTTCGCGGAATAGTTCTGGAAAGTGACGAAGGTAATCTGGAGGCCGGGGCGATATGGGAAGTCCGGCCTTTAGAGAATGAAAAAAATGATGTTATCACGGAGATCTCCTGGCTCCATATGGAGGAAAAGGAGGCCGGTGAGAATCTTATCGGCGAATACACGTCGCTCATTAAGGACGACAAGGTAACCGAGAGCCGTTTGGAAATAGTGGATGAGGATGAGAAGAGTATAGATCACATCCTGACTTCGAAAGGGTTCAAGACAAAAGAACGGGAAAGCCGGATGATCACCTTCACGGTTGCTGATCTGAAGAAAACCACCATTCTTAAACTGGATAAAAAAGTGCCCGGTTATGTTCATCCACTGTCCGAAATATCGGAATGGGAATTCAATCGCGGACTTGTCGGCTGCATCTTTCAGAGTCAGAGACCGCTGGTGCAGGATCTGTGCACCCTTCCGACCGAGTGGTATGAGCCCGATGTATCCTGTTATGTGGAAACTGATGGCAGGGCAGACGGTTTTCTTCTGGTGCATAAGACAACTTCCGGAAAACTCCGTATAGAACTGTTTATCAATAACGGACCGGATCCGGCAAAAGAACTGTTTCATATGGCCCGATTTGCCGCCAAGAAGGCGATTGAACTGTATGATGATGATACAAAGATAGTCGTGATACGAAGAGACGTATCAAGTGCTAAACTGGCTGCTCATTTATTCCCGACTGTAAAAGGGCAAACCGCTCTGGTCGGAAACAGGAGGGAAGAGGCATGATCCAGATAGCCGGAGAAGAAACGATTTCTTTGTATATGAATTTCTTTGCGCTCATGCTTGTCATGGCACTCATATTCCTTTCTCACCGTCTGATATCAGCCAGGACATCAGCGGATAAATTGTTCCGGTATCTGTGTGTGGCATCCGTGATCAATTCCGTTTCCGGGATAATCTATTCCGTATCTAAAGAAATGCAGGCATCATGGTCGTCTGCAGTGATCCTGTTATGTGTCACCGTAGGAAGGATAGCGGTGCTGACTCTGTTATTCCTTTGGATCCTTTATGTCGATTACAGACTCAACCGAAGCAGAGATCATCTGATCAGACGCTACCCTGTATTGCTTGTGCCCATAGGGATCATCGTAATCCTTTTTGTCATCAATCTTTTTACAGGCATTCTTTTTAAGGTCAATGAGAATATGACGGTACATCAGACTGTCCTGTACCACATTATTTTTGGTATAAACATAGTCTTTTTCCTGATATCGTCCGGTGTCTTTTTCAGGTATAAAAAGTCGGTCGGCAGTCTGGCATTCTTCTCCATAGCTCCGTTTCTGGTTCCCGTCGCTGTAGGTGCAGCGGGAGAGTTTGTGTGCTTCTATGCATCTGAAACGGCCGGGTTTGCCATCGGTCTGGTATTCATGTATTTTTCCATGCTGGCCTGCTGGAAATTCGAAGATACCGATCCGGTGTTTTATAATTCAGCATATCTCCAGTACGTATGCGACTGTCTGAAGAACGGAAGCTCTCCGGTAAGAAGTGCGGTCGAGTTCACGGGAACGAATGAGGAAGTGCTTTCATCGATCCTGAAGATGGCTCTTCCGAAGGAGCATGAGACCGTTCATCTGTCGGAGAACACCTTTTTATATCTGTCTGTGAGAGGAAATGAGGATTATCTCAAAGGCCTTTCGAATCTGGTCAGTATGGCAAAAAAACAGTATGACAGAGAACATCCGGACACTACCGATACGATCGAGTTCAGATTTCTTTTTCCGGACAAGGATCATCCCGAACTGACTGAATGGCTCATGCCTGCGGATACCAAACAGTGATCTGATCATATAAAACTTCGTGAGGCGGCGTTACCAATGGATTTTTCAAAGATAATAGCGGAAGAGATAAAGTGTGCCCCCTGGCAGGTTGAAGCGGCGATCAAACTGATAGACGAAGACAATACGATCCCGTTCATCGCCAGATACCGTAAGGAGATGACCGGCAGTCTTAACGACGAGCAGTTAAGGAAACTGAACGAACGCCTTGAGTATCTGAGGAACTTAAGCAGGAGAAAAGAAGAGGTCATAGCCCTCATAGATGAGCAGGGCAAACTTACCGGGGAACTCCGGAAAGCCATAGAGTCGGCGGAAAAACTCGTGACCATAGAAGACCTGTACAGGCCGTATAAGCAGAAGAAGAAAACACGTGCGGACATGGCCAGGAAGAGAGGCCTTGAGCCTCTGGCAAAATACATCTCAGAGCAGAACGCCAAGGCTCCTGTAGTGGAAGAAGCCGCAAAATATGTCACAGGTCACATTGTGCCCGCTTCGAGCAGTAAAGAAGACATGATTAAGGCTTCGGAAGCTGAAGTGATCGATGTGGCCGCCGCCATAGCCGGAGCATCGGACATTATAGCGGAGCAGATATCGGATGATGCGAAGTACCGTTCGTATATCAGGGATCTTACCCGAAGAGAAGGGCTGATATCGACCGCAGCGAAGAACCCCGAAGCCGAGAGCGTATATACGAATTATTATGACTATACCGAGCCCGTAAAGAAGATCGCAGGACACAGGATCCTGGCGATAAACCGCGGGGAGTCGGAGGGTATGCTCAGTGTATCCGTAGATATCGATAAAGATAAGATCATCGGATACCTTGAAAAACAGCTGATAGTTAAGAATAACCCTTATACGACCCCGATCATCATGGCAGCAGCCGAAGATGCGTACGTCAGGCTTATAGCACCTTCCATAGAACGCGAGATACGCTCGGAACTGAAGGATTCTGCTGAGGACGGTGCCATAGATGTATTCGAGAAGAATCTCGCCCAGCTTCTCATGCAGCCGCCCATCGCCGGTGCGACCGTGCTCGGCTGGGATCCGGCATTCAGGACGGGGTGCAAACTCGCAGTGGTGGATGAGACCGGCAAAGTTCTCGATACGAAGGTGATATATCCCACCGCGCCCCATAACAAAGTCGATGAATCAAAAAAGATATTGAAGGAACTCATCTCAAAATACGGGATATCCCTGATATCGATAGGAAACGGTACCGCATCCAGAGAATCGGAGCAGATCGTGGTCGATCTCATCAAGGAGATATCGGGTAACAAACCTCAGTTTTGCATCACAAACGAAGCGGGAGCGAGCGTGTATTCGGCCAGCCCGCTTGCAACGGAGGAGTTCCCGGAATTTGATGTGGGCCAGAGGAGCGCCGTATCAATAGCCAGGAGAGTTCAGGATCCTCTGGCGGAACTGGTCAAGATAGATCCCAGATCCATCGGTGTGGGACAGTATCAGCACGACATGAATCAGAAGAAACTCGGTGATGCTCTCGACGGAGTCGTGGAGGACTGCGTGAACAGAGTCGGTGTGGATCTGAATACCGCATCGGCCGCGCTTTTATCCCATATCTCCGGCATCACTCCGACGATCGCTAAGAATATCGTAAGTTACAGGGAAACAAACGGCAGGTTTAAGAACCGCAGGGAACTGCTGAAGGTGAGTAAACTCGGCCCCAAAGCGTTCGAGCAGTGCGCGGGATTTTGCCGTATAACCGGCGGGACGGAAGCACTGGATCAGACGAGCGTTCACCCCGAATCGTATGAAGCGGCCGGGAAACTGCTTAAGATAATAGGATGCGGGATCAGGGATGATAAGGCCATCTCCGAATATGAGAAGACCATTAAGGATAAACGGGCACTTGCCGAAGAACTCGGGTGCGGAGAGATCACTCTTAATGATATCCTCGATGAACTTAAGAAACCGGCAAGAGATCCGAGAGAAGACATGCCCAAGCCGATACTCAAATCAGATGTCATGGAGATGAAGGACTTGAAACCCGGAATGAAACTGAAGGGTACCGTGCGCAATGTCATCGACTTCGGTGCATTCGTGGACATCGGCGTTCACCAGGACGGATTGGTCCATATCTCTCAGATGGCGGACAGGTTTATCAAACATCCTCTCGAAGTGGTTTCCGTCGGAGATATCGTTGATGTGACTGTACTGGATGTCGATGAGAAGAAGGGGCGGATCTCTCTTTCGATGAAGAGCATCTGATCCGCACTTGCGGACAGCTTTTCTGTTGAGAATCAAGCATTCAATGGTATAATCATAACATGAGTGAAGGAAGCCCCAAAAAACACATAGATGAGATCAGCATGATGAAAGGCTTCGGCATGTTGCTGGTCATTTTTGTTCATATGAGCTATATCGCAGGAGCGTTTTCGGAGTTTGAGTTTGTGCGTCATCTGTTTTCGTTCTTCGGTATACCTGTAATGATGATGTTTTTCTATATGTCAGGGTATACCAGTTCTACAAGGAGCAGAAACCCTCTGGCGAAGATCGGATACAGGGTGGGACGGATCCTGATCCCTTATTATGTCTATACCATTTCGATGATGATCATATATGCATTTGTTTACCTGGGGATAGAGAAAAGGTCGTTTGCATGGTTTGCGGACGGCGTTTTGGGAATACTGTTCCAACTTCAGTCATTTCATGTCTTTGATCCTGCCTCCACGGGGGTTCATCCCATGTTTTACGGGGTGCTTGTGGGATGGTTCCTGTTTCAGATGATCGTGTCCGAGTTTGTTTTTACTCCGATCCTGTATGCGCTCAAGGACAAAAAGAGCATATGGAAACTAGTGACGGCAGCAGGGTTACTGGCAGCAGGCGCGATCCTTTATAAGCTGAATCTTCAGGGGCTTAACGGTGAATACTTCCCTCCGGTCTGCAAGATCTTTATCCTGCCCAATATTCCGGGTATCGCAGCTCTGATGTTCATCGGAAGTTTCATGGCCGATCATTCGGTGTTCGACCTTGATTCATATTCCAAAGCAAAAAAAGCGATCGTTTTCATAGCCGGTCTGGTGGTTGAGGTGATCTTTTTTGCGACAGATGATTTTCTTTATGATTACCCGATAGGCAAATGGGGACCTTACGGATCTGTCAGCTACTTCCTTGCTCCGTTCTGCGGGATTGGATGCGTCATGTTTTTCATGATCATATGCAACCTTCTTAAGAGGTTTGCTCCGATAAAAGCGTTTCTTATGTTTATGGGCGATAATTCCCTGGATTTTCTGATAATACATTTCTTCGTCGGAGTCATGACGGCCTATATTGGCGGTTTCTGGTACGAATACTTATACAATCCCGTCCCGAACGATCGTCCCGCCATGAATTATCTGCACTTTGTGATCCTCATCGCGGTCGTATTTGCCGTATGCATTCCGGTGGTCATGTTCAAGAATCATCAGGTCAAAAAGAAAGCGTGAGGAAACCCCCGCGCCTGAGGTGAAATGATGGATTATATATGCGGATTTACTTTTGCTCCTTTTGTACCTGCCGGAGTTCTGTCCACTGAGAAAGCAAAAGAGAGCCTGCGCACCATGGCTGAGCAGTCAGGTGCAAACTTCGTTATCTTTGTTCCCGCAGCTTTCCAGGATAATGCCACATCCGAGGAGATAGACTTTACTTCTCCTCAGACTCTCGGTGATGATGAGTTAAAGCTCATGATCGACGAAGCGCATGCCCTGGGACTTGGGGTTGCGATTAAACCCACGGTCAACTGTAAGGACGGCACCTGGCGGGCGCACATTCATTTTTTCGATGAGGATGTGGTGTGTGAACCGAAGTGGAGCAGCTGGTTTAAGTCATATACCGATTTCCAACTCCATTTTGCCCGCATCGCCGAGGAAAAACATGCAGATATGTTCATCGCAGGGTGCGAGATGGTCATGTCCGACCACAGGGAAAAGGAATGGAGGCAGCTGATCGCGGATATCAGGGATGTGTATCACGGACCCGTTTCCTATAACTGTGACAAATATCAGGAGCATAACGTGACCTGGTGGGATGCAGTGGATGTGATATCTTCGAGCGGATATTATCCGATAGATGACTGGGAGAGACAGCTTGACAGGATAGAGGCGGTCGTGCGTAAGTTCGATAAGCCCTTCTTTTTTGCGGAGACCGGATGCATGTCCGCGGAAGGCTCCAATGCCGTACCGAATGACTGGTCCGTAGAGGGGAAGTCTGATCCCGAAGGACAAAAGGCATGGTATGACGAGATGATAAGAGCCTGTGCCGCACGCGATTTTGTGCAGGGAATGGTCTACTGGTCCTGGACAGCCGATCTGTATGAGACCGATGAGGTTGATGAGCACAGAGATTACGATATATATGCCAAGCCGGCACTCGGATCCGTAGCGGATTATTTTTCCCTGAAAACCGGGAACAGGAGGTTTCAATGACATCACCGGCCAGAAATATCGATATCAGGAAACTGTATGAAGCGATAGTAAGCTTTGATGAAAGCGAGGAATCGCAGGAGTTCTATTACCGGTGCATGGAAACGCTGACCGGCAGGAAGAACAAAAGCGGCAGTGACGAGACGGTACGGGACAGGGTCCTCAAAGCATACGGAATGCTATTCTGCGAGGATGCGGGGCTTGAACCCGGAGATAAAGCGAGCGTTCAGGATGTTGCGGATACCGCGGACAGGCTTTATATCGGCGGTGCCGGTTATGACCCTGAGCACTGGTATCGCATGAAATATCATTTTCCCGTGATAGATGATGATAATTATGACAGATTTGCGGCTCTCGTGCTGACGGATATGAACTCAGGGCCGCTTCATGATGCCGCTGTTAATGATGGTGAAACGCTGGTACTCGGAGAAGCTGATCCTCTCCATATGACCGCTCAGGAGAGGAAGGAACAGCAGATCGTGAGCATAATCCTTCCTTCAGGAGGTTGATCATGAAGATAATCGCAGTAGATGATGACAACACTTCCTTAAAGAAGATGGAGGGATATATCGCGAAAGCTCTGCCCGATGCCGAGTGCTTTTGCTTCGACAGTTCTCTGTCCGCCCTTGCCAAGGCCAGGGAGGAAGAGATAGATGTGGCTGTCCTTGATATCAAAATGCCCGAGCTGGACGGCATCGATCTCGGAAGATATCTGACCGAACTCAACCCGTATATCAATCTGATCTATCTGACCGAGCATACCGATCGTGCATATGAAGCCATGAAGCTTCATGCGAGCGGATATGTCCAGAAACCGGGCTCCGGCCCCGAGATCCAAAAGGAACTTGAGACTCTTCGCTATCCGGAGATAAGGAAGAAGTTCAAAAGAGTATTTGCCCAGACCTTCGGAAACTTTGAACTGTTCGTTGACGGCCTGCCCGTGGAATTCAAATACACGAGGACCAAAGAGATAGTGGCTCTGCTCATAAACAACAAGGGGGCTCAGACCACAAACGGAGAGATCATCGCATCACTCTGGGAGGATGACGGTGACCCCGAGAAGAAGCAATCATACCTGAATAACCTGAGGCAGGATCTGCAGAACACATTTACGAAGCTTAAACTTGACGGGATAATCCTCAAACAGCGGGGAAGCATGGCCATAGCCAAAGACAGGATAGAGTGTGACCTCTACGACTGGCTGGAGAACAAGGCCGAATCCAAATACCGGTACAACGGAGATTATATGAACCAGTACAGCTGGTCCGAATACTATCTCGCCGAGCTTGATGAGATAAGCTACAGCTTTGAGTAGTTCACAGACGGATGATATCAGTGGCCACCTTTTCCTGGAAACGGATGTCGTGCTCGACCAGAAGCATGGTTGGTTTGTACTGAAGGATCAGTTTCTCGATCTGCATCCGTGAGAATACATCTATGAAGTTCAGCGGCTCATCCCATATGTAGAGATGAGCGGGAGTGATCAGACTTGTCGCTATCAGAACTTTCTTTTTCTGTCCTTCCGAAAATTCCTCAATATTCTTTATGAACTGTTCACGGCCAAGGTCGAGCTGTCTTAAGACTGCCAGGAACAGACTCTCGTTAAGGCCGTTCTTTTGGGTATAGTCTTTTAATGAACCGTGAAGATACGAAGTATCTTGGCTGACATACGATACGGTCATGCCGGATGCAACATCGAGCCTGCCGGATACAATGAGTTCAGGGGCGTTCGTCCGATCCAGGATCGCACGGATGATACTCGACTTGCCGGAGCCGTTTTCACCTGAGAGAACGACCCGTTCACCGCGCCTGACCTGAAATCTGAGACCATCAAACAGCTTCCGGTCCGAACCTTCATACTGAAGCCCCAGATCGTAAGCGTCTACCAGAATTTCTTTATGATATGTCAGTGGCATTACCTTAAGGTCCGTCACTTTTTCGATGTCCTGAAGCAGTCCTTCTTTTTCCTCGATCTCACGATCGATCCTTGTTTCATATGACTTGACTCTGGCCTGCATCTTCTTTGTCTTGGCTCCGATATACGAGCGCGACGAGATGCTCCTGTCATTCTCTTTTACGGGATCAAAGCCGATCTTTGTGTTTTCGCTCTTTTCCGCCCATCTGCCGGTTCTGTCTGCGGCAGCTTTAAGCTTTCCGATCTCTTTTAAGTGCTTCTCGTTTTCGGCCTGATGGAAGGCGTCGAGTTTTTCCTTGTTTTCCCACCAGGAGGAGAAGTTGCCTGCCTGGACTTCGATCGTCTCGCGGTTTAATACGAGCACATGATCGCACACTCCGTCGAGAAGATCACGGTCATGAGATACCAGGATGAAGCCTTTCTTGGAAGCGAGATATGTTTTTACGATGTCACGCGCTTTTCCGTCCAGGTGGTTGGTCGGCTCATCGATGAGCAGGAACTCATTTTCCGTGGCAAAAAGAACCGCCAGCATGACTCTGGTCCGCTCACCGTAGCTTAAGGTATCAAACGGTCTGTACAGGCACTCGGGGTCTGTCTTAAGCTGGTCCATCTGGATGAGAACCTGCCAGGATTCGGCCGGAGGCTTCCACTTTTCCATGAGTTCCATGGCAGTCCTGCCGGCCTCTTCGTCCGTCACGGGATACGGAAAACAGTCGAACCGGGTGGTGGTCGATATGCTCCCCTGATAGGCATACTTTCCCATGAAAAGGTTAAGAAGCGTGGTCTTACCCTTCCCGTTTCTGCCGATCAGACCTAGTTTCCAATCGGTATCTATTCTGAATGTGACGTTCTCGAAGACGTCATCCACACTTCCTTCATAAGAAAATGTCAGATCAGTTACCTGTATCTGTGCCATATAAACACCACCATTGCAAATTTTCTGATACAATAGCATAGGAAGTTGCGAATATCAAGCAACATAAGAGACAGGATGCGAACTTGATGGAGTGTGAAGCGGACACAAAGCGGCTGAACATGACATTAATCAAGACCAAGAGGGAGGATATTATGAAAAGATACGGCAGGATTATGGCTGTGACAATGATCGCGGCGCTTATGGCAACAGGATGCGGGGCAGCAGATACGCCCGCACCGACTGAGGCACCTCAGGCTCAGGAGGAGACTACCGAGGTCACGGAAGAACCCGTAGATGAGCAGGCTGATACCGTCTCTACCGAGGAAGTTGCTGAAGAAGTTTCCGAGGATGCTTCGGAAGAGGAAATCGATTCTTCCGATTCCGCCTCACTTCCCAGATACGTATATACCGGAACGGAAGAGTATCTGGATGTGATCAGCGAATATATGATCAAGGATGCCGAAGAGGGTTTTGATCCCGCGACCGGAGTATTCATTCCTTTCACTTTCATCGCCGGAGCCGATGATTCGGATCCTGAAGATATCAAGGTGTATGGTGAATTCGATATCGACGGATATGATCTGCTCAATACAACTCTTGTATGCTGCAACGGCGGGCGTTCACGCGGTGTTTTCCATCTGAAGAAGGAAGATGACGGATCTTACAGCGTAGTAGATGCAGAACTTCCTTATACTGAGGAGGAAACGGTGCAGCTGTTTGAAGATCACGATGACATGTATTCCATACTCACTGCGCTCACCGACGACGAAAAGAACCAGAAGCGCGCCGAAGCGATCGCAGAGTATGTCAACACGAACGGCTTAAACATAACCCAGTGGCAGGATTACAACTGGAAGCCCGTAGCCGTACTTAATGCGCCGGAGACTGCCGAGGAAGACCAGTTTTACGAGTACACAGGCGATATGGGCTACACTATCACTTATGATCTCAGAGAGTATTCGATGAGCCCTTCCGCCGAGAGCGATATGCTTGGCAAGATCGAGGATGAATACACCGGTACATTCATGTTAGTTAAGAAGACCGGATTATCTGATGCCGATGAAACCCTTCAGGTTACTGCCGATGAAACGGTGTGGACCCCTGATAATGATGAAGCAACCATAGATATCGACATCACGGACGCGACCATAGGAGACGGGATCGACTGCAGAAGAGCCGCATGGGATGTGGATCTTGAAGACGGCAGGATCTTCAGATATATCGCGTATGTAATTCCCGATGAAGAGGGCACCCTCGCATTTATTCTGGAGACTACATACGACAAGGGCATAAACGACATGTCCACTGAAGATCTTGATGATTCCTTTAAGACTGTCCTTGATTCCGTAAAGGTTGATTGAGGGTAATTGGTGGTATAATCGGTAATCGGTAAGCTTGCGGAGGCGAGGGGCGCGATATGACCCAAACAGCCCGGAAGGCGGCGTTTAGGTCATGAATGAGGTTACATGCTGGGCGTTATGTAAACCGAAACGCGCAGATCCTACAGCAGGTTATGACCTACAGAGCAAAAACTCGCTCACAGGTCATGAATCGGGGCACAAATCGCGCATTATGTAAACCACCACTGTAGGGGACGAGAGAGGCGATATGACCCAAATCGCCAGAAAAGCGCCATTTAGGTCATGAATGAGGTTACATGAGTCGCGTTATGTAAACCGAAACTCGCAGATTCTACAGCAGGTTATGACTTACAGAGCAAAAACTCGCTCCCAGGTCATG
>JAEEGL012702486.1_pt1 | contig 13872 bp, 10 predicted proteins | sample 9134231 | NCBI WGS metagenome assembly JAEEGL01 (sample SAMN16246548, study PRJNA631951) | gut metagenome | biome: gut microbiome; feature: rumen; material: fiber-attached | host: Bos | place: Iran: Karaj | collected 2018-10
CCAGATCACTATCGCTTATGAACCTATCTGGGCTATCGGCACAGGCAAGACAGCTACAGACGAGCAGGCTGAGGAAGTTTGCAAGTTCATCCGTGGCGTAATCGCTGAGCTCTACTGCGACAAGTGCGCTGAGGCTATCACCATTCAGTATGGTGGTTCATGCAACGCTAAGAACGCTGCAGGCCTCTTCTCACAGCCTGACATCAACGGCGGTCTCGTAGGTGGTGCTTCCCTCAAGGCTGAAGACTTCTCCATCATCTGCAACGCATAATAACGGCGTTTAGATCAAAACAAATCGCCCCGCGGGATTTCCTGCGGGGCTTTTTTATTGGTTTTCGTGTGATTATTAAGGGGTATTTCGAATGCATATGGGAACCGACAATTACCGACAATTTGAACATTAAAAGGAACACGCACCGGTACCGAGCAGAGGTGACAGGTGCGTTTTCCTTAAAGAGGTTAATTATGTCTGGCTGTGTAACGGGCAGATGATGTGGGTGCTTCTTTTAATGTTGGGTTCCGCCTGATACCTCAGTCATTCATCGAATTGAGAATGGGGATGATCTGCTTGCCCGTGAGGGTAAGAGAATATCCGACCTTGCTTCCGGAAGTGATCTTTGTGATCACGCAGTCAGACTCGAGGTCACGGAGCATCTTGATCAGAACGATCCTGCTGACTCCGCCGAGGCGGGAGAGAAGACCGTCAAAGTCGATCTGGTTGAGCTCAGCGAGCAGCAGAAGGACTGAGATCTTAAGCCTGTGGCCTGTGAGACCGATGGCGTAGAAAACAGGATATGATCCTGAGTTAATTTTGTCTACATCTGTATAATTTTTGCTAATTTTGCGGACCATAACCTGTTTCCTCCTTCGGTTGTATTTAACAAATCTGGCATTATACTACTCCGTTTATGAACGAATTGTTAACATAAATTCGATTTTTATATCACATTTCCGCCATAATTTAACAGAAAAAGACGAAAAAACTCTAAAATCTGCCATTGACACCTCGAAATAAGGCGGAAATGTGAACATAAAATTAAACGAACTATTAAAATTGTTAACAAACCACCGTAATAAAGAAAGCAATATTGCGGAAATCGCAAATTTCGGTGATTTAGCAAGATGTGTGTAAACTGCTATTTGGAAACAAAAAACACCGGTCAGTGACCGGCGTTTTAAGTACTGTTTTAAGGTATTAATTAACCTTTATTAGAAAGATATTCGTCTATGCCCTTGGCAGCTGACTTGCCCGCGCCCATTGCGAGGATGACGGTAGCTGCGCCCGTAACGGCATCGCCGCCTGCAAAGACGCCTTCACGGGTGGTCATCTCGGATTCGTTCACGATGATGCCGCCGCGCTTATTAGTTTCAAGACCTGAGGTGGTCGTCTTGATAAGCGGGTTAGGGGATGTGCCGAGCGACATGATGACCGCGTCGCACTCGATCATAAACTCAGAGCCCGGAACTTCCACGGGTGATCTTCTGCCTGAAGCATCAGGTTCACCGAGCTCCATGCGGATGCACTTGCAGCCGGTTACCCAGCCGTTCTCATCGGCAATGATCTCAACGGGATTGGTGAGAAGGTCAAATATGATGCCTTCTTCCTTTGCGTGATGGACTTCTTCAACACGTGCGGGAAGCTCTGCTTCGGAACGGCGGTATACTACATGGACTTCAGCACCCAGACGCTTGGCGGTACGCGCAGCGTCCATTGCAACGTTTCCTCCGCCAACGATGACTGCCTTCTTGGCTCTCATGATCGGCGTGCGTGAATCTTCAGAGAAAGCACCCATGAGGTTGGACCTGGTGAGGTATTCATTGGCTGAGAAAACACCAAGTGACTGCTCGCCGGGGATGTTCATGAAGCGGGGAAGTCCTGCTCCGGAACCTACGAATACGGCTGAGAAACCTTCCTTCTCGAAAAGGTCATCGATCGTCAGAGCGCGCCCTATTACTGCATCTGTAACAATGTTAACGCCTAATGCCTTAACGTTTTCGACTTCCTTTGCGACCACCTTCTCCTTGGGAAGACGGAACTCGGGGATGCCGTAGACCAGAACGCCGCCTGCCTTGTGGAGGGCTTCGAAAATGGTTACGTCATAACCCATCTTAGCGAGGTCGCCTGCGCATGTGAGGCCTGAAGGACCGGCACCGATGACTGCGACTTTCTTGTTCTTTTTGACCATGTCTGCGGGAAGTGAAGGCTTGATGCCCATTTCCTTGGCAGTGTCAGCTACGAATCTTTCGAGGCGGCCGATCGAGACAGCTTCGCCCTTTATGCCGCGGATGCACTGTGCCTCGCACTGTGTTTCCTGGGGACATACACGGCCGCAGACAGCGGGCAGTGCGGAGGACTGTGAGATCACTTCATAAGCGCCCGGCACATCGCCTTCCTTTACTCTGGCGATGAATGCGGGAATGTTGATATTGACAGGGCACCCGCTGATGCAGCGTGCGTTCTTGCAGTTAAGGCAGCGTGAAGCTTCAAGGACCGCCTCATCTTTTGTGTATCCGAGGTTTACTTCATCGAAGTTGGTCGCGCGGATCTTGGGATCCTGCTCGGAAACCGGAACTTTCTTTAATACATCTACTTCCATATTGAGTCTCCTTAAACCATATCGAAATCAGGAACAGACGCCGCAGCCGCCGTGGTGCGTGTCGCCTTCCTTGAGCTTTAACATCAGCCTGCCTTCCTCGGTCTTGTAAAGGCGTGAACGCTGCATTGCCTGGTCGAAATCGACTTCCCAGCCGTCAAACTCGGGACCGTCGACGCAGCAGAACTTGACCTCACCGCCGACTAAGAGTCTGCAGGCGCCGCACATTCCGGTGCCGTCGACCATTATCGTATTCATTGAAACGACAGTGGGGATGCCGAGCTTTTTGGTGAGCTGGCAGGCGAACTTCATCATGATGACGGGTCCAATTACGACGCAGTGATCGTAGCGGATGCCCTCGTCCCAGAGCTGCTGCAGGGCAACGCAGACATTGCCGTGGATGCCGTATGAGCCGTCATCGGTGGCAAAGTAAAGATTCTTGGTTACTGCCTTCATCTCGTCTTCGAGGATGAGAAGGTCCTTTGTCCTTGCACCCTGGATGCAGTCGACCTCAACGCCGTTCTCGTGCAGCCACTTGAGCTGGTTATAAACCGGCGCGGTTCCTACGCCGCCTGCGATAAAGAGGATTTTTTTCTTCTTAAGTTCTTCAATGGGAAGATCAACAAGGTCTGAAGGTCTTCCGAGAGGGCCTACGATATCTGCAAACCTGTCGCCGACATTAAGACGAGACATGCGCTCTGTCTCTGCTCCGACTGTTGCGTAAACGATCGTGACGATACCTTTTTCGCGGTCGTAATCGCAAACGGTAAGGGGAATGCGCTCGCCTTCCTCGTCAACGCGGACTATCAGGAACTGGCCCGGCATTGCCTTGCCCGCAACGAGCGGTGCGACAACTTCCATGTACCAGACGTTGGTTCCAAGCTGTTTTTTGGCTACGATCTCAAACATGAGCGTTTTCCTCCCTGGGAAAGCAAAAATGATTAATGTATTTTAACATTAGATGATAAAAAAGATGATAAAATTCAGGCAAAAGGAGGGGACAATATGGCCGGGTTGGTTCCTGAGAGTGTTGTTTTCGATGCGGCAAACGGAAACGGGGCAAAGATAGCGGGTTTCTACTATCCCTCGTCTGCTGAAGAAATTAAGGGAGTCGTTCAGATCTGTCACGGTATGGCAGAGTATCTGGCACGCTATGAAACGTTCATCGAAAACCTTAACGCTGAAGGTTTCCATGTCTGCGGGATAGACATGCAGGGACATGGAAAGACATATGAGCTCAACGAAGGCATCGGATATCCGAAAGGCTATTTCGGCAAAGGCGGAAAGGCTGCCGCCGATACGCTTAAAGACATCATGGAGATGCACAGGCATGCCCGTGTCAGATTCGGAGAGGATGTCCCTTACTATCTTTACGGTCATTCGATGGGATCGTTCGTGGTCCGCGCGATCTTTTCCACTCCCGAATATGCGTGCGAATTCTCAAAGTTTGTATTCTCGTCAACGATAGGACCCAATCCCGCAGTCGGATTCGGACGGTTTCTGGCAGGCGCGGCATGCCTGTTCGGATGCGCGAAAAAGAACAACAAGCTGCTCGAAGCGATTGCTTTCGGCAGCTACTGCAAACGCATACAAAACCCGTCCACGCCTTTTGACTGGATATCAACTGATCCCGGAGTGGTGAAAGCATATATTGATGACCCCATGTGCGGATTCGGTTTTACCAACGGAGGATTCTCCGTGCTTTTCAATTACATAAGCTTTATCCAGAGTTCGAAAGCCTTTGAGAACCTGCCTGAATCACCATGCCTTTTCGCTTATGCGAACGAGGATCCTGTCGGAAGCTACGGCAAAGGCGTTGAGAAGGTGTTCTCCAAGATGAAGCACTACGGTGCGCGTGCGCATGCGAGAAACTACGGAGCATACCGTCACGAGCTCCTGAACGAGCCCGTCAGAGCGGATTACATCCGTGATGTTATCGATTTCCTGAATCAGTAAATATCAGCCGAGGCCTATTATCAGTTCGTTGCCTGAGAATTCGATCATGGTGCCGAACTGTGTCTGCTCGGGCATTGATTCGGATACGCTTACGACGTTGACGATGTCTGAGAGGACGATCCTCTTGTTGCGTCCGAATCCCTGCGTATGAACCGTAATCCTGTTGTTGCCGGTCGTTACCCTTATGACGCCTGATGTGTTTCCGTCTTCGCCGAAGACTTCGCATGCGGTGACAGATCCGGGTGCAAGCTCGAAGCAGGTGAATGTTAATCCGTCCAGTATTCCAGTCTCGTGATGCGAGTCAGAGCTCCTTGTTACAAGGATCGAATTGGGACGCACGAAAACGGGGATCGTGTCAGAATCGACATTCCTTACGAGATACTTGGGGCCGCGGATCTTCTCTCTTGTCATGAAATCAGTCCAGATTCCGGCAGGAACGTAGACCGCGATCTGTCCGTTTCTTGTGAGAACAGGGCAGACCATGAGCGATGAGCCGAGCATGTACTGGTTCTCGGAGTTCATTGCCGCCAGGTCACCCGGGAATTCCATGATCATTGCGCGCATTGCGGGAATGCCGTATTTTACGCCTTCGCAGATGGTCGAGTAGAGATAGGGGGCAAGGCCTGTTCTGATGTCGGTAAGCATCTTGAGCTGCGAGAAAGCTGATGCGTCGCCGCCTGCTATCGAATTGGAGCAGTGGAGCCTGAAGTGAGGCGCAAATGCCGCGAACTGAAGCCAGCGTGTGAAGAGCAGGGGGTCCTGCGTTGCAATGTCGGGAACATCGATGTTGACCGAAGTGAGACCTGACATGCCGTAAGAGATCGAGTTGCGGAGCGCTGCCGCGAGCGCGGGGAATCCCGGAACGCCGTTCGGGCTGATGTTGCGGAAGAGAGTCTTCCTGTCGCCCGAGCTGATGGAATCCGCGATGATGAAGTTGCCGAAACGGCCGCCTCTGGTTCTCATGATGGTGTCCGCGACGGCGGAATTGAGGATTTCCGCAAACGCAGCCATATAGGTTTCACCCTGTTCTCCGATCGCCTCTGCAAAGATGTCGCTGTAGGTTCCGCAATAGTCGGCCTCAAATCTGTCGCACCCGTATTTGCAGATCATGTCGAGAGCATTGAGCAGCCAGCTGCGCGCCTGAAGATTGCGCAGGTCGATGATGCCGGCGCTTCCCGAAGGGGTATCGCACAGGACGGCATTTCCGTTCTTGTCTGACAGCAGATATCCTGCGTCGAGCACGTCATAGTACTGTGGTGAATTCTCTGAGATATATGGATTTACGGATAAGCACAGCAGTGTTCCGTATTCGTGAAGTGCGCGTGCAAACTGCTCGGGCTCCGGGAACCTTGTTTTGTCCCAGTCAAATCCGAAGGGGTCAGACTGCGGATGCCAGGTGTTGCCGAGCCAGACCTCACTGATATGAAGTCCCGCGTCTTTTGCTTTTGCGACCACGTTTACCACCGATTCAGCCGTTGAACGGAAACTGCCGTCAAGGATGACCGGCGCGCCTGTTGCGCATGTTTCCGGAGCGGGATTTGAAAGGCAGGTGATCTGGGCATATGCGCCGAAGATCGAGCTCATGTCGTCGCCTGCCATAAACTCATATTCAAGTGTCTCGCTGCTGTTGGAAAATGACGTCGAAAGTCCGTCTGTTCCGATCTTGAACTCAGTGCTTCCGGCGGTGTTGACCATCAGACCGTAGCCTGAAGAGGAAATGTAAAAAGGAATGCCCTCTGTACCGGTTAGCCTTCCGCAGCGGCTGGTCACGACAGAAGAACTGTTCTTTATGATCGAACCTGCAGCTCCTCCAAGACCGAAGATCTTTTCGTTGTGGAACATGGTCATCGATGCGCCGATCACTGAAGATGAGGCATCGACCCTGTAGCCGCTTCCCGCGCCGGCATCAGTCCTGTATGTGATGCCTTCATCCGGATTGCTGTAGGTGAGAAGCGAACCGCGGTAGTAAAACCTGATGTTGAAATTTCCGTTCTTGGGGATCCTTGCTTCGAGATATTCAGACTTGAAGGTTATCTCAGAGTCAGTTTGCTCGACGGTTCCGGCATTCGAAGGACGTATGTCAAACAATGTGGAGCGCTTGGCTCTCGGTGTGACGTTGTGATTTCTGATCCTGACGGTAATGACGTTGTTTACAGGCGAAAAGAGCTCGATCGTCATCTTGCCCGGAACCGGGATATATCTTTTATGGCTTGAAGAGATCCCGCGGTCGAAAGTTCTGCATCCGCATTTTATCTTAAGGGTGTTTTCTTCGAATACGACCGACTCGATTCCGGCAGGTTCCTTGGTAAGATACATAACGTCCCCCTATAAATATAAAAATCTATAATAATTTTAAGGTAATACATATTCTTTAAATGTTACGATTTGATATAATTTGCGCATGATCCCAGGCGTTAACGGAAGAACATCGGACAAGTATCCCATACCGGGTTCAGTATCAATGATACTGGGCCTTTTGGAGTCTGCTGGCTATGAGGCGTACATAGTCGGAGGGGCAGTCAGGGACATGCTCATGGGTCTCATTCCCCATGATTTTGACATTTCCTCGTCATCTTACCCTGACGAGACCATGAAAGTGCTTTCTGATGCGGGCATAAGACACATCGATAACGCAAGCGTTCACGGAACGGTTACCGCGATCACTGAAGAAGGCAACATCGAGATCACGTCTTTCAGAGTGGACGGTGAATATACCGACATGAGGCGTCCTGATTCGGTGGAGTTCACACGCAGCATAGAAGAAGACGTCATGCGCAGAGACTTTACGGTCAATGCCCTCTACATGGAAAAAGACGGAACTGTAAAAGACATCACCGGCGGAACTAAGGATCTTAAGGCAGGCATATTAAGGGCAGTCGGAGAACCCGAAAAGCGTTTCGGTGAAGATGCGCTGCGAATACTCCGCGCGATGAGATTTGCCTCCCGCTTCGGATTTGAGATCGAAGATGAGACTTTTGCGGCGATGGAAAGATGCGCTGAAGAGCTCAGGGAGATATCCGCCGAAAGGATCGCAGTTGAACTGAACGGCATCGTATGCGGAGCAAAAGCATCAGACGTGATAAGACGCTGCTGGAAGATCTTAAGCGTGATAATCCCGGAGATCGCCCTTTGCCACGGCTTCGACCAGCAGACCAAGTTCCATGACAGAGACTGCCTCGAACATATTCTTGCCGTATTGGACGGCATCCCTCTGGAAGAACATGAGGGTTCGCAGCCTTCCAGGGACATTGTTCTTGCCATGGCAGCCCTCCTTCACGACCTTGGAAAACCCGAATGCTTCAGGATCAATGCCAACGGCGTTGCTCACATGAAAGGCCACCCGGAAGCGGGAAGAAGGATCGCAGAGCGTCTCCTGACCGGATTAAAGTATCCGAAGAAGTTTACGGATGAGGTCTGCAGGCTCGTGGCATTCCATGACATATACACTCCTCCGGAGGTTCCTGCGGTCCATAAGGTCCTCTGTCAGGTCGGCCCTGGGCTTTATGAAAAGCTGAAGGTGCTTCAGAGAGCGGACATCATGGCTCATTCCGAACTTGGCAAGAAGAGGCTCGAAAAGCTCGAATACATGACGAAGATCGCTGAAGAACTTAATCTGAGCGGCGCCGTGTATGCGGCAAAAGATCTGGAGATAACAGGCGATGACCTGATCTCAATGGGGTGTCCGAAGGGGCCTGAGGTCGGTGAGATACTGGATGCGCTATTTGAAAAATATATTGCCGGAGAAATAACAAATAACAGGGATTTATTGATAAAATCAGCTAAGGAAATGATTTCGTAACATATTCTTTAAGGTTTATTATTTGATACTTTATTGAATGTGGCCAAATGTGATTGAATAATATTGGTACAGTTTCTATAATCAAAGCATGTGGGATGTTTAATATTCGAAAGAGAGAAGGTGTGATCATTATGAAGAACTTATTGAAGAACAGAAGAGGCTTTACATTAGCCGAGATCTTACTGGTCGTTGCAATTGTCGTAGTTCTTTCCGGCGCAACAATCATCGGTGTAGCTTCATGGGTTAACCAGTCACAGGCTACCGCGAATCAGCTCACAGCAAAGAGTGCTGATTTCGAGAAGGATGCCGTAAAAGACGTCAATGAGAAAAAGGGCACAGTAAACGACAATCCTATAGAAACCGAGTCTCTGCCTACAGGCACCACATTGGCTGGTGGCAGCGGAAACAGTGGTAGTGGAAACAGCGGCAGCGGAAACAGTGGCAGCGGAAACAGCGGCGGTGATTCTACAGAAGCTACAGGTTCATCTAAAGAGAGTTCATCCTCTTCTTCATCCTCACAGAGTTCGTCAGAATCCCAAGGCGGTAGTGTGCTTGGACATCAGTATGGTTTTACAAATACGGCAGGCACACATTGGGATCCTAATTATGATGGCGGATATGATGAGTGGGGAAATCATAAAACTGGTGCCCATGTTCCTGATACGACCATGAAAGGCAAAGTCAGTTTTGGATCAAGACCTGTTGAACAATTTACAGTGAAAGTAGAAGGAAAAGTATTGTGGTATCAGTGCAATGACTGGAGATATACAGTTAATGACAATGGTGATGGCACATATACTTTCACATATACTGCAAATCAGTACAAAGACAATCCGCCTATTTCTACCATTGAGATGACTTTTAACGTTGATGGAGACAAGGCGGCAAAAATCAAAGTAGTTTCAACTACTGAATACAAACCGTAATAAAAGTTTTCGAGATCAATAGCATTGATTAAATCTACATTTATACTACCCTCTGCCGCTTTGGCAGAGGGTTTTTCATATCAGGAGCTGGTTAAATTTTAGTTCATAATTAAGTCTCAATTATGTATCAGTTTGTCTTCAGTTTCGTGAAGAACTTAACAATTCTAAACCGTACAATGTAATCAATATAAAGTGAATGCTTTATATAGATCACCCTTAAGAACGGCTGCTTCTCCTGAGGCAGCCGTCCTTAATTTTGTAGTAAGTTTTTATTGGTATCAGACTCCGTGAAGTTTCGTTTCCGCATCGAGCAGCCTGACCGTTGCAGGGTCCTTGGGATTGCTCAGTACTTCATTCGTAAGTCCGGATTCACATATCTTTCCGTCGTGCATTACTACCACGCGCGGCGCAATTTGTCTGATGATATGGATATTGTGTGTGACGAGCAGGAAGGACGTTCCGCGCTCGCGGTTGATGTCTGTCAGGAGCTTTAAGATCTCCGCCGCAGAGCTTGCGTCAAGCGATGAGAACGGCTCGTCCGCGATGATGAGTCCCGGGTTCATGATAAGGCACATCGCGATGGCAACGCGCTGACGCTGGCCGCCGGAGAGCTGATGCGGCTTTCTGCCGAGGAAATCATCATTGAGACCGGCTTCTTCAAGAGCAGCGCTGATCTTCTTCATGCGCTCCTCTTTGGGCAGATCTCTTTCATAAACCCTCAGAGCTTCGCTAAGATGCCACTTAACGGTATGTGAAGGATTTAAGCATGAGACAGGATCCTGGAAGACCGCGCCCGTGCGCTTTCCGTTAACGGTAGCCGTTCCCCCGTGAGGCAGAAGCCCCAGAAGTGATCTTATGAGAGTGGTCTTTCCGCAGCCTGAGCTTCCGATGAGGCCTAGGATCTCGTGCGGATAGATCTCGAGATCAACGCCCTTGAGGACTTTGTTTTCGGAGCCTTTGCCGAATCTCGATTCGCTGTAGCCTGCAGTTATTCCGCGTGCCGTCAGCACGGGGCTTGATGAATAGTCGACGTGAGCGCGCTCAATGCCGAGCATCCTCGGATCGAGCTTCGCGTTGGTGAGGAGCTCTGCGGTATATGCGTTCTTCGGATTGGTAAGGATATCCGATGTCGTGTCTTTGTCGACGATCTTTCCGTCCTTCATTACCATGACCCTGTCGCAGAAATTTCTGACTGCGGAGAGGTCGTGCGAAATGAAGAGTATCGTCATGTGAAGCTTTCTGCAGAGGTCCTTGAGGAGCCCTAAGATCTGCACGGTCGTTACCGTATCAAGAGACGATGTAGGTTCGTCGCAGATGAGGAGCTTAGGCTGCAGGAGCGCTGCGCCCGCTATGAGGACACGCTGCCTCTGTCCGCCTGAAAGCTGGTGAGGATAACGTTCGTAGATAGCTTCGGGATTAACGAAACCGACGGTCTGCATCATGGAGAGGATGGTCTCGCGGCGCTGTTTCGAATCTTTTATGCCGTGCGCGACAAGGACCTCATCTAAGTTCTTTCCGATCTTCATGAGCGGATCTAATGCAGTCGAAGGCTCCTGGAAGATCATTCCGATGTCTGATCCGAGCATCTTTCTGCGCTCCTTGGGTTTCATCGTCAGGAGGTCTTCGCCCTGGAACTTGATGGAACCTTCAGTGATATGCGCGCCCTCTGGAAGGAGGCCTGCGATCGCCAGTGAAGTCATTGTCTTGCCGCTTCCGGAGTTGCCGATGAGACCCAATATCTCACCGTCCCTTATGCCGAAATCGACGTCATCCAATACCGGTTTCGGATTGGGGTTCTTCCTTGTCGGGAACGAAAGCGTGAGGTGGTGAACCTTAAGAACATGTATGTGTCTGGTCATCAGTAACCGCCTCCTTTCGTGAGTGATACCCTCATGCCCTCAGAGACGAAATAGAGTCCCAGGATGTAGAAGACGAGCATCAGTGAAGGGAAGACGACGAGCCACGGAGCCACTCTGATATACGCCTGACTCTCAGCGAGCATCTTGCCGAATGAAGCGTCAGGCGGTTGGACACCAAGGCCCAGATAGCTCATTCCTGATTCGAAAAGAGTCATGTTCGCAAGACCGATTACCGTTGCAGGCAAAAGCTGCGGAACAAGATTCGGAAGTATGTGAAGGAGCATTATCCTTACCGGATGGATGCCCATTACGCGTGCGTGTGTGATGTAGTCGTACTCCTTGATTTCCATAGTTCCCGACCTGTAGACCCTCGCGTATGTCGGCGCGAAAACAAGTCCCAATGCCCAGACAACGTTAAACATCGAGGCACCGAAAACAGCGACCGCAACGAGTGCGAGGAGGATGCCGGGGAAGCACATGATGCTGTTGTTCACGAGCATGATGGACCTGTCCGTAAAGCCGCCGAAATAGCCGGCAGGAAGGCCCGTGACCGTTCCGAGGAACAGTGCTATGGCAACGCCCGCGACAGAGATGAAGACGGTGAACTTGGCCGCACACATTACTCTCGACAGAACGTCTCTTCCGAAATTATCCGTTCCGAAAGGATGTGACGCAGAAGGAGGCAGGAGCTTTGAAGCTGCATCCGTTGCGTATGGATCGTAAGGCGTCCAGAAAAGAGAGATCAGGAAAGCGATCACTACTACCGCAAGCAATATGATGCCGACGGTGTAGAATCTTTTCGCGCGGGTGCTGATGCCTTTGTTCATGCCAGATCCCTCCCGTTACCTAATCCTGATGCGCGGATCCGACAGGCTCGAGAAGATGTCTGCCGCGAAATACAGCAGAACGGTAACGAGCGCCAGATAGAAGACTATTCCCGAAAGAAGCGGGAAGTCGCGCTGGGATATTGCCGACAGGAGCAGACGCCCCAGGCCGGGAAGGTTGAAGACCTGTTCGACGATAAGGCTTCCGCCCAGGATGTCGGACAGGACGAGTGATATTACCGTGATGGAAGATACGTTGGAATTTGGCAGAATGTGCCTGAGCATTATCTTCACGTCCGAAAGGCCGTGGCTTTTCGCCGTGGCGACGTAATCGGAGGCTTTCTGCTCGATGATGGATGACCTTAAGAACTTGAAGGTCATGGCGATCTTCGGGAGCGCGATCGCGAAAGCGGGCAGAAGGAGGCTCTGAACATACATTGCGAAGTCCACGTTGGGACCGACGTAGTTGCCTATGGTGAAGTTCTTCAGGATGCTGCCGAATATGAGAATGAGCAGGAGCGAAAGTACAAAGGGCGGGATCGCGAAAAGAACGTGACCCAGGACTGAACAGATCTGGTCCGCGAGCTTTCCGGGGCGCCTGGAGCTCAGTATCGCAAGCGGATACGAGATGCCTATGATCATGATGAAGGCGATGACGCTCATTCCAAGAGTGACCGGAAGCCTGCCTGCGATCAGTCCCGTAACGCTCGTCCTGTACTGTGTGGAATTACCGAGGTTGCCGGTGAAGGCGCCGCCGAGCCAGGAAGCATAGCGCACGGGCATCGGCTGGTCGAGTCCCAACTCGGCACGGAGTGCTTCAACCTGTTCCTGCGTCGCGTTTGCACCGAGCATGACACGCGCAGTGTCACCCGGGATTACGGAAAATGCCAGAAAAGTAAACAGCGAAACGAGAAGGAGGGTCGCCAAAAGCTCGACCGCTTTCCTCACAATGAACAGCGCTGTCTGTCTGCCTGTCACCCGTTCCCCTCCGCTTTGTCAGACTTAAGTTCAGACTGTTTCAACTTTAATCGTGTTGGTGTTGCCGGCAGTGCCGTTGATAAGGCCGCCGGTCATAACGACGTTGTCGCCCTCGTTAAGACTGAGGATCTCTTTGGCAACGTTAAGTCCGTGATAGAACATAACATCTGTTGAGTTGAATTCTTCGTTGAGGATCGGGATAACGCCCCAGCTGAGGTTTAACCTTCTCCAAATACGCTCGGATGTGGTCATTCCGATGATGTCGATAGGGCATCTGAAACGTGAGACCATTCTTGCGGTGACGCCGCTCCTGGAGTGAACGACGATTGCCTTTGCGCCTACGTCGATAGCCATCTGGCATGTAGCGTGTGAGATAGCGTCGAGATTATTGCGGATCTTGAAGTCCTGTCTTGCGAAACGGTCTTTGTAGTTGATGTGCATCTCAGTGTACTCAGCAACCTGGGACATTGTCTTGACTGCCTCTACAGGATACTTGCCTGCAGCGGATTCACCGGAGAGCATGATAGCTGAAGAACCGTCGTAAACTGCGTTTGCGACGTCGGAGATCTCGGCTCTCGTAGGCCTAGGGTTGTTGATCATGGATTCGAGCATCTCGGTTGCAGTGATAACTCTTCTGCCTAAAAGTCTGCAGCGCTTGATGAGCTGCTTCTGTACGCTCGGAACCTCAATGAACGGGATCTCTACGCCGAGGTCGCCTCTTGCGATCATGATGCCTGCGCAGTATTCGGAGATCTCATCGATGTTGTTGACACCTGCACGGTTCTCGATCTTTGCGATTACTTCGATGTCTTCACCGCCGTTTGCGTCAAGGAATTCGCGCATTTCGATCATGCCCTCTTTGCAGGAAACAAACGAAGCCACGACGAAATCGATGTCGTTCTGAATTCCGAAAATGAGGTCCCTCTTGTCCTGTTC
>JAEEGL015299713.1_pt1 | contig 13872 bp, 8 predicted proteins | sample 9134231 | NCBI WGS metagenome assembly JAEEGL01 (sample SAMN16246548, study PRJNA631951) | gut metagenome | biome: gut microbiome; feature: rumen; material: fiber-attached | host: Bos | place: Iran: Karaj | collected 2018-10
GCTTCACTTATGAAGATCCCGACAGCCTTCATCTTTACTCATGACAGTATCGGTGTTGGTGAGGACGGACCTACTCATGAGCCTATCGAGCAGGCAGCTATGTGGAGAGCACTTCCCAATTTCCATATGTTTAGACCTTGTGATGCAACTGAGACTCTGGCAGCTTGGTACAGTGCAGTTACATCAAAGACAACTCCTACAGGACTTGTACTTACCCGTCAGAACCTTCCTCAGATCACTGGTTCATCTAAGGATGCTCTTAAGGGCGGATATGTTATCCAGGATTCAGAGAAGGCTACTCCCGATGCTATCATCATCGCTACAGGTTCAGAGGTTAGCATCTCCGTTAAGGCTAAGGAGCTCTTAAAGGCAGAAGGTATCGACGTAAGAGTAGTATCCATGCCTTGTATGGATCTGTTCGAGGAGCAGAGCGCAGAGTACAAGGAGAGCGTACTTCCCAAGGCAGTTCGTGCAAGAGTTGCAGTTGAGGCTCTTTCAGACTTCGGCTGGGGCAAGTATGTAGGACTTGACGGTGCTACTTTATGTATGGAAGGCTTCGGCGCTTCGGCACCTCAGAACTTACTCTTTGAGAAGTTCGGTTTCACAGCTGAGAACGTAGCTGCAAAGGTTAAGTCGGTTATCAAATAATCATCAGTGATTTTATAAACTTTCAGAGGTGTCATTCTTTGCTTTGCACGGGATGGCACTCTGTTTTTTAACAAAACGCTGAAGGCGTTTTCGAGGTGGCTTTAAGAATTAACAGGGGTAAAAGAAAATGAAGAAATTTACGGCGTTTCTGCTTACACTGATCATATCGGTATCGGGTTTTTATGTTCCGGCATGGGCAAAATCGGACAGGCTTACGAATTATGACCATGAGGTGGTGGATTTTCAGTCCATAAAATATGAGCATTATGATATCACGGAACTGGAAGAGAAGATTAAAAGTCTGGAAGAACTCATGGAGGACAAAAAAAATATCGATGAGATAAAGGATATTGTTCTGTATATAGAAGATGAATTGTACGTTTTGCAGGAAAATTTTTATCTGGCAAATTACCACCAGCAAAAAGCACCTGATGATAAGTATTGGTCCGAAGAAAAACTGTATTGTAACGAAAACTTCACCAGGCTTCTCAATTTATATCAGAGAAATATGCAGAAAGTATGTAAATCCCCTTGTGTTGACGCTTTAAGGGCTGTTTATTCTGACGAAGACATTCAGTATATCATGAGCCGCAAGATACCTTCCGATGAACAGATAGCGATAAGCGATAAAAGAGAAAAGGTTTTAGCCGGCTGGTATGAAATAAAAGACGAAACGGAGTTCGAAGGAAAAAAATATGATTTTGATTCGGCTGCCGAGGCATACTATGCAGGGGAAATAAGCTATCAGCAATATGCAAAGATATGGACAGCGATAAGACAGAACAAGATACTTAAGTCAGCCGAGATATACTTAAGGCTCATAGATCTTGATAATGAACTGGCCAGGTCGTACGGTTATGACAACTATCTGGAACTTGCGTACAAGGATTATTATGAGAGAGATTTTACACCGCAAGAAGCAAAAGAAATATATGGGGAACTGTGCGAAAAACTGAAACCTCTTTTTGTCAACCTTGTGAATGCATATAAATATGGATGGCTGGAAAATAAATCACAGGAAACTTTTGCGGGCGATATAGTCGCGATCCTCGGAAAGTATATGGAAAAATTAGCGCCTGAGTTTAAGGAAAGCTTCGATTATATGAAAAAAACCAACAGTCTCGTCACTGTGCCCGGAAATGAAGCGGTTACGTCTTTTACGTCAAGCCTTGCCAAATATAATATGCCTTTTATATGCCTGAATATATATCCACAAAATGTGGATACCATGCTTACGCTGGTACATGAATTCGGACATTATAACGCATTGTATTGGAGAGATAACAGTGAAGTGGGCATGAGCCTGGATCTCGAGGAAGTGTATTCACACACTATGGAATTGTTTTTTATGAATTTCTTTAAGGAAATGTATGATGAAGGCGGAACCGGTGAAGAAAGGCATCAGGTGGGCGTGATGATAGATGAAGTCTTTTATACATCGGTATGTGCTCTGTTAGAGATAGAAGCATATTACGGTGAGTATAAAACTCCGGAGGAGCTGGCCGAAAAGCTGACGACGTTGGGTGATTCATATTTTGCCGATGCGGGATATATGTCTACCTGGTATGATATGTCGCAGTTGTTTGAGACACCGGGGTATGTCTTAAGTTATACGATATCAAGTCTTTCGGCATTTGAATTGTATGTATTGTCAAAGGAAGATTCTGATGAAGCCCTTGACAGGTATATTAAATTGATAGGAAATGCCGGACTTTCGTTAAAGGATGCATTTTCCAAAGCGGGTCTCACATATAAATGGACAAAGAAGAAGATAGACGAAATGATAGATAAGATCTATTCTTATTTTGTCGATACGGAAGTGCCCGTGATTTTTGGCGCTGAAGACGGAAAAGTATACGATGATACTGTAAGCATCAGAGTCAGTGATGACTCCGGCGTATTTATCAGCCTTATGAATAACGGACTGGAGATGTACGCAAATTACGGCAGAGAGTTTGAAGTTGGCGGCGCAAACGGAGAGTACATACTTAACGTCAGGGATTATTTCGGAAACGAAACGACCATGAGTTTTGAAGTGGAGCCCTCGCCTTTCACGGTAAATGCGAAAGAAGGAAAGGACGGGAGTGTTAAACTATCGTGGGACAAGGTAGCCAACGCAAAGTATTACAAGATATACGGAGCACCCCTGGGAGAAAAGTTTAAGAAACTCGGGAAAGTGGATGCGGCGACTACAGATTTTAAGGTCGAAAGTCATGATGACAGGATCTGGAAATACCGTGTGGTAGCCTACGGAACATCCGAAGGGAAAAACTACAGGATGTGTAAGAGCTATAACACCTATGTAGCGGGATCCGGAAACAGTAAATACACAAATGTAAAGTCCATCGATATCACGGACGGAGAGACTCTGAACCTCAAAAAGAAGGAGTCCTGTACCATCACCGTAAAAGAAGTGTTGAGCGACAAGAAGAAAGTTCAGCACAGCGGCAAAAAGGTAAAGGCCGTGAGGTACGATTCCATGAACGAGTCGGTGGCAACGGTGTCAAAGGCCGGAGAGATCACAGCAGTGGGCAAGGGCGAGTGCTATATATATGCTATCGCCGAGAACGGGCTTTCGGACAGGATAAAAGTAAAGGTAGGATAAAAATTTCCGCAGGGATATGTTTCCCTGCGGAAATTTTTTTTAAATGGGTATTGACAAAATAAAAAAACGGGTATATAATCCCAACTAGAACAGTTCCAAATGGAACAGTCCAAAACCAAACAGTCCGAATATAAACAATCCTAAATGGAATTGTCTGAAAATGAACAGTTTATATAGTTTATTTGTGCGAAAGGAGGAGCGGGATGGAACATAAGATAGCCCTTGGATTTGAAATGAAGTGCATGAGCAACATGATAACCGGGTTTATAGGTGAAGAGCTGACCAAGGCGGGATTTGATGAGATTACTGTGACACACGGATGGATACTGGGTTTTTTATGCAGGCATAATGACGAAGTTGTGTTCCAGAAGGATATAGAGACCAGGTTCGGAATGCCCAGAAGTACCGTGGCGAATATCATGAAGCAGTTTGAACAAAAAGGATATATTACACGCCAGTCTGATGAAAAGGATACCAGGCTCAAACGTGTTGTTGCGACCGAAAAAGGTAAAAAAGTTCATGAGGACACTATAAAATGTATCGACCACGTAAATGAACTGCTGGAGGACGGCATAAGCGACGAAGAAAAGAAGGCATTTACGAGTATGATCGACAAAATGACCGCAAACATGAAACGCAGGGGATTTGAAGGCTAAATCTTTGCCTCACCCGTAAAAATATCTACTATTATATATGGAGGTAACACCTTGATAAAGAAGTTATTATCTTACGTAAAGGAGTACAAAAAAGAATCGCTGCTTACTCCTTTGAGCATGATCATAGAAGTAGCCATGGAAATGGTCGTGCCTATACTTATGGCTTCTCTGGTAAATGACGGAATCAGAGGAAATGACGGAGCCGGAGACATGGCACACATTATCAAAATGGGAATCCTGATGATCGTGGCAGCACTAATAGGTCTTGGCGGAGGTATCATGGGCGGTGTGTTTGGTGCGAAGGCATCGGCAGGATTTGCCAAGAACCTCAGAAAAGGAATGTTTGACAGGATCCAGACATTCTCGTTTAAGAATATTGATAAGTTCAGTACCGCAGGACTTGTAACAAGACTTACCACGGACGTAACAAATGTCCAGAACTCATATCAGATGATCCTCAGAATGGGTATGAGAATCCCCATGACATTTGGTATCGCGATGGTCATGTCATTTGCCATTAAACCCAAGCTTGCGCTTATCTACCTGATAGCGGTTATAATCCTCGGAGGAATCCTTGCTTTTATCATTTCAAAGGCTATGAAGGCTTTCGAACAGGCCTTCCCCAAGTATGACGAGCTGAACGCGAGCGTACAGGAGAACGTAAACGCTATCCGCGTGGTAAAGGCATACGTTCGTGAGGATCACGAGAAGAAAAAGTTCAAGACTGCCAGCAACAATATATACAAGATATTCTCGGCAGCAGAGAAACTTACCACTTTCAACGGACCTGCGATGAGCATCACGGTATATGCATGTACAATGCTTATCAGCTGGTTCGGAGCCAACATGATAATCAATACCGGCGCTACCGAACTGAACCTCGGTGATCTTACCGCACTTCTTCAGTACTGTATGAGAATCCTGATAAGCCTTATGCTGTTATCAATGATCTTCATCATGCTCACCATGAGTGCTGCAAGTGCAAGACGTATCAGTGAAGTTCTGGATGAAGAACCCGATATCACCAATCCCGAGAACCCCGTTATGGAAGTTAAGGACGGAAGCATCATATTTAAGGATGTAAACTTCCGTTATAACAAAGACGGTAAAGAGAACGTACTCAGCAACATCAACATAAAGATTGATTCAGGTGAGACCATCGGTATCATAGGTGGAACGGGTAGTGCAAAATCCACTCTCGTAAACCTTATCAGCCGTCTGTATGATGTAAATGACGGCAGCATCCTTGTCGGCGGCAGGGATGTCAGGGACTACGATCTTGAAGTGCTTCGTGATGAAGTAAGCGTAGTCCTCCAGAAAAATGTCCTTTTCTCAGGAACTATTATGGATAACCTTCGCTGGGGTGTGAGAAAGAAGAAGGGCAGTGAAAATCTGCCCGAAACACCCCAGGAGAAGGCCGAAATCGAGGCCGAGTGCATCAGAGCCTGCAAGCTCGCATGTGCTGACGAGTTTATCGAGAAGATGCCTGATAAGTATGAGACACATATAGAGCAGGGCGGAACAAACGTATCCGGCGGACAGAAGCAGAGACTCTGTATCGCGAGAGCCCTGGTAAAGAAGCCCAAGATTCTGATCCTCGATGACAGCACAAGTGCCGTAGATACGGCTACCGATGCAAAGATACGTAAGGCATTTGCAGAGGAAATCCCCGGTACTACAAAGCTTATCATCGCACAGCGTATTTCAAGTGTCATGAATGCCGACAGGATCATCGTTATGGAAGACGGCAAGATAAACGGCTTCGGAACACATGAGGAATTGTTAAAGAACAACACCATCTACCGCGATGTTTATGAATCACAGACAGGCGGAAACGGAGACTTTGACGAAGGAGGTGAACGATAATGCCGGGACCTGGTATGGGACGTGGGCCGATGCCCAGAGGAATGAAACCTACAGTCAAGAATCCGGGAAAGATTCTGAAAAGACTGTTAAAGTACATGGTGCTTGATAATCTGGCACTGTGGATATGTGTTGCGGCATGTATCGGTATCACAGTATACTGCATGACCGTCAAAGGAACACTGTTTACAAAAGTCCTGATGGATGAATATATCCCGGGTATCGAAGCCGGAACAAAGACTTTCGGAGACCTGGGCTGGGAGATATTTGTTACTGCAAGCTTTATACTTGTAGGTATTCTGGCCAGCTTCGTTCAGGCGAGGATCATGGTCAGGATCACTCAGGGATTCCAGCGCAAGCTGAGGGATGATATGTTTGAACATATGGAGTCCCTTCCCATAAAGTATTTTGATACACACTCTCACGGCGACATCATGTCCATGTACACAAACGATGTGGATACCATGAGACAGCTGATATCCCAGAGTATCCCGCAGTTCCTGAACAGTATCATCACCATCGTAAGCGTATCGATCAGCATGTTTATCCTTAGCTGGCAGCTGATGATCATATCTCTTGTAATGATAGGTATCATGCTTTTCTGCACAAAAAAGATTTCCGGAAAGAGCGGAAAGTATTTCGTAAAGCAGCAGAAGGCAGTGGGTGCGCTTAACGGATTTGTCGAGGAAATGATGTCCGGACAGAAAGTAGTAAAAGTATTCTGTCACGAAGAGCAGAACATAAAAGATTTCGACAAACTGAATGAAGAACTTTTTGACAGTGCAAATAATGCAAACCGTTTTGCGAACATTATCATGCCCATCAATGCACAGCTCGGTAACTTAAGTTACGTGGTACTGGCTATCGTCGGCGGCATGATGGCTATAAACGGAGTTGGCGGACTGGGACTCGGAGCACTTATCAGCTATCTGACATTCAACGGACAGCTCAATATGCCTATCAACCAGATAAGCATGCAGATCAACTCCATCATCATGGCACTTGCCGGCGGAGACAGAATCTTCCGGCTGATGGATGAGAAGCCCGAGACGGATGACGGTTATGTTACACTTGTAAATGCAAAGAAGGTTTACAAGCCCGGAAGCGACAGATCCGATTACTCCATTGAAGAAACCAATGAACGTACGGGTATCTGGGCATGGAAGCATTTCCATAAGGCTGACGGAACCACTACATACAAAGAACTTAAGGGTGATGTCGTATTCGACAATGTAGACTTCGGATACACCGAGGAGAAGATGGTTCTCCATGATATCAAGCTTTTCGCTACACCCGGTCAGAAGATAGCATTCGTTGGTTCAACCGGTGCCGGAAAGACAACCATCACGAACCTTATCAACCGTTTCTATGATATTCAGGACGGTAAGATCCGTTATGACGGAATCAATGTAAACAAGATAAAGAAGGCGGATCTCCGCCGCTCACTCGGCATCGTTCTTCAGGAGACGCACCTCTTTACGGGTACCGTTATGGATAATATCCGTTACGGTAAGCTCGATGCCACGGATGATGAAGTAAAAGCAGCAGCAAAGCTTGCCAATGCCGACAGCTTCATCAGAAGGCTTCCTGAAGGCTACAACACCATGCTTACCGGAGACGGTGCAAACCTGTCACAGGGTCAGCGCCAGCTTCTCGCCATAGCCAGAGCCGCTATAGCAGATCCTCCCGTTCTTATCCTGGACGAGGCTACCTCATCCATCGATACCAGAACAGAAAAACTCGTTCAGGAAGGTATGGACAAGCTGATGAAGGGCAGAACGACATTCGTTATTGCACACAGGCTTTCAACCGTCAAGAACAGTGACTGTATCATGGTTCTCGAGCAGGGCCGCATCATAGAGCGTGGTACACATGACGAACTTATCGAAGAAAAAGGCAAGTATTACCAGCTTTATACAGGCAACCAGATAGCCGGATAATGGTCAAAGACACAGAAAACAGTAATATTTATTAAGAAAATCTTTACTTTTTGCGTATTGTGGTATATAATGTATGCCGATAGGCGTTTAGAGGGAGCGCCGCATAGTGGAAAGGAGATTATGAAAAATGGATATGAATGAGTTGATGAAGTCTGATGATTACACTTCAAGCTATGATGTACAGGACATCAATGCCAACAAGACCATGGGTATTCTTGCTTACTTTGGTCTCCTGGTTCTGGTACCTATTTTTACCGCAAGACAGTCAAGATTTGCGATGTTCCATGCTGAGCAGGGCATCACACTTTGCATAGGATGCCACATCATCGGTATTCTGGCAGTTGTATTAGGCCTGATTCCTGCAGTAGGCTGGGTATTCAGTCTCATCTTTGGTCTGGTAGGTATATTGTTCCTGGTTCTTATGATCCTTGGAATTATCAATGCAGCTAACGGACAGGCTAAGGAACTTCCCGTTCTTGGAAAGCTCAAGATCGTTAAGCTTCAGTAATTAATATCAGTAATGTGACCGCCCATGGGCGCCGTGCTTTTAGCCGGGTACATGGGCGGATTTTGTATTTTAATTGCAAAGGATATATATGAAATATAATAAGAAGTTATTTTTTGCTTTAGTTTTTATTTTCATTTTTGAGATGTTTTTTACAGGTACCACCAGGGTAAGGGCTGGTGAGGATGCCTGGCCCGTGGGCCCCGAAGTAAAAGGCGATGGAGCCATAGTGGTTGATGCCGAGACCGGAAACATCCTGTACGAGAAGAATATCTATGAGCAGTTTTATCCTGCGAGCACCACAAAAATACTGACCACACTGGTGGCACTCGAAAACGGCAGGCTGGATGATGTGCTGACTGTATCGTATGCTGCTGATAACTATGTCTCGAAGACCAGCAGCCGTATGGGCCTTACGGAAGGGGAGCAGGTGACCGTGGAACAGGCGTTGTACGGTATAATGCTTGAATCGGGTAATGAGGCGACCTACGCGGTGGGTGAACATGTCGGGAAGTCCATAGCGGGCTTTATAAAGCTGATGAACAAAAAGGCAAAAGCCCTTGGATGTGACCGCTCTCATTTCGCAAACTCCCACGGATTACATGATGATGAACATTATACCTGTTGCTATGATATGTCGCTTATAGCACGGGCTGCATATAAAAACGAAGATTTTATGAAGATAACGGGTACCGCTTTTTACAACATGCCCGCCACCAACAAACACGAGGCAAAGATCCTCACGAACCACCACTGGTTCCTGAACGGAACTCAGAAATATGAGTACTGTATAGGCGGAAAAACAGGTGCGACCACTCAGGCCGGCTATGCTCTCGTCACTTATGCGAGAAAGGACGGGAAGACTCTGATAAGCGTTGTTATGCATGCTCCTACCTGGGCGGATGTATATGTGGATTCAAAGAGGCTTCTTGATTACTGCTTTGATAATTTTGTCTCATACAAGATGGAAGATCTGGGAGATGGCAGTACGGATTTCCCTTCCTGCTTTGATGATGAAGATTCTTTTAAGATTCCTGAAGAGCCTTTTATAACCATATCGGGTGCAGGTTCAGTCATGGTTCCGGAGGGTTATGATGTGAGCAAGGCGAAAAAGACCATAAAATACAATACCGGTATGGAACTAGAACATGGTGAGAATACTATAGGTTCGATAGAGTATACCGGTGGAGAGAGGGTACTGGGCTCGGCGGATATCATAGTGTATAACAGTGATTATCCCATCACTGAAAAAGTCTTTAATGAACGCTGGCCTTCGTACATGATACCCATAGATACCGCATTCGAAGGAGTGGATCCGTCCAAGCTTAATAAACCCGGCATAAAAGATGAAGAGTTAAAGAAACAAAAGCTCTTAAAGGAAAATGCCGTAGCCATCGGAATCGGTGCCGGAGTTCTGGTATTTATGGTGGGTGGAATCATAGCTGTTATAAAGAAAAAGCGGAGAAGAAGATGAGGATATTCGATACACATGCCCACTACGATTCAAGACAGTTTAATGGGGACAGGGATAAACTTTTGCAGGCTCTCCACGGTGGAATAAATCCTGACGATATTACGGGAAACACCGGTGAAGAGACGTTGGAAGGGAATACGGGCACAGGCGGTGTCCCTGTAAAAAGAATAGTGAATGTAGGTGCTGATATGGCATCAACCCGTACCACTCTGGAACTGGCAGGACAGTATGACTTTATATATGCGGCAGCGGGAGTACATCCCGATTCTGCAGGGGAGCTCATATGGTGTCCCGAGAAATGCTTAAAGGATGAACGCGAACATAATAATACGGAAAACAATCTTGCAGTAGAGAATAACGTGGAGGACACGGAGGAAGAAGATCCGTATAAGGGGATAACCGAAGAAATATGTACATCGAACCGTGAGGAACTCCGCAATCTTGCGTCACAGGAAAAAGTGGTGGCAATAGGAGAGATAGGGCTCGACTACCACTGGGATATCTGGCCGAGGGATATTCAGAAGGAAGCATTCAGATGGCAGTGGAAGCTGGCAGCAGAACTGAACCTGCCCGTTATCATCCATTCCAGAGATGCGGCTGAGGACACCCTGAATATGATACGGGAGTTTTATATGGAAAGTACCGGGAATGACGTATCATACGAATCGTTATCCGGAGGCAAGCGGCAGGAGAGACCGGGATTCCCGCGCGCAGTCATGCACTGCTATTCCTATAGCCCAGAACATGCAGCGGAGTACCTCAAAATGGGACTCATGTTCGGAATCGGCGGAGTGGTAACATTTAAAAATGCGAAGAAACTGAAAGAAGTAGTGGATATGCTGCCGATGGACAGGATACTTCTAGAGACGGACTGCCCGTATATGGCTCCGGACCCGTTCAGGGGGAAAAGGAACAACTCCGGATATCTGACTTATGTGGCAGGGAAAATCGCTGAGATAAAAGGCATGGATGTAGAAGAGGTTTATACAAAAACATGGGAGAACGCTGAACGGTTCTTCGCACGGAAAGGAAACACATATGGCAACACTCGGGGATCCGAAAAAAACGATAGAAATACTTAATAAATACCACTTTGTATTTCAGAAGAAGTACGGACAGAACTTCCTGATAGATACTCATGTGCTGGACAAAATCATGAGGGCAGCGGATATCACGAAGGATGACCTGGTTCTCGAGATAGGACCGGGCATCGGGACACTCACCCAGTACCTGTGTGAAAATGCACGGGAAGTAGTGGCTGTCGAAATAGACAGAATGCTGATCCCGATACTTAGGGATGATACGTTGTCAACATACGACAATGTGGAAGTGGTAAATGAGGATATATTAAAATACGATATAGCGTCCCTCGTCATGGATAGGAATGCCGGAAAACCCATAAAAGTTGTGGCAAATCTTCCGTATTATATAACGACGCCCATTGTCATGTCTCTGTTAGAGCGGAATCTGCCTATAAAAAGTATCACAGTCATGGTGCAGAAGGAAGTGGCGGAACGCATGCAGGCCGGACCCGGAACCAAGGATTACGGGGCACTGTCGCTCGCCGTTCAGTACAGAGCGGACACCTACATAGCCGCAAATGTACCTCCGAACTGCTTTATGCCCAGACCTCAGGTGGGCTCATGCGTTATCAGGCTCACGAAAAAAGAGAAGCCCCCTGTAGAGGTTAAATCCCCGGAGCTGATGTTTAAGCTCATAAGGGCGGCCTTTAATCAGAGAAGGAAGACTCTCGTCAACGCTATTGCAAATTCCGGAGAACTGTCATTTTCCAAAGAAGAGATATTACAGGCGATAGTCAAAGCAGGGTTATCGGAGAATGAACGCGGGGAGAAGCTGGGACTCGTGGAATTCGGCAGGCTGGCGGATATACTGTTATAAAAAATTTTTTGTTGAAAAAAATTTTCGGTTATGTTAATATCTAGTTTGGTTTTTTATTGGCATGTTTTAGTATATATGTTTACAAAATAGGAAGAGAGAGTAAATGGAAAGTAACACATTAAATGAAAACGGAGAAACCCTGGAGACCGTGCAGGAGAACACGCAGGAAGAAGCGGTAACTGCAGCACCGGCCGACAACACGGATTCATCCGTTACAGACGCAGCAACCGGGACAAATGAAGCGGGCGAGAGTGAACCGGCCCAAACAAAGCAGGGAAACCCGTCGGGCAGCAGCTTCAAGGACCGTATGAAGTCCGTTCTTTCAAAGTTTTTTGTTTATGAGAATACAAAGAAAACCAAGATAATGCTTGCCATAAGAATCGTACTTTTTGTGGCACTTCTGGTAGTATTCTTCATGAATCAGGAACTGTATTGCACGATAAAAAAGGGCAAGGTGACAAAGGTTATCTATGCCAGGATCATAAAAGTAGTTCTGGCCTCCATCGTGTGCACGGTTTTACCTATGGTAAAGCTAAAACTTCCGAAGAGAGCAGTATTCTCGGTTCAGTGCTTAAGCATCATCACTACGATGATCATAGCTTTACATGAAGGTGAAAACGTATTCGGCAGATACTGGAGAGACCTGAAGCTCACTCCCATCATGTTTAACCTGCTGATAATGTTCGGTATATTCACTGCCGTATATATAGTTTCGAACAGGCAGAAGCTGGGTGTACTGAGCATATACGGTCTTACCGTATTGTTTGCGGTCGTAAACTACTATGTGGACCAGTTCAGAGGTTCGGAGATAACTGCCGGCGACCTGTATTCCATCGGTACCGCCATGAATGTTATGGACGAATATAAGGTAAAGCTCACCTGGGAAGTATTTGAAGCTATACTTGGTATTCCCGTACTGTTTAGTGTTCTTACCTTCCTTCCTGCTGAACGCAAGAGGGTAAAGGGCTGGAAGAGACTTTTCTATATTGTACCGGGAACACTGCTTGTAATATGGATTTTCTCGATATTTACCCGTTCGCCATATCCTCTGGAACAGGGTATCAAGGTTAAGACGTTCAATCCGACCAAAACTTATAAACAGAACGGCCAGCTCCTGAACTTCGTTCGAGGATTCTACTATATGCAGGTATTTCCTCCGGAAGATTATTCGGCTGAGATGGCAAAAAAAGTTATGGAAAGCAGCGGTTACGTGAGCGACAGTGCCGATTATGATGACGGACAGCAGAATCCCAATATCATATTCGTTATGAACGAAGCTTTGTGGGATTTTACATGGTTTGAAGGAAACGAACTGTCGGAAGATCCTTTTGAGTATATTCATAGCCTTGCGGGACAGGATAATGCCATCATCGGCAAGCTCGATGTGGATGTATTCGGTGGAAGAACCGCTATATCGGAATATGAAGCCATGACAGGCAATTCGGCAGCATTCTTCCCTGCGGATGCAGTTCCGTACACTCTTTACGTGGACGATACACTGCCTTCCATCAACTGGAACCTGAAGGATGCAGGCTATTCGGGAGATATAGCATTCCACCCGTATAAAGCGAGCGGATACAACAGACCTAACGCATATCCTCTTCTGGGATTTGATGATTTTGTAACTTTGGAAGATATAAAGGATGAACTCACAGATTCGGATTATATCAGAAAATATGTATCGGACAGCACAGACTTTAAGAAAGTGATTAGTCTATATGAGGAAGCAAAAAAGACCTCGGATGCACCGTTCTATCTCTTTAACATAACCATGCAGAACCATGGTGGTTTCTCGGAGGACTATGATAACCTGACGGCGAGTGTAGAAACAGGCGGAAAGCTTTCAGCGTTCAATACATATAACAGATATGTCAAACTGGCATATAATTCGGATAAGGCGTTCAAGGTACTCACGGATTATTTTGAGAAGATAGATGAACCCACCATCATAGTTATGTTCGGCGATCATCTTCCGAGCCTTGGATCTGATTACTTTAAGGCTCATCTCGGAAAAACAAAGAGCCAGATGGATTCCTACGGCCTCTTCCAGTATTTTGAGACACCTCTTGTCATCTGGGCAAACTACGATATCAACAAAGATGGCAGATATAACGAACGTTTCGACAATATCAGTGTAAACTATCTGTCTTCTATGATCATGGACATAGCTGGTGTTCCCATGACAGCATACCAGAAGTTCCTCGTTGATATGGCGGAAGTGATACCTCAGTTCACAGAGCACGGATATATCGACGGTGAGGGCGTATTCTACGAGACAGATA
>JAEEGL015513793.1_pt1 | contig 13872 bp, 10 predicted proteins | sample 9134231 | NCBI WGS metagenome assembly JAEEGL01 (sample SAMN16246548, study PRJNA631951) | gut metagenome | biome: gut microbiome; feature: rumen; material: fiber-attached | host: Bos | place: Iran: Karaj | collected 2018-10
TTTCTTTCTATAATTTTTAGGTATAATTGATATTGAATTATAAAATTCTAAAGGACTTTGTTTTATAGAAATTAAAAGGAAATAAGAATAAAATTCATCTTTATTTCTACTTATATCACTTTTTTTATATGCATTAATTAAACAAATTAAATTAGAATAAATTTGTTTAATCAATAATTTATATAAACCTTGAATTCCATTTATTGAAGAATAATTTAAAGTTTGATTTAACGATAAAATTTCAAATCTTATTATTGTTTCTAAACAAAAAAAAAATTCTTTTGAATTATCATTTTTTAATATTATAAAATCTTGCTTAATTGATTTAAATCTATCTTCACTAAATAAATAAATATCTGAAAAATTAACTTTTGGAAAATTTGGGTTTGAAATAATATCTGAATCTATTATATTATTTAAAATAAAATTTAAAGTTTTTAACAAAGTTTTTGGAGTCCTTATTAAATTATCTTTTTTTTCTGAGTTTGGTCTTATATATGATTTAATTGCATATAATGGATTGATTTTATTAACAAATATTTTTTTTTCAGGAATATATATTTTTTCTTCATTATTATTTATTTCAAAAATGCTTAATAAATTATCATTCTGTCTTTCTATCATTTCTTCTTTTGAACACATTTCAGTTAAAAATTTTATTTCTTCTTTTGTTTTTTGATTATCAATTAAATTAATTTCTTTATTATTATTAAAGATATTCTTGTTTTTATTTTTGTCTTTCTTTTTATTTTTTTTATTTTTCTTTTTACCCATTATTTAAATTATTTAAAAAGAAAATAAAGAATTTATTTAAATTATTAAATAATAAATAAATATTGAAATATTTAAAAATGTATAAACAATTAATGTATTTAAAATTAAAAGATAAATTTTTCATAGCCTGTCAATGAGGAAATTTTACAATTATTAATTTCATTATTAAATTCAAAAACTCAAAATAATTAAAAAAAGAAAATAAAAATAATTATAATAAATAAATAATATATAAAAAATTAAAAATTTAAATAATAATTAATAAAGAAATATTTATAAATATATTTTTAAAAGAAAAAAATAAATACGATAATCATTAAAAAATTAGATATATGTCAAATTGAAATATTAGAAAAATATATTTTAATAATTTCTTTTTTAAAGTATTTTTGATAAAAAAGAAATATTATAATTGAAGATATTATTATATATATTTTTTTAATTTATTTAAATTAGAAATAAAAATTTTATATCAATTAATAAATTTAAATAATAAGGCTAAAATTAATTAAATAATTATACCTAAAAATTAATGAAAGAAGAAAAAAAAACAAATTCAGAAGAAGTGAATAATTTATTATCAAAAACTTTAAAAAATACATCATCAATGTTTATTTTATCAATAATAACAAAAATAGTAACATTACTTTGTAATGTAATAATAGTAAGAAATATAACCAAAAATTCATTTGGAATAGTAAAAATATATTTTGAATTTGCATTTTCTTTAATTATTTTTTTTCCAAGTGAAACAATAAGAAAATCAGCACAAAAATATATACCAGATGAAAACAAAGAAAATGAAAAAAAAAAAATATGAAATAATAGTTCAATTATATTCAATAATAATTTTTATAATGTTAATATTTTCAGTAATATTATATTTTAGTTTTATTTATTTTGGTGGAGAAAATATTTCATTAAAAAAGACTCAATTATTAATATATATTTTAAGTGCTTTAATTGAATTATTAAGTGAACCAATTATTATTTATATGAATTTATATTTAGAAAATAAACAAATTGCAATATCAATAGGAAATTTTAGTAGAGTTATTTTTAATGTTATTTTTGCTGCTATTTTTAACTTAGATATTTGGTCTTTTACTTTATCTAGAATTATAAGTTCTGTTTTTTATTCTTCTTTCTTAATTTATAAAGGTATTTTTATTTATAAAATTAATTATAGTAAATTATTTTTTGGGAATTTCAAAGATATTTTAACCAAAGATAAAATTGATAATATTGATGTGTCTTCTGCAAGAGAAATTTTATATACTTTTATAAAGGCCACTGGATTAAAAATGATATTAAATTATTGTGAACAAATTATACTAAGTTTTGTAATTAAACAAAGTAATGAAGAAAAAGGAGAATATTCTTTTATAGTAGAAAATTTCTCTTTTATAATAAGATTCTTATTAGAACCAATTGAAGAAACTTTTTATAATTTAATAAACAAAATTAAAAAAATAGAAATAAAAGATAAAAATAAATCAAATGATATATCATTAACATTTAATATGTTAAAATTATTTATAAAGTTACTATTAATTTTTGATACTTTATTAATATCATATGTATTTTTAAGTGGAAAAGATATAATTCAAATAATTTATTCAAAAAAATGGGCAACATTATCAACAGAAAAAATTGGAAAAATACAATCAATATATATTGCAATAATTAGTATAAATGGAATAATTGAATCATTTGCAAATGCAACAAATAATACTAATCAAATGAATAATTATAATTATTTAATGATATTTAATTCTATATTTCTTATTATTTTTATGAATTTTTTTTCTAAATTTGATATTTGTGGTTTAATAATGGCAAATGCATTATCAATGATAATTAGAATTAATGGTAATTTATTTATTATTTTTTCTGGAAGAGAACAAGTAAAAGAATATCAAAAAGATATTTCTAATTGTAAAGATGATATTATTAAATTTTGGAAAGATTTTTATTTAAGTATTCCTAGTTTAATTAGTACAAACTTATGTATTTTATTTGGCTATCAAATAAAATATTTTTTAAGGAATAAAAGTGTATTTTATTCTGTTGGAGGGTGTGGATTTATTGGATTAATTAATGTTATTTTATTATATATTTTTGAAAATAAAAATATTAGAAGAGACTTAAAGAAAATGAAAACAGATTAAAATAAAATATAATATAAGTATATAATATTATGATTTAATTATAAAATAATTAAATAAAAAGCATAATTTTTCCATTTTTTAAAATATTAAAAAAATCATTTAATCTACCAAAAAAAAATTTCAAAATAAAAAAAAGAAAAAATCAAATTTTAAAACTATTCTTTTTTTTCATCTTCATCTTCTTTTTCTGTTTCTTTTTCTTTTTCTTTTTTTTTTTCCTCATTAACAATCCAATCAAATCCAAAATCAAACTGAAATCCATTTTTTTCTCCAATACCTCTAATTAATCTATTAATTAATTTATAATCAGGTCTTTCATCAAATTTTAAATCTCTAGAATATTGTATAATTAAACCAATTTCTTTAGGAATTCCTTCACAAATATCATCTAATTTAGTATTAATTTTAATCTCTAAAACTTTTTTAAATCTTTCTTTATCATTTTTTGCTTTAATGCCCATCCAAGGTAAATCTTTTTTAAAAAAATATAATAAAACATACCCAATACTTTCAATATCATCTCTTCTACTTTGTTCAATTCCTAAATGAGTATTACAACTTGCATATCTTAAAGTTCCAGTTAAACTTTTTCCATCACGATAAGGAATATGTAAACCATTTTTATTTTTATATCTTTTTGCTAAACCAAAATCAATTAAATATACTGTTTTATTATTTTCTAATGTACCCATTATAAAATTTTCTGGTTTAATGTCTCTATGAATAAAATTTTTTGAATGAAAATATTCTATTCTAGAATACATTTGTTCTCCTAATAAACATATTGTTTTAAGTGAAAAATTGTATTTTTGATTTTGGAAAATTTGATCTAAATTTCTTCCTAAACATTCCATTATCATTATATTATATCCTCCTAAATCTTTTCCATACCAATATATTTTTGGAATAACTAAATTTTTATATATATAATTTTTTTATATTTTAAATTTTGATTTATATAAATTTTTTTATTTTTTTACCTCCTCCTTTTAATATTGAATATATTTTATATTCTGTTTCTAATTGTGAACGAATGTTATTTGGATCTTCTAATTTTATTGCGACATATTCATTTGTTTCTTTTATTTTTCCTAAAAAAATTTTCCCAAATGCACCTTCTCCTATTATTTCTAATGATTTTAATATGTATTTTCCATTTGCTATCTCCATTTCTGAATTTGGAAATCGAAAATCATATGTTTTTTCCATTTCTAATTTAAATATATGTTTTTAATTTATTTTTTTATGAATTTTATTTTTGTTTTTTTTTTAAATATATTGGAATTAATATTATTTTTTGATTCCTATTTTTTATACTTTTTGTTGTGTAAATTCAATTATTTTTTAATGTATCTTTTAATCTTAAATAAATTAGTTTTTTAAAAATAGATTTTTATTATATGAAGAATCTAAATTAAAATTTTTTTATTATATAAGAAATTAAATAAATTAATTTCTTCATTTCTGTAAAATTTTTTATTAACCTTTTATCTTCTTTAAAAAGGTAAAATATATAAAATATGAATTGAAAAAAGAACATTAAAATTAATAGATTGAACATCAAAGACTAAAAAGTAAATTGAATATGATAAAATTAAAAAAATATAAAACAAAAAAAAGTAAAAAAACACAAATCTTAAAACTTCCATCCTTAAATAAACTTTCATAAACATCATCAAAAAATTTAGGATTAAGAAACAGAAAGAATAATCATAAAAAACTTCAAAAAACCATTTTTAAAAAAGAAAAAGAGACAAAATTTTGAAATTATAAAAAAAAAGTTATTATTTCCACAATGTTTTTTACAAATTTTACTTTCTAATAATATATCAAATTATAATTCAGAATGATTTAAACTTATTTGAAAATGAAATGTTATTTAAAGAATCAATTGATTTTTTTAACTATAAAAATACATATGAAAGTTCATTTCCAAGTAACTTTGTATTCAATCAATTAAATCTTTCTAATAGTTATAATTGCAATCCAGATTATGACAAATCTAAATGTGATAATTTAGAAAAGAAAATTTTCATTATTCAAAAAATTGAAAAAAAGAATAGAAAATGTACAAATATAATCTTTAATCCTAAATTATCATCTAGAAGAAAAGATAATATACTTAGAAAGATAAAGGTACATTTCTTCAAATTTGTAATTAATCTATGTAATGATTTTATTAAACATGAAAATAAAAATTCAAGAATGAAAATTAGAAGTATTACTACTGAGCTTAGTACTGATGTTACTGTTGAGTTAAATTTACTTTTAAAACAATGTACAGTTAAGCAAGTTCTTACATTTCCTATTAATGATAAATTTTTGAAATATAACAAAGATATTAATAAACAAATTATTTCCAAGATTATGAAAAAACATCCTAAATTTAATGATATTTTAAAACTTAAAATAAAAGATATTTTTGATTATTTTTGTAATCCTAATTTTAAACCTATTATAGAAAGTTATGGTAAAAAAAATGCAACAACTTTATATGAATTAGTTAAGAAAAATAAAAAAATTAAAAAATTAGGAGATGATTATATTAAAAAGTTTTTATATGTTGGCAATAATTTTTTTTTGAACTTTAAATTTGAAAAAAGAAGGAAAAGACAAACAAAGAAAATAATAATAAGAAAATTAAGAGAAATTTTAAGATTTAAATAAATAATATTAATTTTTTTTAAACTGATTATGAAAATGAAGTCAGATATAAAGATAAATGATTATAAATCAGTATAAGTAAATATAATGTTAAATTTTTAAAAATCACTTTTTAATTATTAATAAAGTCTGTTAAAAATTATTAAAGTACCTTAAATTTTTTAATTAATTTTTTTTATTTATTATATCATTACTCTTTTTTTATATTATAAAAAATGAGATAAGAAATATTAATATAATTAATAGGAAATAGGGTATTTAAATATATTATATGAAAAATAGATAGAAAATAAATTAATATTTTATATCTTTTTTTTATATGTGTTAATATAAAATGAATTATTTTATCTTTATTTAAAATTTAAATAATTTTCATAAATTAAATAATATTAATCATAATAAAAATATAATAAATATAATAAATAATAAATAATAAAAAAATAAAAAATATAATAACCAAAAAAAAATAAATAAAAATAACAAAAATATTTTCTCATATAATCAAAAAAAAAAAATGAAACCAACAACATTTAAAATATCAATATTAACAATAATAACAATAATCCCAATATTAAATTGTATAAATGAAGCAGGAACAAAAATAGGTTTAAAAGACGAATTAATATCAAATTTAATAAAATGGGGAACTCCAAAAGCATTATCATATATAAATAATTTAACAATTCCAGACGTATCAACAAATGTAAAAATAGGAGGATTTTTAATATTAACAATAAATATAAAAAAAATAAATAAAACAATAGAAAATTTCACTCCAGAAACATTAAAAATAAATTTTGAAGAACCAGATGTAATTGGATTAAGAACAAATGAAATTAAAGGAAAAGGAAATTTCGAAGTAGAAATTAAAGGAGGAGTAATTTACGATTCAGAAAAAGTAAATTTAGATATTAATTCAATATCAATTGAAATAGAAATTGAATTTTTTAAAAGAGAAATAGAAGGGAAAATTTATCCTTATTTTAGATTTATAACATTTGAAATTAATTTAGATTTTGATTTTGAATTACATGGATCATCAATATCAAAATATATAAATTATATTAAACCTGCAATAAAAGGTTTATTAAAAAATACTTTAATAGATCAAATAAAAACAAATGTAGTTAAAACAGTAAAAGAAAAAATAGAAAATTTACCTTTATATATAAAATTAAATGAAAATAATTTAGCATTAAATTACGCATTATTATCAATACCAACAATAACTAATTCAAGTATGGAAATAAATTCATATGGTGGATTAGTAAATTTAAATATAAAAGAAACATTAAATCCTCCTTTTATTTTACCTACAAATTTACCTAATTTTAATCAAACTGGAAAACAATTCCAAATTTATATTTCTGATTATACAATAAATACAGCATTATTTACTTTATTTAAAAGTGATTTATTAAAAATTCATATTGATCCTGAAATAATTCCTGAAAGTTCCCCTATAAAATTAACAACAACTAATTTAAAATATATTATTGTTGGTATTGATGAAGTTTATGGAGATGATAAATTATGTGAAGTTAATTTTAAAGTTTATAATATTTCAACAGTTACTTTTGAAAAAGAAGTTGTTAAAATTATTTTACCAACTGAAATTATTTTAAATGTAAGAGTTGATAATATAAATAAATTAAGTCAAGCTGTAAAAATTAATACTGATTTTATTTTTGAAATTAATTTTCAAGTAAATGAAAATGTAAATATATCTGCAAATATTCATACTATGAAATTAAGTAATACTAAAATTATTGAAAGTAATGTTCCTAAAGCAACTGGTATATTAATTGAAGCAGAATTTAATCTTCTTTCTTTTGCGTTAAAACCAATTTTAAATAATTTTATTATTAAAAATTTAAGTTTTGAATTACCTTCTTTTGAAGGAATAAGTTTTGGAAATTCTACTATTTTTCATAATGAACATTATGTTGAAATTCAAATTAGTTTAATTTTTCAATTTGAGTCTTGGAAAACTAGTAAAGTTTTTAATAAAAATATGATTCATTTTATTAAACCTTTTTGTGAATATGGAAAAAATATTAAAGATGTTAAATTAATTAAATATTCTGATAGGTATTATTATAAATATAAATGTGTTTATAATAATCTTTTAAATGAATTTTGAAATAGTTTTAAATTGATGAAATTTGGTTTTTGATATTTATTTTTTAGAAATTTATTTTCACAAATTTTAAAAATTTTAATTTTAATTTTTCATATTATAAATTCTTTTTCTTATCTAATTATTATTATTATAAATATAATAATAAAATTTATTATCTTTTAAATTTTATATATAAAAAACAAAAATATGCATGAATTCAAATAAAATGTTATTTCAAAACTATAATAATAATTTAAATCCAGGACAAAACACTTTCATAAATAATAATACAAATGGTTTATTTAATATTTCTAACCCAAATAATAATAATAATACAAATAATTTATTTGGAGTAAAAAATAGAACCACTTTGATTAATGAAAATGATTATAATGATTTTATTTTATTTTTGAAATTTAAAGAAATGAAGAGAGAATATGAAAGAGAAAATAAATCAAATATTTTTAATTGTTTACAAAAAGAAGATTATTCAAAATCTAATAATAATATATTTTTAAACATTTTTATTCAAATAAATCAACCATATCAAATAATATTTATGATATGTGTATCAAATAAATTAAAACTAATAGAATTTAAACAACAAGTTATTGAAAATTTAATTCAACTTTGCCCTATTTATAAAAATTTTAATCTTTCTTCATTTTTATTGTTAAAGAATTATGAATTAATAAATATCAATGAAAATAATTTGATAGAAGATTGTAATCTTAAAAATGAAGATAAAATTTATATTTTACCACTAGATAATAATACATTAGAAAATATTAATAATCAAAAGTTATATAATGAGAATAGTCAATTTGTTAATTTAAATAAAATTCCAAAATTAACTAAATATGGATATAAAACAAATCCTCCTCAATATTTATTTTCTAGAATGACTTATGATGAATTAAGAAATGTTGAAAATTTTTCAATTGAAAATGAAAATGGGAAAATTAAATTTAAATCAAAAGTAAATTTAATATCTTTAAATTTAGATAAACTATTTGATATTATTCCAGGAGAAATAATTATATATCAAAAAAATAGTTTATTTTATCCTCCACCTGGTTTAAATGTAAAAGCTACTATTCATTTATATAATATTGATAATAATAATACAAATATATTTTCCAAAGATTCTTTAAGTTTACAATATCAAATTGATAAAATAAAAAACCTAGGAATTTATAATTATAAATATAATACAGAAAAGAAAGAATTTATATACAATGTTGAACATTTTTTTAATAAATAGTCTTTTAATAAATTATTAATTTATATAATCATATAAAATAAATTAAAAATATTTAATTTAATTATTTTATTATATGTTTAATCAGTTATTTTAAATAAAAATGAAATTTAATCAACTTGACTCACAAGTTTATTTACCATTTAATTATGATAATAATAATGAAGTAATAAGTAGACAAATAAAAGAAAATAAAGCAAGAATAAATAATATTAATAATGAAATAATCCAAATGCAATTAAAAGAATCTCCTAGAAAAAAAATAAACTTTTTCAAAGAATTGGTTGTGACAAATGAAGATTATGAAAAAGCAAAAGAAATTTCAGAAGAATTAATAAATTCATTTAATACAAATCTTTTCTTAGATATTTTGACTGTAGATAAATTACTTTCTATTCAAAAACATTTAATGGAAATTTTTAATTATATAATATATGGAGATCAAAACTTTGAATGGAATAGTTTTAGAAAAAAATCAGAATATAATCAATTAATTGCTAGAATGAAAGAAATAAATTATGATATTTTAAGTCCAAAACAATTTAATTTTTATATTAATAGATTAATTCCAAATATGGAATTACCAAAATTTATTCCAATTTCAACTGGAATGGATCATTTATATAAATGGGTTAAATGTCAAATTACAATATATATTTTTTTAGTTAATTCAAAAAAATTAAGTATTTCAAAAATATCAAAAATTAATTCAAATATTATAACAAATGTTTCTGATAAAAATAAATCAACACTAAATAATAATAGTAGTTATTTTATTGAACATAATTATTTAGTATCAAATAATTCAATTGAAAATAATACAAAAAGTGAAATGGTTGGTTCAAATAGTAATATAAATAGTATAATGATAACAAATTTACCAATAAAATCATCATCAAAATACAAAAAAAAATATGTTAAATCAAGTGACCAAATTAAACCTAGTAAAATAATAGCAAAAAATTTAATATCATTTCTTAATTATAATGCCTTAAAAGAAAAATTACTAAGAGAACAAAAAGTAATGAAACATCTTCCTTTATTAAATCATAGAACTTTTGGTCAAATGAGACAATATTATCATATAAGAGGAGATTCTAATGATAGATATTATCAAAAAAAACATCTCGAAGATATTGAAAAAGTTTCAATTGTTGGAATTAGAAATAATAATAAAATTGTTTCTATGATTTCAAATAATAAATTAGGTTTAATTGGTGAAACTTTATCTCAAGAAAAATTAGATGAAATTTTAGAATAAATTATTATTATTAAAAATTATGTTATATACTAATTTATATTTTTTTTAAAGTAATTTGTTTATTTAAATAATAAGTTATAATTTCTTCCGGTACATTATTTAAACTTTTTTCTATTAATTCACTAATATTATATTTATATGAATCAAATTTTAAAAAAGTTATTTTTTTTCTATTTTCTTTAAAGTTTATATTATTTATTAATTCATTAAATCCATCATAATTTGCTTTTCCCATTCCAATTATAATAATATAAATTGGAAAAGTTTCTAATTCTAATATTGCTTTTTTTGTCTCTTCAATATCATTACATAAACCACTTGTTAAAATAAATAATAAATCAAATTTATTTTTAATTATATTATTATCATTTTTAGATTTTATAATATATTCATTTATTATTGAAGCAAATAATCTTTTGTCTTTAAATTCTATTAATTTTACATTATTTTTATATTCTTCAATAATATTATCTTTAGTTATATTTATATTTGAATTTAATTCAAATATTTCTTTTCCATTTTTTTCTCCTCCAAAACCAAATAATAAAAAATTATTAGAAGAATTATAAAAAAGATTTTCTTTGGAATAAGCAGATAAGACTTCTTCATAATCATTTAATTCATCTTCTTTTAAAGAATGAAGACATTTATTATTATTTTTTTCTCCATTTGATAAACTAAAATCTATATAAAAATATGGATATATTATTAATTCATTATCTTTTATACAATTAATTATTGAATATGGTTCAATTATTTTACAAAGACTTTTAAAAGTATATTTTCTATATTTTGATAAAGGAATTTCAAATATTTTTTCACTTATTAATTCAGTTTCATTTGTATTTATAGAATAAAATTTTTCTTTTTTAAAATTATAAAAATCAAATATAATATTTTTATTATCACCTTTTATTTTTTTATAAGGAATATTAACATAATGAATTATATTTTCATCATTTATTTCATCACTTTTATATATTTTTTCATTATTAATTATCATTATATAATAAATTTTATTTAAATAAAAAGAAGAATTTAATAATTTTGAAAATTCAAAATTTAATTGAAAAAAAGATTGATTATCATCATATAATTTATCTGCTTTTATTTTTAAAATTTCTTTAGCATCATTTGAAATTCTTTGTTCAAAAATTAAATTTTTAGAAAATAAAATTTGATTTAAAGTCAATTCTAATCTTTTAATATTTTCATCAAAAATAATACTTACTTCTAATTTTCTATCTTTATTAAATAAATAATCCAATTGTAAACTTTTAGGAAAAAAAAGTTTATCATCTTTACTTTTACAATCTTCAGTTGTAAAAATTATTTGAGTATCATTTTCATCATAATATATTCTAAGATTATAAAAAGTTAAAGGTTTACAATTTTCTAATATAAAATTTAAATTAACTTTATCTTGATTATAATTTTTATTTAATTTAATATTATTAAAATAACATTCACTTGTTGAAATTCTAACATTTTTATCATAATTTTTTTCAATTGAAAGATTTTGAACAATAAAATCTTCTCTAATTGTACTTTTATCTTCAATTTCAATTATTTTGTTTTTTGATAAATGACAAATATTTTGAACTTTCATTATTTCTTTATTTTGTAAAGAATTTATATCATATATATATTTTCCTATAACTTTTTTTTCATAATTATAAAATATTACTTGATAATTTGGTAATAACAAATTTTCATTTATTGCAAAAGGTTGAAATATTCCTTTTTCATTTATTACTTCACTTCTATAAAGTAAAATATCATTATTTACTACTTGGAAAAGCATTTTATATTTTGTTTGACTAAAATCTACTTTACATATATTATTTATTTCAAAACGAAAATTTACAAATTTATTAAATTTTAAACTAGATAATTGTATTCTTTCTAAATTAATTCCATCAATTTTATCTTCAATTTGAATTGATTCTGTTAATCTATTTAAATCTGTTTCATAATATAAAATGTCATTATCACGATATATTTTAATTAATATTCTCTTATCTTCTATTGGATCATATTTTATTTCAATTGGATCTATAAAAACTATAATTTCTTGTTTTATTATCTGAATTGATTTTTTTATTAAAATTTCTTCTTTTTCACTTATATCAAAACATTCAAAATAATATTTTTTTTCTGGGTTTGCATTAATTATTGTTATATATATTCTCATTGATTCTAATCTATGAAAATTTTCTCCTAATAAATTTTTTTTTACTATTTTTCCTTGATATACAGTTAAATTCTTATATTTTTCTTTAGCTGAATATAAATTGTTTATTTGTGAATTCATAATATTTAAAATATTATTGTTATATTATTATTTTTTTTAATTTTTGAAAAATGTAAATAAATGAAATTAAATAAAAATTTAACTTCAAAATCATCAAAATCTATATCATCGAAAATTTCAGAAAAGAGATTTTTTCAATCTAACAAACTAAAAAATGCAATATCAAAAAATAAAAACTTAGTTAAAATATTAAATAACAAAATGTTTAAAGGATTTAATAAAATAAAAACTTTAATGAATCCAAATTTTAATATAGATGAATTTATTCAAAAAGTATCAGATAATTATTATCCAATAGATGAAAATTATGAAATCTATTATCAAAAAAAGTATCTTTCAAAATTAAAAAATAGAAAAGCAAGTTTTTCACATTTTAAATTTAATAATAATCCAACATATGAATCAAATAATATAAGTAAAACATTATCAAAAAGTAAAACACAATCAGAATTTTTTATAACAAATAATAATGAAAATTCAAAAAAAAAAAATAAAATTTATAGTATTTTAGATAATTATAGAGAAAAAAATGTAAATGATGAAATATTTTTAAATCAAATAGAAAAAAAAATAACGACTTCTTATCCAATTATAATGATTGAAAAATTACATAATAATGAACTAAATCCTCCTATTAAATTAAATGATTCTTTTTATAATTTTAAAAATGATAAATATGAATATTTAAATAAATCTAATTCTTTTAAAAAAATGTTATCTCGTTATCAATCTGATTTTTTATATCATTTATCTCATTATACTAATGAAAAAAATTTACATCCTTTAAATTTTAATAAAGATAAAAGATTATATAAAGTAGAAAAAATTGTTCAATTAAGATGTAAAAAAAAAGAAAAAGAAAATTCTGATAGTATTACTAATGATAATTTATTTAATAATCAAGAATTAATTGAAAAAAAATTTAGTAGTTTTGAAAAACAAAATAAAATTTTTTATGATGAGGATAAAAATAATACTTATTTAAATAATAATAACTATAATAATATTATTGAAAAAAAAATTGAAAAAATTGCAAAAGAAGAAATTAAGAAAAAAAAAGCTACTTTAAATTTATTAAAAAAATCCCTTATATCAAATAATAATAATCAACAAAATTATATTTATGAAAATTATTTAAAAAATGATAATAGATTAATAACAATATTAAAAAAATTAAATCCAAATGATGACTTAGAAAAAATACTTTTGACTCAAATGAAAAAATACCCTTTTAAAAAATAGAAAGAAAAATCAAAAATAAATATAAAAAAATTATAATTATTAAAATTTTAAACAAAAAAAAAA
>JAEEGL010344422.1_pt1 | contig 13871 bp, 18 predicted proteins | sample 9134231 | NCBI WGS metagenome assembly JAEEGL01 (sample SAMN16246548, study PRJNA631951) | gut metagenome | biome: gut microbiome; feature: rumen; material: fiber-attached | host: Bos | place: Iran: Karaj | collected 2018-10
AAGCCTGCAGGATTTCAGAAGAATATGGAATTCCTGTAACAGTTTCCGAAAGAGACTGTCTTGATTTTAAGCCTGATTTTGTAGTGACGGCTGTTTCAAAAGAAGCAGGAACACAGACTGCAATTGACTGGATTGAAAAGGGTTTTATCGTAGTTTCAGAAACTCCCGCCGCACCTGACTTTTGTTCATTTGAAAAATTAAAATCTCTCCCGGAAGACAAAAAACGCAGGTTTATTACTGCAGAACAGTATCATCTATATCCTGAGTATTCTGCCCTGATAAAGCTTGTAAAAAGCGGCATAATAGGGGAAATCAGTGCTGTTAATCTTTTAGTGGCTCATGATTATCATGCGGCAAGTCTTATCCGTGAGTTTTTAAATACCGGAGTGGAAGATAAGTTTGACGTTACTTCAAAAGACTATGAATTTCCTGTTGTAAGAACTCTTACGCGACGGCAGTCTTTTTTTGACGGGCAGATTGAAAATAAAAAGCGTACCATAGCGGCCTTTGATTTTGAAAACGGTAAATCTGCCTTTTATGATTTTGATTCAGAACAGTACCGTTCCCCTGTAAGAAAAAATACCCTGAAAATTCAGGGAGTTCGTGGTGAAATAATTGACCGTAAAGTCTATTATCTTGATGAGAAAAACCGGGCCTGTGAGTCAGAAATTATAGTAAAAACCCGTAATGTAAAAAGAAAGACGGATAATCCGAATTTTCAGAATATTGAAGAAGTCGTAAAAATTATTTTTGAGGGTAAAAAACTGTATGCTTCCCCTTTCGGCAGGTGCGGTCTTACACAGGACGAAACTGCAGTTGCACTGCTTCTGAAAAAGACATACGACTATGTAACAGGAAAAGCTGAAAATCCTTATCCCTTAGAAAAAGCACTCTCAGATTCTTATATGGCATTAAAGATGCGGGAAGACAACTAGTTTTTCTGAGAGTTTTTTACTTGTTTTACCATTTTTCGAGCATAAGATTAAAATTGTTTTTAACCGCTTCAAAATCTTTCAGGTTCTGAGTAACTAAAATCATGTTGTTTGCTATGGCAATTGATGCAATCTGTGTATCCAGAACCGGCGGTGTTTGTCCAAGAGGAATTAATTTTCCTGTAATTGTTGAATTTATCAGAGCGGCATTTTCATCATATGGAATAACAGGAAATGACGGTCGGACATAGTCAAAAATATAACTCTGAAGAATTTTCTTTTTTTTACTTTCTGGAAGTAATTCAATTCCGTTAAGAAGTTCAAACCAGGTGATGCTGCTTATGGCACACGTTCCTGCATGAAATTCAAGATTTGTAATAATGCCTGAAGATGGTTCTGGTTTAGTAACATTTGAAATGATATTTGTGTCTAAAAGATAAATATTTTTCAAAAGATACCTCCTTCTGATGTATAGGCCTCTTTATTTCTGGAAAGAGCTGTTTCAAATTCATTGAATTCGTCATTTGTAAGTCCGCCTGTTTTTTGCTTCCATTCATTTAGTTTTTCGATAAAGGATGGCCGGAAGTTTTGTTTCAGATGGTTATATTCATCAATGCTTAAAATAACTGCCGTACAGCGTCCATGCTTAGTAATTTCTACAACATTACCGTTTTCTGCAGCTGTAACGTATTCGCTTAAGCGGGCTTTTATATTAAAAAGTGGTGCAGTCATAAAAACCTCCAGATTCTTATTATGGTTATTATATAGTCATATTCTGTCTGCCTGCAAGTGTAAATTTGTTTGTTCTGAGTAACTAAAACAGGACACAATTCGATTTTTTGAGCCGTTCATGCTACAATGCTTTTATCCGGTTTTTATTGAATCGTTTTGAATTATGTCTTCACTTCTTACACCAGTACAGATTACAGAAGTTTTTTCTCGTTTCCGTTCTCAAAATCCGCACCCGAAGTCTGAGCTTGAATGGACGACTCCTTTTACCCTGCTGGTTGCGGTTGTGCTTTCAGCCCAGGCCACGGACAAAAGCGTTAACATTGCCACAAGAGAATTGTATAAGGTTGCTGACACACCTCAGAAAATTCTTGCCCTGGGTGAAGAAGGACTTATTGAATATATCAAATCCATTGGTCTGTATCGTTCCAAGGCTCGCCATGTCATGGGCCTGTGCGAAAAACTTATAAAAGACTTTGGCGGAGAAGTTCCGCGTTCGCGTGAAGATTTGATGAGTCTTCCCGGTGTAGGGCGGAAGACAGCGAACGTTGTTCTGAATGTAGTCTGGGGTGAGCATACAATGCCGGTTGACACTCATCTTTTAAGGATTGCTCCAAAAATCGGACTGGCAGAAGGCGACACTCCGGAAAAAGTAGAACAGTCGCTTTTGAAGCGTGTCCCGGATGAGTTTATGGAGCACGCCCACCACTGGCTGATTCTGCACGGACGTTATGTCTGCACTGCAAGAAACCCTAAATGCGGGGAATGCTTGATAAGGGATTTGTGCAAGCATAACAGGTGAAGAAATTGTAAATTGAAGAAGTAAAACAGGAAGGAGTAAGGGTTATCATTAAAAATAATGTTCCTGAATGCGTGATGATTACGGTAGAAGAATATGACCGCCTGATGAAGCTTGCTGACATGACAGTCAGAATGACTCAGTCAAAAGAAGAGGAAGAGCGCCGCCAGGAGTTCATAAAAAAAATCCGTAAAAATGTTAAGCCGGTTATTCCTCATAAAGCAGACAGAGTTGAAGTGATGAACAGTATCGGGCAGATAAGTATTGATGAAGAGGCAGTAAAGGAATTGAGGAGAATCAGCGTAATATGATTCTTGCAGACTCGAATATCATAATTGATTATTTCCGCTCAAGAAATTCAGAGCTTTCCTCTGGCAGATGCAATTATCGTGTTTACGGCCATAAAATATGATATTCCCCTGTGGACAGGTGACAAGCATTTTAAGTTTATACAGGCCTTATACCCGGAACTGAAATTGTACGGGGAATGAAAAACTGCCTGTAAAAGAGGAAGGCTATATAGAAGGTGCGACTCCTTCCCCTACGACTTTTTCTATTAACCGACCTTCCGAAAACAGAAGGTGATACATTTTTGACAATTCTTAAAATAGCATTATATAATTTTGTATCTTAAAACGACTGGAGAAGTTATGAAAAAGTTATTCCTTATTTTAATTGCTTCTTTTGCATTATTATTTACAGCGTGTGATGCAGAAGAAGAAAAGGTTATTGATAATCAGACTGAAATCCCTGCAGATACGAATGACCCTGTTATTGATGCCCCTGTTATTGATATCCCGAAATATAATTGGATTACTTATTACGGTACAGAATACTATGGAAAAGTAAAAGAACCTATTTGTAATATTTATTATGGCGGAGAAAAACCATTTTATAAAATAAGTTATTATTGGAATGATGGTCAAATAACAGAAAGTGAATTATGTTCTCGTAATTGGTATCAGGGAGTATATTTTTGCGTAGATGATTTAAACTATATTGTTATTGAAGAAAAAAATAGTACTCGGGAACCAATTACACTTTCCTCAAATGTCTTTACTGATATTATAAAAAATAGCGGATTCTGTGAAGTCTATACTTTTGGTATACACGAAAATGGGGCAGATTTAATAGAGCCAGATAAATCTTCTAATGGTATCTGCCAATATTATCCATTTGACGATAGAGCTTGGATATTGCATCCAGTAAGATTCAATTTAGCAGACGATATAATATCTTATCAAGTTAATTATGGACCTGATGATACTGTCGTATATTCATCCACATTTACGGAAGATTTTAATGATTATTATTTTGAGCAAGATAGTATCGTATCTATTTGCTTAAAACATAAATCCGAATGGATTTTTATCAATAGGGATACTTTAACTGAGTTATTAACTTTGCCTTCTACAATAACAATTAACAACAAAAAAAACTCTACATACGAAGTAAGTTTTTATTGGGTCGGAAATAATATTTATGGTAAAGCTTTATACCAATCCTCTTCGGGATATATTGATTTGGACCCTATTCTTCTAGCTACCATAGAAGAATAAGATTTGCCATTTGGTAATTAACAAAAACGGATACCTTTTCGGTAGCAATAATTTTTTAAAAAAAAGGATTGAAAAAGAAGTATTCATTATGAAAAAAATAATATTCGCGCTTACAATTATTTTATCTTTAATTTCTTGTACTACAGAGGTAGTAAAAGAAGTAAACACAGAACCTAAAAGATTTTATACAGTAAGATACAATAGTTCAGAAACAGGCACACCCGAAAGTTTTGCGTGCGAAGAAGGTTATGTCTTAACGGAAAAGGAATTACCGGTTTATATTAAAAAATATCATATAACTACATGGGAAACCCCAGACGGAACAGAAATTACAAAAGGATATAAAATAACTTCTGACATAGTATTAACTCCAAAGTTTGAATGGGATTCTCATTATCGGCATTTTTTCAGGGCGGGAGATTTTTATATTGATAATAAAGGATATAAATGTTCTATACCTAATGGTAAGCTGATAAGTTCGACAGTAAATCCATCTGAAATTAAGACTTATATTGGTGGGCAATTAACATTTATATTATGTGATTATTTCATTTCATCAAGAAACTTTGAGTATGAAAACAGTGATATCTTTATTTCTAGTGAAAATGGAATTAATGTAGACCGCCGCGATAGATTTTGTGGATATAACATCTTATCAAAAAAGGGAAAAATTTTTAATCAATTCTCTATTATTAATGAGCATGCTTTGTATACAAATCTATCTGATATTGATTTTTCTCATACTTATTCTATTTTTAAATTTACAGGAATAATTAGAGCCTCGTATTATACTAATCTTCGGTGGCAAAGGGATGAAATATCTTTTTTAGCCTTATACGATAAAACAGAGGACTCTTATAGTATTATATATATTAATAATGACGGTTGTTTATATAAGATAGATAAACTTCGTGATAATGAATTCTATTATGATGGTAATACTTACCCAAATCTACAAGAAGCTTCAGAAGAATGGTCAGGGGATTGGAGTAAAAAAGACAATAATAATGCTCCAAAAATTAAAACAGTAAAACTTAATGAAATAATATTTGGATTTGGAGTTACCTCACGAACTTTATTATCTTACTATGATTCTTCTAATAATCAGTTATTAAGTGTATTTAATATTTTCCCATATTATTCTGATGAAAATTATAATGACTATATGGCTTTCAATGAACTTGAATATATGAATATGGAACAAACAAACCATGATGTCTATCTTGAACTGTGGTATTTTGATTAAAAAATTGATTAAAAAAATCAATTTATTGCTCCTGCCACCATTCTTTTTCACCAATATACCCAATGATATTATTCTTTTTACTTGTATAGAAGCCGTCTTCTATAGTCCATCTTATATTTCCATTTTTAGTCGCTTCAAATAATATAAGAATACTATCTCTTGTCGCTGATGAAGGTCTTCCATCAATGATATAAGTTGTTTCCGAACCCATTACAGCATCTAACTGAGGAAAATCAAGGAAGTAATAATAAGGTTCTGTATCCCCTAGAGTATACTCTTCAGTGAATGTGTAACTTCCAATTAATGCTGCCGAACCCTATAATTTGTTACCAAGATATTTACAATGATACAGCAATTAATTTGCCTTATATGTGTTATGCTAATTTCCTATCAGTTCAAAATATTTTGCAGGCGTAAAAATCAAAGGTTTATCAATTTTTATATCTTCAAAATCTTTATCACCTGTGAGCAAAATGTCCGAATCTGATAAAATTGCTGATACGAGAACTGGCAAATCCTTTATATCTCTGATTTTCGGATATTTCATTTCATTGATTTTATCAGGACTCTTAAACTCTTCAAAATTTATTCCATCAAAAAAGATTTCGAGCTGTTCAATCTTAGCAGGAAATTTCTTTTCAAATACTTCCTTACATTCTTCTTTTGTATAAGAAGAGATTATCACCGTATGCTTTTCAAGCAAATGAGAAAAAACTTTAGCAACTTTCCCATTTGGAAAAAGCATTGCAGAGATTACGACATTTGTATCAACGAAAAATCTCACCTGGATTTCCTCAATTCCTTGATATAAGCGACAACATCATCTTCTGTCTGGAAACCGGCTTTTTTAGCTTCGCCTTGCATTTGAGCCTGAACATTTGCAAGAGTGATTTGAGATGCATTTGTGATATAGACTTTGCCGCTGCTTTCCTCAAAGAAAACTTTGTCACCAGTTTTCAACTGAAGTTTATTCCTTATCATAAGTGGAATTGTAATCTGACCTTTTGATGTTACTTTTGCAAGTTCCATAAAACACCTCCTTACTTTCCTTACTTATATAATATCCTTAGCTTTTTTATTTCGTCAACAGATTTTCATGCTTAAACTTGGTTACAATGTTGCTACTGATTTTTCTGGAAATCTGCATTGGGAAGAACTTGATGCAGATATAGAACTGGATAGTCTGGAAAATCCCGACGATTACCCATTGATTTATCGTTAGAAAAACTCTCCTTTCAAAAGAAATATATCGAAATGGGAATAATTCAAAAAAAGCTAATTAAAACAAAATATACTGCATTTTAAGGGTTTTATGCTCAGTCAAAAAAGTTTTTAATTAATTTCACACTATTCTGTGTTATACTGTCTCTATGCAACTTTATCACGGAAGCAATCAGATTGTAGAAAAGCCTGCTCTCATCATCCAGAATCACACGCTTGATTTTGGGTCTGGATTTTATACGACGTTAAATGAAGTGCAGGTACAAAGTTTTGCAGAGAAAGTTACAAGCCGGCGAAAATTTGGAAAGCCGTATGTCAATGTATATAATTTTGATGAAAAGGCATTTTCTGAATGTTCTTTTCTTGAATTCAAATCTCCGGACGGACAGTGGCTTGATTTTGTATGCGAAAACCGCAACGGAACTTACACAGGGAAAAAATATGATTTAATTCGCGGCCCTGTTGCAAATGATGATGTTTACCGGACTGTTACGCTTTATTTATCCGGCGTTCTTTCAAGGTCAGCGACATTAGCGGAATTAAAGGTTCGCAAATTATACAATCAGGTCGTTTTTGCAAGCGATAAGGCTTTGTCATATCTTTCTTTTCATTTATTTTACGAGGTGGTCCATGAATAAAAGACAATATGCTGCTTTCCTTGCCTGCGCTCTTATGCCTATGGTTATTCAGACAATTCAGGAAAAAACGGGATGGAAGACACTTGATCTGATTAAAAAGTTTTATCACTCACAGGTTTATGCACTGCTCGAAGACGAAAGCACTAAAATATGGCACTACAGTCCTCTTACACTTTATGAGATGTTTAAATCTGAATTAGAAACCGGCTCAATCGCCTTTCCAGAGGAAGCGGCATGAGTGGGGGTCAGGATTATTCTAAAAGTCAGATTGATTTTCTTGTGTACTGTATGGAAATGTACAAAGATAAATACCTGCTTTCTGGTGCGCAGGTCCAGGAGCTGTTTTCAAAGTCAGGCGCAGACTTGTATATTTTAAAACACTTTGAAGCCCTGCACACAACTGGGCTTGAATACATTCTCGATGACATTCATGGTTTTATAGAAAAGAAATTGAAACCCCTTCTTCCCTAGATTATGATGACTTTATAAAAAGTGGTCTTAAGAATTATGTTGATTACCTAAAAAGCAAAGGAAAGAAATAAAAACTTGATTAACCGGCCATCCGAAAATGGAAGGTAATGCAGTTTCGATGTAATTATCAGTTAGCAAACATCCCGTTTTCAGCAATCTGTTTTAAGGCTGGTATTACAGTTTCGTAATTTAAATCTTCTTCCAGAAGATTCGCTGTTATATCTTTATAGTCTGATTTGTAAACATTTTCAGAAATAATCCTTTTTAATAATTCAAGAATATCTACATCAGGCTTTGCAGAAGGACAAACTGGAGAAAGTACTCGGACTTGGCGAACTTCTTTTACGAGTTTCTTAAAAGAATCATCTTGAGGAACAAGTGGAAGCAACTTATAAATGTCGTACAAATGTCGTGAATGTTTTTCTGTTTTATTCTGTAAATAATAATCACAGATTGCAAAGACTTTATCTGCAAGAGTTCTGCTTATATCCTGGACTTTCATTATAAATGGTGAAAGGGAATATTTTTCGATGTAATCCGGAGCCTCTTCAACCATCATATCACCGATGTAATTATGAACTGGAAGTTCTGATACAGGAAACGAAATTGCAGTGTAAGTAGTTTCCAGAATGACTGCCGGCAGAACGGCAACATCATCCAGTTCATCAACTGGATTGTATTCTATTTCATATCGGTTGTAATCCCGACGACTTCGAGTCTCATCAATATTCGGAATAGACAATCCTAATATTGCACTTACTTCTTCAATTGCTTCCTTCACTTTCTTCTTTTGCCCTTGAGAAATCGTTGTATCAATCGTTATGTCGATATCTTCTGAAAAGCGGTTTATAGCTTTATAACACTTTGAAAGTGAAGTTCCACCTTTAAAAACAATAAATGGAAGCCTCTCTGAAAGAAGTCTGAGTATCATAGTGACGTAATAGTCTTTTTCGACAATTTCGGGCCTGATGCCAATTTTGTTTGTTACAAGATTTATTGCCTGAGAAAATGTTTCTTTATCGTTATGCAGAAATTCCATTGAGTAGTCCTACTTTATACATATTGCGAAAAATCTTGCCGGGATATAGAGAAAAATATTGTTCCAGCTGCTTAAACTGTAATCCTGACTTTTCCATGTATGTTTTGATTTTATTGTTCAATTCTTTGCCTTCAAGTTCTGAATACAAGTCTATGTCTTTTAATAGATCCAGAAACTGCAAGGATTTGTAGTTTGATTCATTAATCATAATACGCGGTTTTCTAATTATGATTTTTTCAGATGCAAGAGTTGCTTCCCTATAATCTTTTGAGGCTTTATTTGTAACTACTTCGCAGCTTGCAGGAACCTGAGTTGTAATGCCGATTCTATTTGCAAAATTGATTCCGCTAATATAACCGCAGCGTTCCGTTCCTGAATAAAGGTATTTTTTTTCGATTACAGAATTTTGTGACAATGATGGTGCAGTTTTGAAAATGCTGTCTTTCGGAATGTAGTAGATTCCTGTGTCATATCGCTTAAGTTTACCGCTTGCAGCATAGTTCATAATCTGCTGGCGGATATTATTCTGCGTCATTCCATCATATGTAATATCAGAGACAAAAATTGGTTCATTTGTACCATAAATTTTTAAAAGATAATCAAAAAACATATTTGCCTCCTGTATAATAAAAGTGAAGTAATAACCTACCAATTTATTATAGACAATTAACTCAGAAAATCAAGTGAATTATATATGCTTTTTTGCTCTATTATATATTATTTTCTCGTGATAAAATGGGGGGCGTTGCGGGGGAGAACCGTCCCCGCAGGTTTATAAGGAGTAATAAAATGAATGAAATGACTGAAGGTGCAATGAACGTTGCAAGCCAGACTGTAAATCAGATGCAGAACTTTTTTCATGTGAGTGAAATCATTAACTATGTAAAGGAGCCGGAGCATGTCGTAAAATTTGCAACCGGTGTAATTGCTCTGCTTATTTTCTGGGGTGTTTACCGCCTTATCCGCATGATTATTAAAAAGGGTGCGGCAAAAAAGCTTGAACCTCAGGCTGTAAAAACCGTTACCAAAATCGTAAGCTACTGTTTTTATGTGCTTATTGTAATGTACATTCTGGGCCTGTTCGGAATTAACCTGGGTGCCATCTGGGGAGCCATGGGAATTGCCGGCGTTGCCATCGGTTTTGCTGCCCAGACTACTGTAAGTAACCTTATTTCAGGCGTGTTCATCGTAACTGAAAAAACAATGAAAATCGGCGATTTTATTGAAGTTGACGGTGTTTCGGGAACTGTTGATAAAGTTGGTCTTCTTTCAATTAAAGTTCACACTGTAGACAACCAGCTTATCCGTATTCCAAGTTCTTCCATTATTAATGCAAAACTTAAAAACTATTCTTCCTATGATTACCGCCGCTACGTTTTTGAAGTGAATGTTGATTATTCAACTGATCTTGATAAAGCCGTTAAAGTTCTTGAAGGCGTACCTGCAAAATGTGATTTTGCCGTTAAAGATAAGCCGGCTTATGCACCTAAAGTTCTTGTAACAGGCTGTCTTGATTCAGGTATCGGAATGAATCTTGTTGTATGGTGTAAGCGTGCTGACTTTTTTGACCTTAAAACTGAAGTCTGCATCAAAGCAGTAAAAGAACTCAACGCAAACGGCATCAACATTCCGTTTAACCGCGTTGATGTTTCTATGCTCACCGATAAAACAATTCCGTCGCTTTCGTTTAAGGCTTAATTTATATTAAAGGGGGAAGTCTCCCCCACGGCTTAAAGCCTGCGGCTTACGCCTGCCCCCTCTGCGGGCTCAGACGCCGCCCGCAACGCCTGCTTTAGTATTATTGATATGTCAGAAAAGATGTTTTCAAGAAAAGATTTACAGCTTCTCATACTGCCGCTTATTATGGAGCAGTTTCTGGCAATGTCTATTGGTGCCTGCGATACCATTATGGTTTCTTCAATTGGAGAAGCAGGTGTTTCAGGTGTTTCGCTGATTGACCAGCTTGCGCAGTTATTTGTTCAGCTTTTTGCGGCTTTTGCCACAGGCGGCGCTGTAGTTTCAAGTCAGTATCTCGGTCATAAGGATGATGAAGAAGCGCGTTCTGCGGCAAGGCAGCTTTTAAATATTTCTGTTCTTGCAGGTCTTTTGATTATTGCAGTATTTCTTCCGTTCCGCCGTTTTGTGTTAAAGGCTATCTTCGGCGGAGCGAGTGAAGAAATCATGGCAAATGCCCTTGTGTATTTTGTCTGGATTCTTTTATCTTTTCCGTTTCTGGCAGTTTACAGTTCCTGTGCGGCGCTTTTCCGTTCAATGGGAAACAGTAAGGTTTCTTTAAAAGTCAGCCTTATGATGAATCTTACTAACATTGCAGGAAACGCTGTTCTTATCTACGGGGTTAAGGCCGGAGTTGCCGGGGCCGGAATTGCCACACTTTTAAGCCGGATTGTAGCCGCTGTTGTAATGCTTTATCTTTTAAGTTCTTCTCAGGCTAAGAAAAGCGGCCGTATTTATCTAGAAAATATCGGAAAAAAAGAATTCCGTTTTGACATGATTAAAAGAATCCTTAAAGTTGCTGTTCCCAGCGGAATTGAAAACTCTGTTTTTCATATCGGAAAAACGCTCGTTTATTCTTTTATGTCAGGCTTCGGCATTACCGCTATTGCAGCAAATGCAATTTCAAATACAGTTTGCAGCTTTTCAAATATTCCGGGGAATGCAATCGGACTTTCAAGCGTTACGATTATCGGTCAGTGTATTGGTGCCGGTGAAAAGGAGCAGGCAAAAAGCTATGGAAAAAAACTTATCCTGCTTTCATCCGGCGGAATGTTTTTGACAGGCATTTTGATTTTTACTTTATGTCCATGGATAACCCGTGCGTTCAATCTTACTGAGCAGGCAAGACTGCTTTCTGTCAATGTAATCAGAATCTGCATGGTGGCAAACATATTTTTCTGGTCAATGAGCTTTACAATGCCGAATATTCTCCGCGGGGCAGGCGACACAAAATATACGATGATTGTTTCGAACATCACTATGTGGCTGTTCCGTGTTTTCGGAAGTTTTTTAATTTCAAAATATCTTCTCCGTACTCATCCTGATAATCCGTCACTGGCACTTTACGGTGTCTGGGTCGGCATGTTCATAGACTGGATTTTCAGGGGTTTATGTTTCTTTATCCGTTTCTGCGGTAAAAAATGGCTTGAAAAAAAGGTAATTTAAGTTTTCTGCAGCTGGATCTGCACAAAAAAATATGGCAGCATCAGGTCGCTTTGAATATGTCGGAAGTTTTTAATATGCCGGGCTGCATGTTTTTTGCCTCATAGAAATAACCGTGTTATAATTAGTACTGAGGTGAATTATGCAGAAAATATTTTCAGATACACGTAAATTAGACGCTTCCTGCCGTTCTGCTTACGGTTTAACAGAAGAAATCATGATGGAAAATGCTGCAGCTGCCCTGGAAAAAGAAATCCGTGAACATGCAAAACCTGGGGAAAAAGTAATGATTCTCTGCGGCGGCGGAAACAACGGTGCTGACGGCTACACTCTTGCCCGCAGAATCCGCCTTGATTTTGAAGTAAAAGTTTATCAGTGCGGTGAACCTAATTCAAATCTGTGTAAGGTTCAGGCTGACCGTGCTGAAAAATGCGGAGTTGCCTTTAACAAAATTTCAAACATTCCCATCGGGGATATCCGTACATCTGCCGTAATAGTAGACTGTATTTTTGGTGCAGGATTCCACGGGAGTTATTCAAATGACATTGTTGAGCATATTGTAACTGCCTTAAACGATGTTAATTCTGCCAGCAGCTGGAAAATTGCCTGCGATGTACCGACAGGAATTGCCGGAGACGGAGTTGTAACTTCTGCCGCTTTCCGTGCCGACGTTACAATTACTATGGGAGCTCAGAAACTCAGCCTTTACAGTGATATGGCAAAAGACTATGTAGGTCAGATAAAGGTTGCAAATCTTGGAATCAGTCGTTCACTTTATGAAAACTCATGCAATGACCCTCAGGAGACAGCATATCTCCTTGAAAAATCCGACATGTGCCTGCCGTACCGCAAAGATTCCATGGTAAACAAAGGTTCGTTTGGAAATGCCTACATTGCCTGCGGTGTAAAAACAGGTGCCAGCCTGATTGCTGCAAATGCCTGTTTCCGTTTTGGTGCAGGACTTGTAACTCTTATCCGCCCTGAAGACGGCTTTGAGCGTTCTTATGTTCCCGGAATGACAATGGAACTTCTGATGGCTTCAAAATTCGGTACCCGCGTAAGTGCGCTCTGTGTGGGAATGGGACTTGGTTTTGATGAAACTGTAATCAAGTATTACATGGATTATCTTCTTAACAATTCAGAAGTGCGCTGTGTCCTCGATGCAGATGTTATGTATTCTCCGTTGATTGTTGATGTTTTAAGCCAGCGGGGTAAAGGCTGTGTATTAACTCCTCATCCAAAAGAGTTTGCTGAGCTTCTGCGTATCTGCGGTCTTGGAGAATATAATATTGATGAATGCATTATCCGCCGTATTGAGCTGGTAGAAAAATTCTGCCGCCGTTTCCCTGAAGTTGTACTTCTTGCGAAAGGTGCAAATCCTGTCATCGGCTGCTTTACAATGGAAGAAGGCCTGAAGATGTACATAAATAATAACGGCTCGGTTGCCCTTGCAAAGGGTGGTACGGGTGATGCCCTTGCAGGAATGATCTGCGCGCTTTTGACACAGGGTTATGATCCGGTTAAAGCTGCAACTACAGCCTGTCTTGCACATGCCTTTGCTGCAAGAAGCACGGCAAATGATTTCTCTTTCACGCCGACAGAACTTATTCAGAAAATCGGGGAATTATAAACCCGGCGTCCGGGCGGGCTTTGCGGGGCTCCGGCTTTTGCCTTTGAACACACTTCGTGTGTTTTCGCTCTGCTCACCCCTACAATCCCTGACGCAGGGCTGGCGCTGCCAGACAGGTTATCCCTGACGCGATTTTCCTGCTTCAATAAAGTTCATATGTGCCCTGTCTTTTCTTGTAAGACGCTTTGAGCCGAGTTCGACTTTTTTCGGGCTGTGGTCGTGGAATGATTCCCCGCGACTTGAGTTAAAGTGGTTTTCTATTTTTTTAATCCATGACGGTGTTTCAGGATTTAAATCGCCTTTTTTTACATATTCAGCCCATTCTGAAGGTTCATTTACTTCAAATTTGTATTCTTTTCCTGTAAACGGATGAATGAAGTCCAGTGTTTTTGCATGAAGACAGAGGCGTCCGAAGTTGTCTGTGCGGGCG
>JAEEGL010505250.1_pt1 | contig 13871 bp, 10 predicted proteins | sample 9134231 | NCBI WGS metagenome assembly JAEEGL01 (sample SAMN16246548, study PRJNA631951) | gut metagenome | biome: gut microbiome; feature: rumen; material: fiber-attached | host: Bos | place: Iran: Karaj | collected 2018-10
GTCTTTACGTGCGACAGCATCACGCTGAATCATGAAGAAGTCAGTCTGATCGCAGCGCATTATGCATCACTGTTTAATCTGTATTACAGCGATTTGACCGGCTCGGAGTTCTGGACAAAAGAAGCTTCTGAAGGCATGACATATGAGGAGTACGTGATTCAGTACTTTATTCAGGGGGAATGCAGGGCACTGGCGGCGCTTAATGCGATGGCAAAGCGCGGCAATGCCGTGATTCCTACAGCTGACATGGAACGTCTTGAATATGCTGCTGCCAAAACATATGAAGACATGTCGAACGCAGGGAAGGCTTGGACCGGTGCGGATGAAGAAGATGTGCTTTCGCTTTTGACGAAATACCATGTGGCAGAAGAGATGATTGAACGGATGCTTGAAGGCGAGAAGATCGGCATCAGTGAGGAAGCGTCACGAGTGGCGGACATTCAGGTAATCCGGCTTACGGATAAGCTGGATGCGGAAGACGTGTATAACCGGATCATTCGAAATGAGAATTTTCTGACCTTGGCCAGGGCTTTTTCTGCGGATGAGACCGTGGATTATTCCGTGTCAAAGTCGGATTTGAACGAGCCTTTTAACTCTATCGTTTTTGCAATGCGAGAGGGTGATGTAAGCGAGCTGATCGAGTTGGACGGCAACTTTTACATTATCAGACTTACAAATTCGTACAATACCTTGCTGTCCATGAAGAATGGTGCGAACCTGCTTGCCCAGCAAAAATATGATTTCTGGTCCAAAGATCTTGAAGCATACATTCAGGATCATCCCGTCGGTGTTGTCCGACAGAATTTCAATGACATCCTGCCATCAACATTCACTGAGAAAGAAACATTTGCACTTTTTCGTTATTTAAATTAAAATCTCCTTGTTTTTTTTGTAAAACATCTGTAAAATAATCTTCATATTTCTAAGATGTATTTGGCAGTTGGGGCAAAAGACATAATGCCGGCAGGGAACGCGTCGATTATTGTTTTTCTTCTATCTGCCAGAATACAGCATAGGCAATTGCCTGTAAATATAATAAACAGTACCAAAGCGGGTATGGCCAATGAATTTGTGTCAGATCCGTAAATCGGGATTGGCAATGTGGCTTGTGCGGTTGAGAGATAATATAGAGGCTTCTTTTTACTTTTAAACATAATGCGGCTGTTTCGGTGTCCGGGGAGAATAGTGATGCCGATAAGATTGTTTAATTGCTGCTGAAAGACCGGATCAGGGTATAGAGGTTGGAATGGCTAAGATTCTTGTTGTTGATGATGAAAAAATGATCGTGAAGGGCATTCGGTTTTCGCTTCTTCAGGAAGGATGGGAAGTCGACGAGGCGTTTGACGGACTTGAAGGGCTGAATAAAGCGAAGCAAACAGAATATGATACTGTTCTGCTGGATATTATGTTGCCTGAGATGGATGGTCTCGAGGTATGCCGCTCGATTCGTGAATTCTCGAACATGCCGATCATAATGCTGACGGCAAAGGGCGATGATATGGATAAGATCATGGGCTTAGAGTACGGCGCAGATGATTATATCACAAAGCCTTTTAACATTTTAGAAGTAAAGGCCCGCATGAAAGCGATCATGCGCCGTAATGTCAAGTCCATTCCTGAAGTATCGGGAACTGAGGAATCCGTTATCGTGAATGGCGACCTGAAACTGGACACTGAAAACGAACGCGTTTTCGTTAAACAGAAAGAGATTAATGTGACCGCAAAAGAGTTTGACCTTTTGCGTCTTCTGGTCACGAATCCGAACAAGGTTTACAGCCGTGATAAACTACTGGAGCTCATTTGGGGCCGTGATTATCCCGGCGATGCCCGTACAGTGGATGTTCATGTCCGGCGGTTACGTGAGAAGATTGAAGATAATCCGGGCGTGCCGAAGTATGTGCAGACGAAGTGGGGAGTAGGGTATTTCTACAGGGATGAAGAAGTTCTTTAAAAGCTTAAAAACCCGTCTGCTGATCATTATGCTTGCGGCAGGCATTGTGCCCATCCTGCTGCTTCATTTTCTGATTATCAATACCTATGAAAGCAACCTGATCAACCGCCGCACCAGCGAGATTCGGCAGCGTGTCCATACGATTGCGTCCGATCTGTCAAAGTCGGAAACAATTATTGACGGGCTGACTACTGACATGCAGCAGCGACTGTCGCTGTATGCAGATGCTTATGGCGGCCGTCTTGTCGTCATTAATCCGATGTACAGCATCCTTTATGATACCTATTCGGCTGATACAGGCCGGATGGTCATTTCGGATGCTGTTTTTTCTGCTTTTTCCGGAAAAGAATACACGGCATACCAGCGAAACACCCGTCTTTTGGAGTTCGTGGTTCCGATTACGCGTGCCGAGACTGCCGGGCGGTCCGTAACCGGCGCGTTGGTTTTTTCCTCCACGACAGCCTGGCTTCAGGAATCCCTCGAAAAAGTCGAACATGCGATGCTGATACTTGAAGCGATTCTTTTGTTTGTGCTGATTCTTAGCGGAGTTATGGTAGTGCTTCGCATTATGCAGCCAATCAGAAACGCGGCTATGAATGCTGATAAGATGAATGCAGGCGCATTGACCGAAGTCGATTTTTCCAGTCTCCACACTTATCCGGAGATTGACCAAATCATAGACAATACGGAAGATGTGGTTCGACATTATCAAGACATGGAGCAGATGCAGGAACAGTTCGTCTCTAACGTTTCGCACGAACTAAGAACACCTATGACATCGATACGTGTGCTGGCTGATTCACTAATAGGACAGGAAGGGGTGCCGGAGGAACTATATCAGGAATTCATGGGAGACATCTCGAAAGAGATTGACCGCGAATCAAGGATTATTGAAGACCTTCTGTCAATGACACGCTTGTCAAATCAGAGCGGCGATATCGATGTTCTGACTGTGAACATCAATGAATTCCTTCTGTCAATTCTGAAGACACTGAAGCCGCTTGCTGAAAGTCGAACAATCGAACTGATCTATGAATCCTTCCGTGACGTGAACGCAGATATTGATGAGACAAAGTTGAATCAAGCGATTTCGAACCTAATTGAGAATGCTATCAAATATGATAACGACGGGGGATGGGTGCGCGTGTCGCTTGATGCTGACCATGAGTACTTCTATGTCCGGGTTGCTGATAACGGCGTAGGCATTCCTGAGGATGCGATTGAACACATCTTCGACCGGTTCTACCGCGTAGACAAGGCTCGTTCCAGAGAAACTGGCGGCACTGGACTTGGCCTTCCGATTGCACGGCAGATTATCTTGCTGCATTATGGCATGATCAAAGTAGAGAGCAAGGTCGGGGAAGGATCGACCTTTACCGTGCGCATTCCGCTGAAACATGTAGAGCAGAGGGGGATACGATCGTGAATAAACACGTATTTTTAATTTTGTATCTCTTGACTGCCTGTATGCTGTTCGCATTGACATCCTGCAGAAAGCCAGCAGAAGATCCAGATCAGTTCTACATTTATTACAGGGACAACTCTACCAACAATCTGTATCCGGTGGCGGCACTGATTAATGAAAATGCAGACAAGGATGTGCTGACTAAAGCGGTTTATGACCGGTTGGCAACCGGCGGCGACGGAGCGGATTATACATCCCCTGTTCCCTCATCCGTAAAGCTCAATGGTATGGAAACGGACGAATACAATCTCCGAATGAACTTCAATGCAGCTTATTTGGCACTGTCAGTAAAAGATGAATTGCTATTGAGGGCTTCAATCGTAAAGACGATGACACAGTTGCCGTTTGTGTCCACGGTTGAGTTCTTCGTAGAGAATCAGCCTTATGCTCTACCTGACGGGACTGTATTGGGACCTCAGCGTTCGCGTAGCTATGTTGATCTCATTGGGAACGGCTTGAATGCCTATACACAGACAACATTAACATTGTATTTTTCAACGGAGGACGGGCAGAAACTAAGGGCTGCCACACAGAGAGCGACATATAATACACAGTATTCGGTCGAACAGGTTATTTTAACTCGACTTATCTCTGGACCGCAGGACGAAAGCCAGGGCTTCGCGATTCTGGCGCCGGAGACACGCGTGCTGTCAGTATCTACGATGAACGGGAAATGCAGTGTGGATTTTAATGGTGCATTCATGGAAATCCAGCCAGGTGTGACTCCGGAAGCGGCTATATATTCGATTGTCAACTCTCTGACGGAGATATCCACCATCTCAACAGTGCAGATTTCTGTCAACGGGTCGAAAGACATACTGTTTCAGGATCATGTCGACTTGAGTGTCCCGCTTTCTCGCAACCTAGACTACCTTGAGAAGATTGAAACGGAAAATACGGAAAACTTTCAGCAGACAGGTGAATGATGGAATAAAGGCAGGAGAACTTTGACCTTGCAACTTGAGACGGCGGAGCTGATGACTTAACGGTGAAACTGACAATCAGAAAGCCGACTGCCATGATTGAAGGCTCCGTCTTGCTTTGAATACTCTTCTGAGAATCGGGAGGCAGGAACGTTCTTCATGATCGTATCCTGCCTTCTGAATTGTTTGGACCGGCCAACCCATTGCCGAACTGCAATAACAAATGGCTTTTCTCATGCCTTCTATATTGTTCAGAAGGATATAGGGATGCTTGCAAATGCATTCTTGTTTTGATAGAATAATCTGCATGAAACAGTTGCGAGAAGATCTGAAAAACCGCACATTCGCAAAAGTTTACCTGCTATATGGTGAAGAAGACTATCTGCGTTGCTACTGGTACGGTAAGTTGAAAGAGGCGCTTGATAAGAATGACTCGATGAACGTTCGTTACATGAATGCCGATAGCGTGACGCCGGAAAGTGTAAGGGATTTTACCGAAACCATGCCATTCTTTGCCGACAGAAGAGTCCTGTTTTTGGACGACACTGGCATTTTTGCGGCGTCCAACGATACATATGCCGGGTGGCTTTCATCATTGCCTGATACAGCCTGTGTCATATGTAACGAGAAACGAATTGATAAGCGTAACAAACTGTTTAAAGAGGCGGCTGCTGTTGGCCTCACGATTGAATTTTCACGGCCTTCCGCAAAAGATTTTGAGAACTGGGTTCTAAAAAAGATCGGCGCCGCACGACTGAAGATTGGCCGCGAAGCGTTCCGACATCTGATCGAAACCGTGGACCATGACATGGAGGCTGCAGCGAATGAACTGGATAAACTGTTTGCCTATGTTGACGGCCGGGAAGTGATTACCGCTGAAGACATCGATGCGATCGTCACTGTGCATTTGGAAACCCGCGTGTTTGATCTTGTGGAAGCTGTTGCACGCGGACAGCGGAGACGGTCGATGGACCTGTATTATGGTCTGCTATCAATGCATGAAGCACCCGGACGGATTTTATATTATATCGGACGTCAGTTCCATCAGATGCTGATCGCTTCGTCCATGCGTGAAAAACATGCATCGCCGCAGGATATCATGCAGGCTCTTAATATCTCAGACTTCGTTGTTAGAAAAATCATCGACCAGTCAAGGCGTTTCAGCGTTAATGAGATCAAAGATAGCATTGACCGTTGCGTTTCTCTTGAAGCTGCTTATAAGACAGGCGATCTGGCGGATTCGCTGGCTGTCGAACTCTTTATTTTCGAACTGACAGAGAACCGTATGGATAATAAGCGGGGCTGAGCAGACAAATCGGACTGCTTGGTGACATATTTCACGTAATATAGATGGTATTACTACAACAAACATGATATATTTATATAATCAAAGCATTTTTAGCTCGACTGACAAGATTAATATGTCGGTATAACTTTTTTCTGAATGCGAAAAGGAAACTTATTTTGGAAAAAGCACCTTTACATGTACATTTTATGGGAATTTGCGGAAGCGGTTGCGCTGCGATCGCGCTTCTTGCCTATGAAGCAGGATACCGGGTATCAGGATGTGACAAAGCTACGGACTCATATTATGCGGGCGCGCTGAAACAGCGCGGGATTCAGGTTTTTGAGGGCCACGATAAAGCACATCTTCAGGACGACGTTGACATCGTCGCTGTATCTCCTGCACTGTTTGACATCGACCCCGAAAATGAAGAATTGAAAGAAGCTGAAGCACGCGGTATTCTTATGACCTGGGAAAGGTTCATGGGTGAGTATCTTCAGAAAGGCAAGCGCGTTATCGGTATTTCCGGCACACATGGAAAGACTACAACGACATTTTTGACTGCTGAGATGCTGATACGCGGAGGTAAAGATCCTTCCGTGCTTGGCGGTTCGGTTTATCGTGAATGGGGTAGCGGTGGAAGACCGGGCAAATCAGATCTATTCTTATGTGAAGCTGACGAGTTTAACCGCAATTTCCATCATTACAAAGCGGAGTTTGCTGTTTTGAATAATGTCGAGATGGACCATCCCGAGTGCTATAAAGATCTTGAAGAGGTACTTGAGAGCTTCAAGACTTTTCTGCTGGGTTCTCCGCATCTTAAGACAGTTTTGCTGAATGGTAATTCAGAGGGGGCCGTCGAAGTACTGAGACGCTGTGCCAAGTGTCATGAATTCCAGGGAGTTCGTGTCATTGCTTTCTTAAAGGACAATGAAAGGACTTTTGATGACATTTTCTATCCTGTTGAACAGATTATCTATAGGATCAACAGCCGTGGAACAGCCGGAACGACTTTCTCAATCGTGCAGAATCATGGTTCCGTATCTTTCCTGATGAAGCTGTTTGGCGATTACAACGTGGCAAACGCAGTCTGTGCGACACTGATTGCTCGGCTAAATGGAGTATCTGATGACGTGATCGAGGAAGTGTTGGCAACTTTTCGAGGAGTTGGACGAAGATTTGATCCTGTCGGTGCGTTTCGAGGTATTCCGGTATATGACGACTACGCTCATCACCCGACAGAAATCAGTGCGGTCCTTACGATGTGCCGGGATTACTTTCCCGGGAAAAAAGTTGTGGCAGTCTTTGAGCCGCACCAGATATCACGGCTCCGCCTGATGTTTGCAGGGTATGTCGATTCGCTGACGATTGCTGATCGTGTGATTGTCGCCAGAACGCACATGGGACGTGAAATTCACAAGAATGTACGGCCGATAGCACCCGAAGAATGGACTGCGGCTTCTGACAGAATTGTGTATGAAGAGGAACCGGAAGAGATTGCAAAACTGGTCCTGCATTACGCTGAATGCGGAGAATGCGATATTATCGTGGTAATCGGTGCCGCAAACAGTTACAAATTGTCCCGGTTTTTATGCAGACGTGCTTAAGCCGGTTGTAATGTATTTGATGTGGCGAATACCGCCGACAACAGGAGAATCCCATGTCTTTGATGGATAAACTGGAAAGGAAGTTTGGTCGGAACTCAGGGCCCAGCCTGATGCTGATACTGATCATCTGTTATGCTGCCGGATATATCGCCTGCCGCATATTTCCGATGTTTGCTCAACTTGTTTGCTTCAACCCTGCGCTTATCGCGAAAGGGCAGGTCTGGCGGTTGTTTACATTTGTCATGATCCCTTCATCAAGCGAGTTGTTCCTGGCATTGATCACGTGCTTCATATACTTTTCGATTTCCAAATCCTTGGAGATGATTATCGGAAGATTCAGGCTGAATGTGTTCCTGCTTACGGGACTGTTGCTGCAGGTGATCGGTGGACTGGCTTACTACTGGATATGTTCATCCTCGGTCATTACATTGCCGAATGCCAGTTACGTTATCAATCTCAACCCGTATTACGTGTATGCAACATTGTTCGTGTTGTTTGCCTTACTGTTCCCGGATGCACAGTTTCTGTTTATGTTCATTTTCCCGATCCGCGGTAAATGGATGATCTTCATCACGCTCGTCATGTACACGCTTGATGTGGTCAGCGCATTTATGAGCGGATTTGCCGGTTATGCATGGATGCTCGTCACAATGATCCTCATGGCAGTCTTGAACCTTTTGATATTTATGGCCATGAACAAATACAGCGTGAAGCGACGGCCGAAAAATGTCGTCAACATGCACGCAAGAAACCGCGCCGAAAATTCAGGGGGTTCGCGTGTGTCTTATCGGCATAAATGCTGCGTGTGCGGACGTACAGATGTGACGAATCCCGAACTGGATTTCCGCTACTGCAGCAAATGTATTGGCAATTACGAATATTGCCAGGATCATCTCTATACTCACATACACAAAGGACAGGGCGGCGATGGCCGGCAGTAACAGGAAAAGACAAGTAATCATAGTGGGCGGCGGCGCATCAGGGATGGCTGCCGCTTATGCTGCGTCTTTGGGCGGAGCAGTGGTAACACTTCTTGAACAGAATGAAAAACTTGGGAAGAAGGTCTATATTACGGGAAAGGGGCGCTGCAATTGTACAAACGCGTCAAACATGGAGACTGTTCAAAGGTCTGTTGTGACGAATCCCAAGTTTCTATATAGTGCGTTCAGCATTTTTACGAATGACGACCTCATAGCTTTTTTGAACGACCATGGCTGCCCGACGAAAACAGAGCGCGGCATGCGTGTGTTTCCGGTCACGGATCATGCATCCGATGTAATCAAAGCGTTTGAACGCGCTTTGGAATCTCTGGGCGTGAAAGTCCATTACCATACGAAGGTAAGGGCACTGTCTTGTGAAGACGGTGAATGCAGGGGTGTTGTGCTAGCAGGAGGGGAAGTCCTTTGCGCAGATGCAGTGATCCTTGCCACGGGCGGTATATCCTATCCTTCAACAGGTTCGGACGGTTCTGGCCTTCAGTTGGCTGAGCAGACCGGACACCGTGTCACGTCTTTAAGACCTGCGCTGGTTTCCCTGTGCTGCGAAGAAGACTGGTGCAGGGAACTTTCCGGTCTGACGCTGAAAAACGTTGCCGTCAGGTTTATGGACGCAAAGAAGAACAAGACACTATTTGAGGATTTCGGCGAACTGTTGTTTACTCATTCGGGTGTTAGCGGACCTGTCGTGTTGTCGGCTTCATCCTATCTGACAAAGTACCTGACAGGGTCGGATGTAGGCACCAAGATGAATGGTTGTGCGGATGAAAACCTGGAAGAAAAGGAATATATTCGCATGCTGATCGACTTGAAACCCGCTTTGACTCAAGAGCAACTTGATGAACGTATTCTAAGGGATTTCGCCAAAGAAATGAATAAGCGGTTTAAGAACGCTCTATCGGATCTTTTGCCGGCCTCCCTGATCCCGGTGATCGTCAGATTGACGGAAATCGATCCGGAAAAACCCGTGAACAGCGTCACAAAGGCGGAGCGGCGAAAACTAGAGACAATACTAAAGGGGCTGCCTCTTACGGTGATCGGGACCGGAGGCTTTTCAGAAGCAATTGTGACGCAAGGTGGGGTCAGCGTGAAGGATATTACCCCATCGACGCTGGAGAGCAGACGGATGAAAAACCTGTACTTTGCAGGCGAGATGATCGATGTCGATGCTTTGACAGGAGGCTACAATCTGCAAATCGCATGGGCGACTGGTTATCTGGCATGCAAAAGCGCGGCCAAAGGCCAGGGAAAACCGTCTGACAATCATCAAGACATAACGTCGCGGGTTGCCGATCCGGCAGCCGGAAAGGAGCAGAACATGACTGTAAACGTAGCAATAGACGGACCGGCGGGGGCTGGCAAATCCACAGTTGCAAAAAGAGTGGCGAAGGAACTGAATTATATCTATGTGGACACCGGCGCAATGTACCGTGCGATCGGTCTTTATTTCCTGCAGAATGAGATTGACATATGCGATGAACAGGCATGTGCGGATGCGCTCCCTTCTATTGACGTCACGATTGGGTACGAAGACAAGACGCAGCAGGTCTATCTGAACGGCGAGAATGTTTCGGGACTTATACGGACTCAGGAAGTCGGTGAAGCGGCTTCTAAGACGTCCGCCTACGGTGCGGTCCGCGCAAAACTGCTGGATCTCCAACGCGGACTTGCGAAGACGAATAACGTGCTGATGGACGGACGCGACATCGGAACGGTGATCCTGCCGAATGCGACCGTGAAGATATTTCTGACAGCTTCCGTTTACGTACGCGCAAAAAGACGTTATGAGGAACTGATCGCAAAGGGCGAAAACACGGACCTGGAAACGGTCATTAAGGAAATCGAAGAACGGGATTACCGCGACTCGCACAGGGATGTCGCACCGTTAAAAAAAGCGGAAGACGCTATAGAGGTGGATTCATCAGATATGACCGTTAACGAGGTCGTGGACAAGATCATCAGCATCATCAGAGAGAAGACAGCATAATGGAGATCAAAGTCGCAAAAACTGCCGGTTTCTGCTTTGGCGTGGAACGGGCCGTTTCAAAAACAGAACAGATAGCAAAGAGCTTCTGCGGCCCTGTTTATACTTTCGGGCCGATCGTTCACAATGCGCAGGTGTTAAAGCATCTTGCACAATTCGGCGTCGAAGAGCTGAAGGACGAGAAGGAACTGGACGCGCTCGGAGGGGGGACGGTCATCATCAGGGCTCATGGTGTGACACGCGCTCTGGAACAGAAATTGCGGGTCATGCGCTTCAATGTCGTCGATTTGACGTGCCCCTTCGTAAAAAAGATACATGAGATCGTGCAGGAGAAGGGCCGCGAGGGAATACCGGTCGTGATATGCGGCGACAGGAATCATCCCGAGGTGCAGGGCATCATCGGATGGTGCGAGGGTCCGTATTATGTCATTTCAGAACCTGAAGATGTGCCCGGCTTGCCATTTGGAGCGGAAGAAGCGTTCTGCATCGTTTCCCAAACCACATTTCTTCACGAAAAATTTAAAAAAATCATTGAAATCGCAGAGTCTTTGTATTATAATTTTTCCAAATTGGATACTGTGTGCTTAGCCACACAGGAGAGACAGGAAGAAGCCGAAAAACTGGCCCAGGAAGTAGATTGCATGCTTGTGATCGGTTCTAAGGAATCTTCCAATTCTCGGAAGCTGTTTGAGATCTCTCAGATGAGATGTAACCGTACGTATTTCATTGAAAATACCGATGAGATTACGTGCCAGATGTTCGATCATGTCGACTGCATAGGGATTACAGCAGGGGCGTCCACCCCAAAGACTACTTTAAAGGAGGTTCAAAATCATGTCCGAAAGTTTTGAACAGATGCTGAATGAGTCTTTTAAGACCATCCGCAACGGTGAAGTCGTTAAGGGCACCGTGATTGCAGTTAAAGACAATGAGATCGTGGTAAACATCGGCAACAAGCATGATGGCGTAATTGCAAAGAATGACTTCACAAATGATCCGAGCGCAGATTTGAATGAGCTCGTGAATATCGGTGATGAGATCGAGGCGAAGATCGTTCGCGTGAACGACGGCGACGGCCTGGTCCAGTTATCCACCCGCAGAATGCGCTCAGAGCGCGTTTCTCAAGTCCTTCAGGACGCTTTTGAGAACAAAACGGTTGTCAAGGCTGTCGTTGACGAAGTTGTCAAGGGCGGCGTGACGTGCACGGTTGATGAAGTCAAGGTCTTCATCCCTGCTTCTCTCGTGAACGATACGTTCGAGCGCGATTTAAGCAGGTATCAGGGCCAGGAAATCGAGTTCTATATCACCGAATACAACCCGCGCAAGCACCGTGTCATCGGCGACCGCAAGCAGTTGGTCGTTACTGCCAAAGAGGAAGCGCTCAAGGAAGTCCTTTCCAAGATTCAGGAAGGTGACGTCGTGGAAGGTACCGTCAAGAACGTGACCGATTTCGGTGCATTCGTTGACATCGGCGGTGCAGATGGCCTTCTCCATGTGTCTGAAATGGGCTGGGGCCGCATTACGAACCCGCGTAAGGTCCTGAAGACCGGGGAAGTCGTCCGTGTTTACATTAAGGGCATCGACGGTACAAAGATCGCTTTATCCAAGAAGTTCCCGGATGAGGATCCATGGGCAGATGCAGAAACGAAGTTTGCTGTCGGCAACGTCGTGACCGGCAAAGTCGCACGTCTGACTGACTTTGGCGCATTTGTAGAGCTTGGACCGGACGTGGACGGTCTGCTTCATGTATCTCAGATTCAGCGTGAGCGTGTCGAGAAACCCTCCGATGTTCTGACCAAGGGCCAGGAAGTCACTTGCAAGGTCATTGAGATGGATCCGGAGGCAAAGAAGATCTCCCTGTCCATGAAGGCGCTTCTGCCGAGACCGGAGCGCAAGCCGCGTCCGGAACGTAGACGTCGCGAAAACCCGATGGAGAATGCGGATGGTACGTTCAACATTGACGCTTACATCGCTGCAAACCCGCTTGAAGATGAAAAGCCTGTAAAGGAAGCTGTCGAGACGGTTGAAGATAAGGCTGAGGAAGTCGTTGCGAAGGTAGAAGAGACTGTCGAAGCAGTCGAAGACAAGGTCGAAGAAACTGTCGCAAAGACGGAAGAAGTCGCGAATGAAGTCGCGAAGGCTGAAGAGACCGTTGAAGAAGCGGTCAAGCCGGAAGCGTAAGTAAGGTGTCACTTTACCCAATAAGCCCCGGAGCAAATGCTCCGGGGCTTTCTGCAAAAGGAGGGCAGCATGATCAGAAGAGCCAGAAACAAGGATATTCCGGGGCTCGCCAAACTATTGCTTCAGGTCCAGGACGTTCATGCAAAAGGACGCCCGGATTTGTTTAAGAGCGGCGGGCGGAAATATACGGATGACGATCTTGAGATACTGCTTCATGATGAAACAAGGCCTGTTTTTGTATCAACCGGAGCAAACAATGAGATCGAGGGTTATGCGTTTTGCATCGTTGAACCGGTTCCTGAGGGGCCGTCTCTGCAGCCTGTCACGACTTTGTACATCGACGATATTTGTGTGGACGAAGAAAAACGTCGCCATCACATTGCCACAGGACTTTACGAATATGTACGCGCTTATGCAAAGAGCGAAGGCTTTGATCGAATAACGCTGAATGTCTGGGCAATGAATTCCCCCGCACAGCGATTTTATGAAAAGATGGGAATGCAGCCTCTGAAGACGACAATGGAAGAGCGGCTGTGAAAAGAAAAATACTGACCGGACAGAACTCTGTCCGGTCAGTTGCGTTACAGAATAGTATATCAGATCGAACGCAGTGTTTCCGTAAGATAGACGTTCAGCAGTGGTTCAGAGAATTGTACGTAACCTGTTTTGTCCGACAGCGCGGTTTTGAATACCGGTCCTGACATATGCGGAAGAGCGGGCAGGAAGATACCGTCCACCTTTGTATAACACGTATCTTTCGTTGCTGGTTTTCGGTATTTAGGGTCAACGAAAGACGAGACTTTTTTATGAATGGCGGTGTCCTCTGCGGGCAGGTAGTAATAGTTTTTCCAATCTGAATAGAAATACTTCATCGTTCCGAGGACACAGGGAATCCTGAATTGAAGCTCGCCTTTATCCAATGTGAACCGTACGCATTGAAGTGTTTCGTAGGACAAGGATGCAGGATAGATATCATTCAGTTTTGCAACGGCGAACAGTTCTGCGCCTGATGCTGAAAACCAATGTTCATAAATGTCAAAAGACGGATTGTCGATCAGATTGCAGTAATTCAGGATCGGAAGTATACGTATCATACCTTTCAAATCATCTTCGTTGTGAAGAAGAAAGAGCCTCATCAGCGATTCTTCCTTCGTCTGTTTGTATTGCTGATAGACATCAATCAGTTCGCCGCCTGAAAAACGGTCCTCCCGTTCTATGCCGAGGAAATGCTCCACGGATTTCAGTCGCAAATTAGGCAAGCCAAAAAAACGCTTCTTCTTCCGAAGTTGTTTTAGGATGTCGAACGAAGCAGGAGAATCGAAAGAATGCCGATAGCCGTATTGCTCGGCAGTTGTCTTTAGGTAAGGCAGATCAAAAGTATCCCCGTTAAAATGCACGAGAGTGTCGAAGTTCTGCAGCACCGAATCAAAAGCATGCAGCATTTCCATTTCGTCCTGCAATGATTCTGCGAGCCATTGGA
>JAEEGL010861420.1_pt1 | contig 13871 bp, 12 predicted proteins | sample 9134231 | NCBI WGS metagenome assembly JAEEGL01 (sample SAMN16246548, study PRJNA631951) | gut metagenome | biome: gut microbiome; feature: rumen; material: fiber-attached | host: Bos | place: Iran: Karaj | collected 2018-10
TGTCAGAGCCCCCGACTCTCGGTCCAGTAGTCCAGGCATGGAGTTGGCTCCCCCACTAACTATTACAGCAGCTCCTCTCCAGGGTAACATCAATTTGCCTCCCTGTATGGAATTAACTTCCCAACTTCCTCGCCGATAATCGAGAAGTCGCGGGTCGTAATCAAGTTTTGTTGCTGCCTTTGTTATGCTCGCTGGCATTACGGGCTTATATAATATGGAAGAATCCTGTTCTGTAAGAAGTGAGTCGATATTCTGAATGTTTCTCTCCACGCGAAGAGAATCCTCGGAAAGAATCTTTCCCGTATTAACTTCTGATTGTGCAGCCGCCACACAAGTAACAGCCAACATCAAAATGATTATCATTGCCTTACACTTTCCCATAATAACATTCTCACGGTGCAAAAATTCCTTACTTTATAGTTATGTGCATTTCGATGTCATGATGTTAAGCACCATGTCATCGGTTTTGCACATGGCATCGGCACCAATACTTGTCAGATTGTGGATGCTCTTGTCTACACAGTCGTCAACGATACCCTCAGTAGAGCCAACACACTTTCCCTCCATAGCTAGCAAGGCTGAGAGTAGGGCAGTAGAAACACCTGAGGTAATCTTGAGCGAGCAGGCCGGTTTGGCGCCGTCGCAGATCATACCCGTCAGATTGGCAATCATATTCTTGACTGCGTAACATATGCGCTCGTAGTCGCCTCCCATCAGGTAGGTGATACCACAGCTGCTACCTATGCTGGCCACCACGCAGCCACAAAGTGCTGACAGGGTGCCAAGCGACTGCTTGATGTAGATAGCCGTCAGGTGACTCAGCATCAAGGCACGTATCAGTTCCTCTTCAGTATTTTCGTTTTCCTTGGCATACACGCATACGGGATTGGTGGCACAGATGCCCTGATTACCGCTACCACTGTTCGACATCACGGGAATCATGGCGCCTCCCATACGGGCGTCGCAAGCTGAAGCTGTGCGCGATATGATGTGCGAATAGATGCTGTTGCCAAAGATGCCCTTTGCCAGCGGACGGTCGATGGTTTTGCCCAGATTGTGCCCGTAGTTGCCCTTCAGCGCCTCGCGTGCCGCATTCATGTTGTAGGTACGAGCTTCATGTATGAATCGTATCTCATCGAGTGGGGCTGAGGTGGCAAAGTCGTAAACCAAGCGCAGGTTTAGCTCTACGTTTGCTTCGTTAGCCTGGCTAGAAATACTTGCCTGGTTAGCCATACCAGTTGCGCTAGCCCCATCTTCAATAAAATTCGAATGGTTTCCTGCAATGATGGCCTTGGTGCTTTTGTCGCCAGCGCTGCATATTACCTCTACATACAGCTTGTCGCAGCAGTTCTCCTTCTGTTTGATGCAGATGCGGTTCTCGGCCAGATACTGCTTGCCATCTTCGAGAGCCTCTGGTGTCAGGTCTTTCAGCACCTCCAACTGATATTCGCTCTTTCCTATCAGCGCACCCAGGGCTATAGCTATAGGCAGACCAATCATACCTGTGCCAGGTATGCCTACACCCATGGCATTCTTAAGTATGTTGGCACTCAGCAGAGCTTCTATCTTATCTGGTCGACAACCCAGTTTCTCAGTTGCTTTTGCCGTACATAGCGCCACACACATAGGCTCAGTACAGCCAATGGCTGGCACCACCTCCTGGTGTATCAGCTCAATAATGCGTTTACGTAGTTCTTTGTCTATCATATATTGTATCAATTGGGTGCAAAGGTAGTGCTTTTTTTCGTATTATCAAAAGAAAATAGGAATTTCCCCCCATACGAGTTATTGTTTTTTCTCATCTTTGTTGTCACATCGGGGTCAGGATACATTGTGACATCCCTGATAACATAATACGAGGCACCTGGCTGACGAACTACACTCAGGCGCCAGTCCCTCTGACTACATAAATGTGGAATAAAGTGTAATGGGACAAAAATTTCTTCAAAAAACTTGGAAATTTAAGGTTTTTACTGTAAATTTGCAGCCAAGAACAAGTTGAAAGGATGAATAATGGAGATCAAACTGAACGAATATCACAAGAAGGTGAATGCCGTGAAATTGGCGAAGGTGGCATACTGGAAAGAGCATCCGCTTTCGCGTACGGAGTCATTAAAGAGATTGAGGCTCTTGCGGGAACAACGACTTGCAAATCTGTCCAACTGGTAAGGCTCTTCTGAGGATGAAGGAGGATACTACACTAACGGTCAGCATGAAATATTCATCACAGAGAGCCTGGCACAGCGTGCTGACGAGGTAAAGTAAAAAACATCCTCATGCCTTTGATGACATGAGGACGCTTCTTGTCTGCTTTCCGCATTTCCTACTTTCCGCTTTTAAATTAACGGCAGTTCGGAAACGAGTTTCTTATAGTGACCTCGCATGGTGCGTTTTATGGCTTTGTCCTCTTCAAGACGCTGCAGCGTTTTCTGTCCTGCGCGATTATTGGCATAGCCAAACACTTCTGCGAACTTTTCTGTTGTGAATTCCTCTGGTAACACTCGGAAGCACTCTTGGATCTTATTCGTACGACGTCTCTGCTTAGCGGCATCACGTAGCTGATTGTCGTAGTAGGCACGATGCAGTTCGTAATACCAAAAAATCTGGGTACGATACTGAATATCAAGAACCAAATCACAGAGGGCACGGTCGGTATCGTCGATGGTGTATGTGCCCGTCTTTTCGCGTTCTTCCCAGTGACGCATATCGATGTATGGTGCACTCACGTTGATGCCGTAATATGGCACACGCTTAATGAGTAACCAGTCAGCTTTATCTCTGTCGTTGAACTCGGCAATGGCACGGCGCTCGTCGCACCACTTATGCACGTGTTCTACAAGAGGCCAGAGGGGTAGTTCACCGCGACGCTGGTCAAGCTTGTAGGCCCACTGACGCAGGGTCTCGTTGTATTCAGCCAGATTAGAATCCTCCTTGCGACGCAATGGAATGATTTTGAAGTCATCCTCGCCCATTGGGATTGTTGCTGTACGTGTGTCGAGACCAGAATTCACGGATCTTTCGTTAACGAGCTTAGTCAATGTGGGCGGTGTAAAGGTCTCCATCATGTTCCAAAAAACTCTATAGCGACCTGATACCGACTGCTTGTTAGAGTAGTGCTGATCATCGTATTCGCCATGGAAACTAAGGAGAATCATATTGCTGCGTGATATCCAGCTGCCCGACTTTCCTATCTCCAGGTCTTTCTCAGACGAACAGGTCACCATGTGACGTCCCATCATCTCACCGTCCACTTCCTCCTTGCAGTTTATCATACTGCGGATGAATTCTGAGTTTGACGAACGGTAGCCAAATATGCGGTTGTATATTGCCGGGCGTATGTCTTTTTCCTTATTTGCGCCCTTGGCATCCGTCTCGCTTTTCCACGTGTTGGTACTCTCGTCGGCTAATTCGCCTTCAGCTATAATAGGAGCCAGCAGCAAGTTCATCAGACGCTCTAATGAGTGCTTACCACTTGTTGGGTCGCCAACGCCCCAGATAATATAATTGAGGCGCATTCTTTCACATTCGTTGGCATAGAAATAATAATATGTCAGATCCATGCAGGTACCCATCATAGCGGCTGAAGTGAAGAGCAGGAAGGGCCACAGACGTCGTGGATGAGGTTCACAGACTTCTCGCAGACAGGGGTATACCCCGAAGAAGGATTCTATCATGTCACACCAGCGGTCGAAGGGCAAGGCAGCCAGAGGGTTGGCGCTCGATGAAGCTGCCATCTGAAGGGACACGTTTGCACTTGCTACCGCCATCAGTTCAGTGATTTGCTTGGGCAGATTGCGTTTCACCGGACGCTGACTTACTGTTTGCAGCACGTTCTCAAGTTCGCCTGGCTGGAGAGGATTAACGGAGTCTTGCTGCCATTTTTTTACGTAATCGAGCTCATGGGCCAATGCCAGAGCACGCTCAGTATTGTTATCTGTCACCATAATGAGCCATTCGGCTGTCTCACTAATAAACGTCTTGTGGCGGTCACCACGGTTCACACCGTTAGCATAGTAGTTATCAATGGCACGGCGAGCTATCTCCTCATTAGGCAACAGGGCTGTCGTTGCGGACGATGGCTGTTCTGAGGCCTGTGGCTGTTTGCTTACTACTGCCGTATCAACTGATGTGGGCGCCTCAGCAGTAACGTCTGGCTGTTTTTCGTTACGCTTCTGGGCTTTCAACTGGCGGTCATACTCCTTCCACTTAGGGTCGGTGGGTGTCGAGTCACCCTTGGGCAGCAGGCGATAGCGATCGCCTTGCTGCAAGTCATAATCGGTTCTTACAATAATATCTTCCATGATGACAAACTTTTAATGGTTAAACAATTCTTTCTCATCGCAGTAGAGCACGTCTTCAGTCGTAGTTAAGAAACTAAGGCGAGTGCTGTCTTTGCATGCGTCATCGACCCACTGCAATACGCCCAGACGCTCTGCCATCTGCCACTGCTGGCAAATCAGGTTGTGTGGGTATTCAGGGTCAGCCTTGAACACAATCTTCATCCCGTCCTCTGATGCCGATACATAGACCAGCAGAATCCCGAGTTCTTTAAAGTTATGTTCTTGCTGCAGACGTACAAACACTTCACGAGGATTGCCGCAATGGTCTACATCAATGACAACGAGCCCAGAGAGATAGGCATAGCGCATGTCGCGCCAGCGCCCAGACTTGCCATAGTTGTATTTCTTCTTCGGGTCGTCGCCTATGCTTATGGCATATTCGGCAACCTGAAAACATGCACCTGGCAAGGTGCGCTTTACTGCATCTGCCGCCAACTTTGCTTTCTTACGCTCTGCCTCATCGGTCAGTAGCGTCATATCGGCCAACATCTGGCGATACTTCTTCACTATGGGCAGGGCTATTTGCATAGCCTTCTGCCACTCTTCCCAACCCATCTGAACACATTCCAAATAGGTACGTACTTGGTAGGTAACTTTAAACATGGTTTTGTCCTCCTGATTTCTTAATGTTGTTGATTACTCGGTTAAACTTGTCGCTTGCCGGCAGACGGCGAACCACCAGTTGCACTTGACGTAAAACCTCGGCTTGCCAGTCACGGCTGTGACGAGAGAGGTCGATACGACCAGTGAAGGTCATCTCGTTTTTCTCCTCGTCGAGCCAACACTCCAGACCGTTCTCCTTCACCACGCGCAGATTATCGGGTAAGGTTACCGGCTTCTCTGGCTTCAAATCGCGGGTCAGCTGGTTAAACTGAGTCACGAGGTCGCTGTAAGGGTCATCTGACGAAGCCTTGCACTTCAGACTGATCATACGCGATGGGTCTGTGCCTGTCGTTATCCAGCTTTTGCCGCCGCCAAGGCAGTTCTTTACGTCAGTTTGAGTACTTGGGCCTTCGTTGAAAGGCTCGAATCCGAAAGAGTTGTCGGCAGGGTTGTATGTTCCCACGCCGCGAACCTTTATTTTCTTTGTTTTTTTATCCTTAGTTTCCATTTCTGTAAAACCTTTAAATAATGAATAAGGTGGAGCCCGCCTTGGCGCCTTATCGGCAGGCCCTCGTTTTCTTACTCTACAGTTTATACTCGAGCACTATGCCTTTATTATTAGCACAACTAAGTATACGCATGTAGAGACGTCCCAGCAGTTCGTCGACGTGGCCAATGCCAGTCACATGGAGTCCAAGCCCCGACCAGCAATCAATCAGGTTATCGGCGATTTCCAGTGCCATGTCTTCGTCAAAGCCCCGGAGAGCATCCACCAGGTCTGCACGTAGATCTTTTGAAATCCAGTCAGGCATGGTCATATCCCACAAACGGAGGCAGAATCTGTCAGGTTCATAGCCTCGATTGTTCAGTTCGCTATAGAAGATTTGCATCTTCTGGTCTTTGCGAGTCTTGCTACCTTTGGCAGCGTGAAACGCTTTGAAATCTCGTTTCTTCATTTTATTTCTTATTTCCGTCGTCCTTTAGCGACATTAGAGGGTTAATAAATGAAGAATTTGAGACACGTGTCCTAATGCTCCTGTCCTTTTAGTGCACATAGAACAAAAAGCACCGCCTCAGTTTTACCTTTGGCAGTGCAAAATTACTAAGAATAAGTAGAGGTTTTATTAGTAGTGTAGTGTTTCTCTATGTATCAGGGGGGCGTAGGTGGGTAAACAGGGATACCCCCTAGGGGATTACTTCATTTTAATTTCTGACATGTTTAAATCCAAGTCACTACAGAGTTTGACCAGTGCTTGGAAGCCTGATATCGTCTGGTCTCGTTTGTATTCGTAGCTTAATGGCGGTTCTCCATTACTATTCACCCAAGAAATGTAACTGAAATCGGCTTTACTGAAGAAACCGTTACGATAACTCCCAAGAGAGTCGGCGCTGCACTTTATTTTCACATTGGGATACCAAGACCGCATCTGGTCTTCCATGTCAGCATTGGATATGTGCGATTCTTGTAAAAAGGTAGAATGATGATACTCTAAAAACAGTAACAACGATAGATATTGGTATGGGTGTCGGATATTATCTATCAAGTATTCTTTAATCCAACGCCAAAGGTGCATTAGTTGCTCTTTATTGAATTCAGTCCTGAAAATCTTATTGATAAGTACAGGCGGCATACCCTCATCTCCACCAGAACGTTCCTCAGCCTTGGCCACAATAGGTGGAACATCCTTAGAAGCTAGTATCTCATTCATGACTTTGTCAATATCGTGGTTGTATCCCAATTTTACAAATGCCGTTTTAATTAGGAACCCCCATTTCATAGCTTCCAATCCGCCGAAAGCACCTCTCATGTTATTCAGGCACTCCTCGACGCTGTAAGACTGATCGCCAATATATGTTTTCGATTCGAGTGTGGTCACTGGCGGACGGCGTATTTCTTATTGAGTAGATTGATGAGTTCTGCAAATTTTGGTTCTTTACAGCGAAATTCAACGGTGATGTCGTTTCGTTCTACTGCGCTTTTGTAGTCATCCACCTGTTCTGAAATGGCTTTCAACATCTCATCTTGCGTACCTACTTTTACGGCTATCATCAAACCACCACCAAGGTTCACTATGTGATTCGCTGTAAGACAGGCAGTATTTGCATCCAAATGACCATACATCAATTCAAGGCTGCCACAAGGATTTTGAGGGTAAAACTCTGGTGCTATTTTAAAACCTAATGATTTTATATCCTGTGTAAGTCTGGATAGTGAAAAGCCAGAAGACATACCTGACATGTTGCGAAGACGTTCTACGCCACTAAAAGTCTCCAAGTGAATTGTATCAGTATTGTCATAATCAAGCAGTTCTGTGCCACTTATATCTATCTGCCAAACTACATTCTCTGCCCGATGCTCAGGCATAGCCAGTTGTGAAGGCAACTTCTTTGACTTATTGACATAGTTTACTACTGGCATTGAAATCATGCGAAGTGCTCCTGGCATATTACCATGTCGCAATTGTGGCTGAACTACGAGCAATGTACCTGTTTGTATACCCACTCGACCGCGTAAATAAAGTATGGGATAAGGCGGGGTGAGCGGTATATAATGCGAATTGAATGGTATATTCTCCATATTTACTAATAATTTCTTATTCGTTATCTTTCTGTTTCTCTATAATACTTTTCTCCAAGTCTTCGAGCATCTTGATGTCCTCGGCATCGGCCATCTGGGCGTCGAGTTGTTTGCGCTTGGTGTTGAAGGAATCGTATCTGCTGCGAACGATGTTCTCTGCTTCTGTATTGGATATGGAACCCTTACCTTGCAGAATGTCCTTCTCCTGGAAAGTAAGCATGTTGTCTACGTTCTTGCGCCAATAATCGAGCGTCAGGTCCCTACGACCCTTTACACGTTCTTCAGCACTGGTAATGAAGATGTCAACGAGGCGGTTCAGCGAATCAATCTCATCGCCTTGGAGATAGTTTTTGGCTATGATAACATCGCCCTTGCGAATAATATTTCCTTTCCATGTGGTCAGCCCCATGTTGGGCTTGTCGGCATCCGCACGGGCAACAATCAGTTCGGCTGCTGTTTGGTGGGTGACGGCATAAAGCAGTTTGTTCTGCGTCTCGGCAAAAAACATCTGCGTGGCTTTGTCCGTCTTATCGTAATCGCTGCTCAGGGCAAACAGATCACGTACTTTCTGGTAGAACCGCTTCTCTGATGTGCGAATATCACGGATGCGAGCCAGCAACTCATCAAAGTAGTCCGGTCGCCCGTCTGGATTCTTTAGCCTTTCATCGTCCATCGTGAAGCCCTTCACAAGATATTCTGTCAGATGCTCTGCAGCCCACTGCCTAAACTGCGTGCCTCGTACTCCTCTGACACGAAATCCCACGGCGATAATCATCTCCAGGGAGTAGAACACCACGCTATAGTTCTTGCCGTCGGCGGCAGTAGTCAAATACTCTTTGACAACTGAAATTTTATTTAACTCCCTTTCTTTCAAGATGTTAATAATGTGGTAACTGATGGTTTGCTTCGAGGTGGCAAAAAGTTCTGCCATCTGTTGTTGGTTCAGCCATATCTTTCCATCTTTGGCATACAGCGCCACAGAGGCCTTGCCGTCTGCTGTCCGATAAATGATAATATTCTGTTGTTCGTCCATAATCGTCGTTATTGTTTTATGCCTCCATAACTATTCTGCGTTCTTCCTCCGTCAGTCCATAGAGGTCGAAGACGAGATTGTTTATTTCTTCGTCTGTAGCTTTTATCTTCGCTGAGAGTTCCTGACATTCAGCCAAGCGCTCATTAAAGGTATCTTCCCACCCTTCCTGTTCTTTGACAGGAATACGAATCTTCTGTTTCTTTAGTTCTACCATGAAGCCCTTGAAATCCAGTTGGTCGAACTGCTGAAGTGCTGTCGTAATCTTCACGTCCTCAAAATTATTGCTTAGAAGACGGAGAAAACGGGCTCGTTTCTCTTGCAACTGCTGATGTAGTGAAAGCATCGTGTCGGCGAGGGTAACGAAAGGCTGCTGATAAGTGTCAATAGGAATTCGGAAATTCTCAAAATAGACCTTACGGATCTCACGAGTACCACCTTGCAGTTCAGGGCAGTTATACCATATCCAAAGCTTACACAACTTTGAGTTTAAGACGGCTGTAATAAACTTCAAGTTGCCTGTATCATCTTGAGCCGTTATCATAAAGGTCTTGTCGTTGCCGAAGAAGCCTTTCTCGTCATAGATAAAGGGGAACAACGAGGTCATGTTGGGATACATAATCTTGGGCTTGGAGAACTCTTGATAGTAATCAGCAGCCCATCGCTGCAACGCATACCACTCATATCTGATTCCCGTTTCCGCTTTGTTGCGAGCAGTTAATTTATCTCGATGATTCAGCAAGTAGGCATAAATAGCAGGATAATAGTCCTTGAAATCAGCTTCTGATTGTTCAGATGCACCTTGAATAGTGCTGTCTAAATGATTGGGGAAATGCCAAGGAACAAATAACAGGTACAAATCATCCCATTGTGCCTTCCAGGCTTGAATGTCTCTACCGCGAAGCAACGGCTTGATAAGTTCTGCGCTTTTCGGGTCTTCGGCTATCAATCGCTCACGGGTTTCTCTATCAATAAAGAAAGCGTCATTGTAGCCAGTCAATATTCCTCTATATATGGAAATCGGCATGTCTTTCAGGGCTGTGCCTTGCTGCATCTTCTTCAGAATATCAAAGTGAGCTTTGGGCTGAATAATCCACTCGGATTCGCTAAAGGTCTCTGATGGATAAGCAGACAATTGTTCCGACACTTCATGGAGAAAGTCGCCATGATAGGTCTTCTGGTTCAGAGACAGCGCTTGCACCTCCGTACCTTTTTCGTTAGACTTTTGTGTTACGAAAATGCATACATATATGGTAGCTTCGTCAAAGAATTGCACATCACCGAAGTTGATAATCTGCTGTAGGTTGGTCTTGGCCATAAAGCGTCGTAGCTCTTTACCATAGGAAACAAGCATCCACTTGTTGGGCATAATGAACGACTGCATTCCACCTGGCTTCAACAAATTATAACCTTGCTCGGTGAACAAGCAATACAAGTCACCAGTTTTGTTATATGTCTCAAAACCACATTGAGCATATGTATCACTCATGGCACCCAAACTCTGAAGTTGAACATAAGGCGGATTGCCAATCACGACATCGAAGCCTCCACGTTCGAATACCTTGGGGAACTCCTTCTGCCAGTCGAAGGCTTTGTCGCCGGCAATGGCGGGGTCGCTGATGAGCGAGTTGCCACACTTGATGTTCTCGTTCAGAGAATTCAGCTTGCGATGAGGTTTGGCTGTACGAAGCCAAAGGGCCAGCTGAGCTATTTCCACGCTCTCCTCGTTGATATCTACACCATATAGGTTGTTCTCCAATATACTATTTTCCACGTCTTGGAATACGATAGTAGAGCCTGTTACCTTAGCTTCCATCTCGTCAATATGCTTGTGCTCAGCCATCAGGAATTGTAAAGCTGCATTCAGAAAGGCACCACTACCGCAAGCTGGGTCGAGGATAGTAATCTCTAATAGCCATTGGCGATACTGCTGCAGCTGTTCCAACAGACGCTTTTTGGTTTGCAACTGACGTCGCTGGTCAGAAAGATACTCGTCTTCTACAATATTCAGTTGCTTCTTCTTTTCTTCGCAGAGCCGGCCAACAGTATTCTCCACGATATATTTCGTAATATACTGTGGGGTGTAGAACACGCCATCCTGTTTACGTTTCGAGGTTTGAGTAGCCTTACCACTATTGATTTGTTGAGTCACCTCTTCTATCTCTGAAAGTGAGTTTTCAAAGATATGCCCCAAGATATTGACATCCACATCGCTCTCGAAATCATAAGCAGAGAGCCGAAGGGTATGCTCGGCCAGGATGTCATCGCTGATAATGAGGTTGTCAAGCACATCATCGGCTTTAAACAGTCCGCCGTTGTAAGCAAAGACATCGAAAGGTTTGCCTACATGACCCTTGTCAAGATAACCGAAATATTGCTTGATGCGATCATAGAGAGGCACGTACGCATCCAAGTCTTTCAGTTGTTGCCACTTGTCTATGATCTGTACCATCGAGTTGGGCTGCAAGAGGAAACAGTCTTCAGCGAAGAAGATGAACAGCAGACGGTCTAATAACTTCTGCGTTTTCTTGAAAAGCAGCAATTGCCACTCTTTTTCGTCCTTACCTTCGAGAGTCGGATTCAGTTTCAGAATGTCGGCAAAGAGTGCCCGTTTGAACTGCGAGTAGTCTTTATAGAGTGCCTTTGTAATCTGGTCCTCGTTCGACACCGATTCCTGCTTCATTCGCAGTACAACACCTTGCTCCACTTGCTGCCATGCCAGACAAAGGTACAATTCGCGGAATTCTTCAAGCGTCATGTGGAAGATGTCCCACTCACGGAATTCAACGGCATTGTCAATATATAGACGCAACTTCTCGAAATTGCTGATGATGACCAGACGCGTGTCCTTATGTTTGTTCTTATATCCAAAGGCCTGAGTCTCGATGCTGGCCAAGTCGGGCGTCTTGTGGTCTTTCAGCTCTATCACACCTATTACAATATCATTCAGCAAAATGGCACCATCGGCCTTCTTCGACCCGACTTCATTCTTCTGTTCAGTAGTCAGATTATAGTTGGGTGAAGGGTTGATGGTGTAGCCAAGCACTTTGACGAACAGCTCACGCAGGAAGCCTTCCTGAAACTGTTCTTCCTTGATTTTATGGATGTTGGCTTGTATATCTTCGTTCAGAAAGAACCGCTGGTATTGTTCCCAAGGCTGTAATGCTTGATTTTCACCGAGCAAGTTCAGATACTTTTTTACGATATTCTTCTGTAGCAGCATAATTTACTTTTTAGTATATTCTATGCGAACGATTGTTGGGTTCACTAAATACATTTGCAAAGATACAAAAAATAAATGAGATACCAAATAAAAAACAGAAAAAGTGGAAAAGTAGGAAAGTAGAAAAGTAGGAAAGTGGACAAGAAGGTATTATGGAGGAGACAATTAAGGGTGGAAATTTAATAAGATAATAATAAGAAATTAAAAAAACTTATACTATAAATGTCTCTCTTCCGCACTCTGAAATTGCTTAATGTCTGCTTTCCGCATTACCTACTTTCCGCATTAAAATATCAGTGTCTGTAAGACCTCAAAAATCGACGAGCCGTAATCTCGTTTGAAGTGAGCCGTAGTCTCGTCGATAACGAGCCGTAATCTCGTCAAAGATATGCAAAATACCGGTCTGCCATGATTGAATTATCAGCCAATTTAATTAACATATTTTAGTAACGCAAATTTGGTAATATCGGATATTTTTTGTACCTTTGTAGCGTCAGAAATGATGAAAGACAGGAAAGTCCTGATCTGGATTAAGTGTAACCCTAATAAGCTAACATCATGAGTAAAATTCTTTACGAAGTTTACCAGAATGACATCAAGGACTCGGAGTCTGCGATGTACGGGAAGTGGTACGCCCGACTGAAAAGTATCGAAACGCTGAGCACTACCAAACTTGCGAAGCACATCTCAGAGCATGGCTCGGTCTATACCCAAGACGTTGTTGAGGGTGTGATGACCAAGTTCAAGAACTGTCTGCTCGAGATGCTCCTGGAGTCGAAGAAGGTTAAGGTCACCGGACTGGGTACCTTCTATCTGACAGCAGAGTGCGAGAAGGGCGGTGCCGACAAGGAGGCTGACTTCAATGTGAACCAGCACCTGAAGGCCCTCCACATCCGCTTCCTTCCTGACCAGACGGCCGAGGATAACATCTCAAGCCGTGAGTTCATCAAGAAGGCCGAGTTTATCAACGTCAAGAGCCTGCTGAAATCAGGCACCTCTGATGAGGAGGGTGATGGCGGCAACGGAGGTTCAGGTAATCAGTCAGGTTCTGGTTCAGAGCAGAGCGGCAACAGCGGCTCAGGCTCTCAGCAGCAGAACACTCTGGCAAAGCCGACTATCTCTGGCGTGACTCCATTCACGGAGAGCACAGAGGTGACGATGAGCGGTCCTGAGGATGCTGAGATCCGTTACACCACTGACGGCTCTACACCAACAGCACAGAGCACTCTCTATGAGGGAGGTTTCGTTCTGAACGACACAACCACCGTGAAGGCTATCGCCATCAAGAACGGTGAATCCAGCGAGGTAAGCACCAGGCTGTTTAGCAAGGGCACAGGCGGCGAGCCCGGTGGCAACGGCGACATGGAGTAATCTGTCGGAGGATGAGCTTAAAATCTAGAAGAAATCCCCGTTCTCAACGAAGGACGGGGATTTAGTTTTTTAGGTTTTTCCTTGGTTATTCGAGATATTATTTGTAACTTTGCACACGATTAAGAACTTAAAAAATTAAATTACCCAAACCATGCCTAATAAGCAAATACACATCACCATAGGAACCGCTATAGCACTACTGATGGTTCTTTTCTCGGTATCATGTAAGGAGTCGGCCAACTCGGAGATTGGCAGCAATAACACGAGACTCGACAGCCTCTTCTACGCCATCCGCGACACCCGCTACGAGAGTTCGCAACAAGTGATCGAGGACCTCATGACCCAGGTAGAAGCACACCGCCAAGGTGCAGAGCCCAACGATGACCTCACCATGATGTGTCTCCGCCTAAGCTAAGACTACATGCTATATACATGCACGCTGGAGCCCTGAGCCTCCTCCAATGAGGAAGCCTTCTTTCATTCCGTAAGGTTTAGTCCACATAAAGTCTATTCAAAATCGAAGAGCTTAATGAAGCCCGTCATGGTGAGGATCTTCTGTACTTCGCCCATGACATTCCTCAGGACTAATCGGCCTCCCTTTGCAGCACTCTCCTTCTTCAGTTTCAACAGTCCTCGAAGGGCAAGGCTACAAAGATATTCAAGGTCTTTGCAGTCAATCACGATATGCTTATCGATATTATCCTCCAGAGGTTTGATATCTTCTAA
>JAEEGL010917969.1_pt1 | contig 13871 bp, 7 predicted proteins | sample 9134231 | NCBI WGS metagenome assembly JAEEGL01 (sample SAMN16246548, study PRJNA631951) | gut metagenome | biome: gut microbiome; feature: rumen; material: fiber-attached | host: Bos | place: Iran: Karaj | collected 2018-10
CGGGGCTGAACCAGCAGCTCGCCTCGATCTCCTACACCCTGAGCCGGCTGGAGCGGTCCATGCAGCAGGGCGCGGCCCCGAACGACGAGGCCGCCGGCGCGGAAGCCCGCCTGACCGCGGACAAGCTGGACAGGATCCTGGCCAAGCTGGAGGCGGCCGAACAGACGGCCGCGCAGGCCCGGGCCGACCGGGAGGGCATCCGGCAGGCGCTGGAGGTGCAGAAGGGCAAGGCGGAGGAGACCAGCGCGGCGATGGCCGCCCTGACGGCCAGGAGCACCGACGTCCTCCGCAAGAACATGGAGTTTACCAGCGAATCGGCGAGGCGGTGGACCAAGGAGCTGGACAGCTACCGCGAGCTGTTCCGGAACACCATCTATGACGATCTGCTCAAGGAGCTGGCCTCCATCTATGTGAGCGCGCTGAACTACGCGGCCCGGCGCAGCGAGGAAGAGCCCCGGCTGCTGACCCACCTGGACAACAGCGTCCTGAGCCACCTGAAGGATCTGATGGAGGAGTACGGGGTCAGCATCGTCACCACGGAGCCGGGCACGCCCCGCTCCTACAAGCGCACCAAGTCGCGGGGCACGGTCCTCACGGGCGACAAGTCCCTGGACGGCACGGTGGTCCGCTCCCTGGCGCCGGGCTTCATGCGGGGCGAGATCTGCCTGCGGCAGGAGCTGGTCGAGTCCTACGCCTACCGCGAGGGCTATCAGGAGCCCGAACCCGAACCCGCGCCCGAAGCCGAACCCGCGCCCGAACCCGCGCCCGAACCCGCGCCGGTCCCGGACCCCGAGCCCGCCCCCGAAGCGGGCCCCGAAACCTTCCCCGCGCCCCCGCAGGACGAAGCGGCCCAATGAACCGGTCCGGCCTGACGGCATACCCATGTTCCAACTACCACGCATGATACAGGAGGAATCTCTATGGGAACCATTTACGGCATTGACCTGGGCACCACCTACAGCTGCATCGCCAAGATCGATCCGGCCACCATGCAGCCCGTCGTGATCGAAGACAACGCGAACGCCAGCTCGACCCTCCCCTCCGCCGTGGCCTTCCCCATCGACGGGAACGGCACCTATGACGTGGGCTCGGCCGCCAAGGAGTACGCCGCGGAGCATCCGGAGCGCGTCTTCCAGTTCTTCAAGCGCTTCATCGGCCGGAACGACGACCCGGAAAAGCCCCCGTACGAGGTGGACGGCCAGGTCTACGACCCCATCACCCTCTCCGCCATGGTGCTGAAGAAGATCGTGTCCTACGCCCGGGACGGCGGCGAGACGGTGGAGGACGTCATCATCACCGTGCCCGCCTACTTCAGCGTGGAGCAGCGGGAAGCCACCAAGGAAGCGGGCCGCCAGGCCGGGCTGAACGTGCTGGCCACCATCAACGAGCCCACCGCGGCCTCCCTGGCCTATGCCCAGGGCAAGCTGGACGAGGACCGGCTGATCCTGGTGTACGACCTGGGCGGCGGCACCTTCGACGTCACCCTGCTGCAGCTGACCTCCAAGGGCAACGGCGCCTACGACGCGAAGGTCATCCTCACGGACGGCAACTTCAAGCTGGGCGGCTGCGACTGGGACGAGCAGATGATCACGATCCTGCGGAACAAGTTCGCCGAAGAGCAGAGCATCTCGGTGGATGAGATCCCGCCCGAGGACGACGCCGAGATCCGCGCCTCCGCCGAGCGGATCAAGCAGGCCCTGACCCTGAAGCCCGCCGCAAAGGCCAACTTCAGCGGCACCCGTTTCGAAGTGACCCTGGAAGAGTTCAACGAAGCCACGGTCGAGCTGCTGGACCAGACCCGCTTCCTGGTGGAGAGCCTGCTGGAGAAAGCCGCCGAGATGGGCTACCCGGAAGACAGCATCACCGACGTGCTGATGGTGGGCGGCTCCACCCGCATGAAGCAGGTGGAGAACTGGCTGAAGGAACGCTTTGAGAGCTCGGGGACGGAGCGCGTGCGCTTCTTCGAGCCGGACAAGGCCGTGGCCAAGGGCGCGGCGGTGGCAGGCCCCATCCTGGCGGGCGGCGTCAATCCCTTCGACGACATCATCACCCAGCTGGGTCTGGGGAAGAACGAGAAGGTGAAGGTCGAGCGCACCGACTCGGGCGACGTGAAGGTCACCAACAGCGAGGGCCAGTCCGTGACCGTCTCCCAGGAAGACGCGGCCGACATGTTCGGCAGCGACCTCCCCGCGGCCGGCAAGACCATGGAGTTCGTGGTGCCCGACACCACCTCCGCCGCCGAGAGCCGGATCTTCGACGTGGCGCCCAGCACCTTCGGCCTGATCGTGAACAACCAGCGGGAAGGCTACTTCGTGGACAACGTGATCCCCAAGAGCGCCCCCCCCCCCGTGGAGGAGAGCCGCTCCTACGTCACCCCGCCCCGGACGCCCGTCAATTACGACTCCCTGCGGCTCCCCGTGGTCCAGAGCGAGTCCCTGGCGGAGAAGGACCTGTGCAAGCGGGTCGGCGACGACTACGAGTTCACCGACTTCAGCCTGCAGCAGAAGATCCTGGGCAGCATGGTCATCCCCGTTCCCATGTCCCTGCCCAGCGGCAGCGAGGTGCAGGTGAAGATCACCTTCGACCAGCTGGCCAACCTCCACGTCTGGCTCTATATCCCCTCCATCGACCTGACCCAGGAGCTGGACCTGAACCTGGGCATCTCCGATGAGCAGAAGCAGGAGATCCGCGACCAGCTCAGCGGCCTGACCCAGATCGACATCAACTGAGTTCCGTCCCGCCTGCCCGGGCAGCCCCCGGGCAGGTGGGATTATTGTGGCTACAAGAAATGACCGCACCCGGCGGCGGCGCGCCGCGCCCGGGGCCGGATGCGGCAAGGAGGCAGGCAGATGGGCATCAGGGTCGGCATCGATCTGGGCACCACCTATTCGGCCGTGTCATGGATCAACCCCAAAACGCAGCAGCCGGAGATGATCTGCAGCGACGCGCACAGCGATCTGATGATCACGCCCTCGGAGGTCTGGTTCCGCCCGGACGGCAGCGTCCTGTGCGGCGCCGACGCCAAGGAGGCCTTCGAGAACGGGGAGGTCGGCGTCGCCAACACCTTCAAGCGCTTCATGGGGACCTCCGGGCCCTGCTTCTACACGGCGGACGGAGAGGGGAAGACCGCGGAGGAGCTCTCGGCCATCCTCCTGCGCCACCTGAAGGAGCAGGCGGAGCGGCACATCGGCCAGCCCATCGACGGGGCGGTGATCACCGTGCCCGCCTACTTCGAGGACGAGCCCCGGGCCAGCACCCGCGCCGCCGCCGAACAGGCCGGCCTCCATGTGATCGACATCATCAGCGAGCCCACGGCCGCCGCGCTGAATTACGGCATGGGGCACTGGCGCGAGAACGCCCTGATCCTGGTGTACGACCTGGGCGGCGGCACCTTCGACGTGACGCTGGTGGCCATGGGAAAGGACAGGAACCTGATCACCATGGGCACCATGGGCGATCACCGGCGGGGCGGCCGGGACTGGGACAAGGCCCTGGCGGACCTGATCGTGCGCAAGCTCCGGGACGAGCTGGGCCTGTCCGTCGAGGACGACCTGGAGGTCATGAACGAGCTGACGGCGGGCGCGGAGGAATGGAAGCAGAAGCTGACCAAGAGCCCCTCCGTCCGCGTGCGGGTGCCCGGCATGGGCGCCGCCTCCGTCACCGTCACCCGGGAGGAGTTCGACGAGGCCACCGAGGACCTGCTGGAGCAGACCGGCAGCCTGTGCGACCACCTGCTGGAGGAGCTGCACGTTTCCTGGGGGCAGGTGACGGACGTGCTGCTGGTGGGCGGCTCCACCCGCATGCCCCAGGTCAGCCGTTTCCTGACGGAGCGCCTGCGGGGCAGGCAGCCCATCGCCCACGTGAACCCGGACCAGGCCGTGGCCATGGGCGCGGCCATCTGCGCCAACATCGCCCGCAAGGCCGACCTGGTGGCCTTTACCCCCGGCGGCGACGCGAAGGAGGAGGTGCGCAGGCGCAGCGCCTCCCTGCTGCAGCAGACCAGCACGTCGGTGGTCAAGCCCAGCCAGACCATCGAGCTCTCCAGCATCCGCTTCCAGGACGCCGTGGCCCACGCCATGGGCATCGTGCTGGTCAACGCCGAGGAGACGGCCTACGTCAACGAGACCATCATCCCGGCCAACGCGCCGGTCCCGTGCAAGTATTCCCGGGCCACGCTGTTCGACTCCCGCGCCGGCGAGATGGAGATCTATGTGCTGCAGGGGAGCGGGCCCATCGACTGCTGCACCGTCAGCGCCAAGTATGTGGCCAGCGGCATCACCAGGACGCGGGATCCCCTCTGCACGATGCACGTGCAGTACAGCTACGACGCGGGCCACATGATCCACGTGCAGGTCCGCCAGGACGACGGCACGGAGGATCTCCCGCTGCGGAAGGAGCCCTTCACGCAGGAGGACATCGCCCGCTTCATGCTGCCCTACGAAAAGCCGAAGGCCCCGCCCGCCTCCGAGGCCATGGCCATCGTGATGGCCATCGACGTCTCGGGCTCCATGGACGGCTCGCCGATCCGCCTCGCGAAGGAGGCCATGGAGAAGTTCACCTATGACTTCGAGGGGATGAACGTGGCCATGGGCGTGCTGATGGTCAGCAACCGGTGCGCCTGGACCTGCCGGCCGACGCAGGATCTGGAGAAGGTGCGCGCCGGCATCCGGAAGGTCCGCGTCGGCGCGACGGGCGGCGGCAACACCGACAACCCCTTCCGCGACATCCTGGCCGAGCTGAGGCACAGGAGGGGGCCGAAATACGCCATCGTGCTGGCGGACGGCGCGTGGCTCTACCAGAGCAAGGCCATCGAGGACGCCCGCAAGTGCCACGCCGCGAAGATCGACGTGATCGGCATGGGCTTCGGCGACGCGGACGAGGCCTTCATGCGGGCGATCTCCACCGTGGACACGGTGATGACCACGGACGCCCAGCTGGGGCTCTCCTTCGGCAAGATCGCCCGGAGCCTCGGCGCCGGCAGCGGCGCGGCCCTCAGCACCGCCCGGGGCGGCCTGTTCCAGCGGAAGAAGCAGGACGCCGCGCCCAAGGCCCGCAGCTGGGAGACGGTCATGGAACTGGACAAAGGAGGCTGAGGCTGAATGGCTTATCTGCCCTACAACTTCTATGATGAGCTGGGACTGGATCCCTCCAAAAAGCTCAGCAAGGCCGTGATGGCCGACGCGGTCGAGCAGTGGAAGACCAGGATCAACGCGCAGCTCAGGGACCAGAGCAAGGCCGCCCTCGTGCGGGACAAGTTCAACGCGATCCGGTCCCAGATCGAGATCTTCCCCGAGGACACGGCCATGCAGGACGCGCACAAGCGGGATTTTGAGGAGCGCCACCTGCAGGAGGTCACCCAGCTGGCCGAGTTCATGAAGAAGCTCAGCGGCGCGAAGGACAGCGCCGTCATCGCCCGGGCCGCCGTCCGAAGGATCGCGCAGCAGTCGAAGCTGCAGCCGGCCAAGGTGAACGACGCCTTCAAGCGCGCCGGCTTCACCGTGACCGAACCGCCGAAGGCCGCGCCCCGGCTGCCCAAGCGCGAGGACCTTCTCGCCATCGCCCACGCCGTCAGGGAGCTGCAGGACAAGCAGAGTGCCATGGCCAGCGCCATCCCCGCGGAGATCAGCCGGGTGACCAACCTGTATGAGTTCCTGGAGGTGCTCACGCATTTCGAGGCCACGGGGCTGACCCAGCTGGCCGCCGACGCGAACGCCTTCTCCAGGATGGATCACAAGGCGCTGGCGGGCGTCTTCGACACCATCGGCAAGAAGTACAGCACGGGCACCACCTTCCAGGTGCACATGCGCGACATCTCCGGCAAGGCCAAGCAGTTCTTCAAGACCCCCGAGGGCAAGGCCAGCTACGACCTGCAGATCCAGCTGGACCGCAGCGAGCTGAAGGACGCCATGCAGGTCCTGGGCCGGCTGCCGGAGGCGCTGAAGTTCGACACCACCTTCGCCAAGCCCTGGATCGAGCGCCTGCAGCAGGTCCTCCGCATCGGCGAGGACGACGCCTACGCGGTCTACAACGAGCTCTGCGGCGGCAATGAGGCCGCCTTCATCGAGAAGGAAGACCAGCAGATCGTCATCTTCTGCGGCGCCTGCGGGCGGCGGCACGCCTTTGCCAGCCTCGCCGAGGCCCGCCGCTCGAAGTGCGACGCGTGCCAGACCGCGCTGTACGAGAAGTGCCCGGGCTGCGGGATCGACGTCCTGAACGGCACCACCTACTGCCCCGCCTGCCACTATTACATCCCCGGCAAGCGCATTTTCGAGAACGCCCTCAAGGCGTTCAGGGATGCCTGCAGGGTGACGGACGTGGCGGAGGCGAAGCGGCAGCTGGCCCTGCTCAAGGAGAACAAGCCGCAGAACGTGTCCATCGACGCCCAGGAGGCCGAGTACAAAAAGCTGTACGAGACCATCACCGCCAGCATCGCCGCGATCGACGCGCTGATCCTCGAGAACAAGCTGACCGAGGCGGCGCAGCAGATCTCGGCCCTGAAGCAGAAGGCGCCGGACGTGGACCTGGCCCCGCAGGAGCAGAAGCTCGCGCGGCAGAAGAAGATCCTGGACGAGAACCGGCAGCGCTTCGAGGCGCGGATGCGGGAGATCCGGGCGATGCCCAATGCCCGGGATCGGGTGCGGGCCTGCTTCAGCCTGCTGCAGCAGGATCCCGGCTACAAGCCCGCCCTGGACGAGCTCCGGAGCCCCGCCCTGCGGCCCCAGCCCGTCAGCGCCGTGAGCTGCGTGCTGAACAGCGGGAGCGCCAGCATCGCCTGGCAGGCCAACTCCCTCAACGATTTCGTCACCTACACGGTCACGCGGACGGAGGGCGGGATCGTCCCGCAGAGCCCGGACGGCGGAACGATCGTCGCGAAGGGGCTCACCACCACCGCCGCCACGGATCCGAACGTCCCCGTCGGCAAGATCGTCTGCTATTACGTGTTCGCCGTGCGGGAGAAGGTCGACGTCTTCTCCCAGGCCGCGGGGCTGGCCAAGGCGGTGGCCCGGCTGCCCGGCGTCACGGGGCTGACGAGCCAGGTCTCCGGGAAAGAGTGCATGCTGACCTGGAAACTGCCCGCCGGCTGCCACGGCGTCAGGATCGAGCGCAAGGGCGGGAACCGGGACTGGGCCGTGGTGAACCAGCGGGTCGCGGGCTCCTCCTGGACAGACACCCAGCTGGAGGTCGGGGTGCAGTACGATTACCGCTGCACCGCGCTGTGGCTCCTGGGCGGATCCGTGGCTGCCTCCACGGAAACGGCCACCGTCACGGTCACGCTGACGAAGCGCCCGGATCCCGTCACCCTGAAGCTGAAGCAGCAGGGCACGGACGGCCTGTGTGAGCTGTCCTGGCACGCCTCCGGCAGCGGACCGCTGGAGATCTGGGACATCCCCGCCTCGTACACCGTCCGCCCGGGCTCCGAGATGCCCGCCGCCCAGCTGCAGACCATGGGCGCGCGCGTCTGGTCGGGCCTCATATCCCAGGGCCAGACCACGGTCAACGTGGGCCGGGACCGCACCACGCAGCTGGTGGCCGTCTGCCCCTACAGCGGCAACTGCGTCATGGGCGACGCGCTCCAGGTCTCCACGGTGGGCTCGCTGGAGGTCGATACCGACGGCATCCGGGTCAAGGACGGCAGCGCGGAGATCCCCGTGCGGGCCACGCAGCGGACGAAGCGGATCGAGATCTATCTGGACAACGGCGACAAGCCGCTGGTGACCGTCGCCGGCACCGGCCGGGACGGCGTGGTCAGGATCCAGGTGCCCGGCCTCCCGCAGAAGCTGTGCGAGCTGACCGTTTCCGGCGCCACGACCGAGGGCGGGCGCTTCGCCCCCACCCGCATCAAGGTGGACAACATGCCCAAGGTGCAGGCCGTCTACCTGCTGGAGTGGATCCGGGCGCGGCTGAGCCGCAAGCTCAACGGCCTGAACGTCCGCATCAGCACCGCGAACGGCGACAGCCTCCCCCACTGCTACCTGTGCTGCAGAAAGGGAAACCCGATCGGCGCGATCGCCCCGACCGCGACCGTGTACGATCCGGCCACCATGACGGCGGTCGCGGAGATCCCCCCGCGGAACGGGAAGGAAGCTGTCGTCGCCGTCGACGGCAGGATGGTGGAGCAGATGCCGCCCAACACGCGCCTCAAACTGCTGCTGGCCCCCGACGCCGCGGATCGATTCGAACCGCTGAAGACCCGCGACGCCAACGCGCTCACCAAGCCGGTGTGACCCCGGCCACAACGAATATGGGAGGATTGAACCATGCCCGCAGGCCATGATCTCGTATGCCCCTTCTGCCTCAACCGTCTCTCGTCGCTCCAGCTGGTCCGCGCGTGCTCGGTGAACCCCGAGCACAGGAAGGACACCAAGGGGTTCCGCGCCAAGCTGAACCTCTTCGGCGACCGCTGCGGCGCCTCCGGATGCCCGGGCCGCTACACCCGGATCCTCTGCCCCCGCTGCGAGGAGGAACTGCCCGGCAACATCACGCAGTATGACGGCTACACGCGGCTGGCGATCACCGCGCCCTCCGGCGGCGGCAAGACGGTGCTGATCACCACCATGCTGCACGAGCTGTTCAGCCACTCGTCCCAGCTGGGGCTGAACATCGGCGCCATGGACCGCAAGACCTCGGCCTATTACCGCGCGCGCTTCACGGAGCTCTATGACAAGCTCACCGCCCCATTCGGCACGGTGAAGGGCGTCTGCGTGCCCATGCAGTACTATGTGCAGAACACCCGCAAGGGCACGGCCACCCGGACCCCCACCTACTCCCTGACGATCTTTGACGGCGCGGGCGAGGATCAGGAGAACCCGTCCGACACCGAGACCCGCTACATCGCGGAAGCCAAGATGCTGATCCTGCTGATCGACCCCCTGAAGCTCTACGGCCTGCGGCGGGAGATGACGGACGACGAGATCGCCAAGGGCGGCGGGGACGCGGACCGGGACGTGGTGGACGAGCGCTATACCCAGGACTTCATCGACCAGCTGGTCAGCTACATCCGCATCGCCACCAAGCTCACCGTGCACCAGAAGCTGAAGATCCCCGTGGCGGTCGTCATGTGCAAGATGGACCTGCTGCGGCGCTTCTTCCCGGAGGACGCGGTGACCTTCAATCCGCCGGACATGACCTTCGGCACCTTCGACGAGATGGATTCCCAGCAGGTCCACACGGAGATCGACGCCCTGATCAGCGAGTACTGCCCCTCCCTGAACGTGGGCCTCAACGCCGTCTTCCAGAAGTGGCGCTATTTCGGCGTCTCCAGCTACGGCGTGCAGCCCCTCGGCCCCAAGCAGCTGGCCGAGGATCCCAAGCCCCTGCGGGTGATGGACCCCCTCATGTGGAACATGAGCGTTTCCGGCATCCTCTGATCACGCCTCCCGCCGGCATGAGCCGGTTCCTGTCGACCGCGCAACGCAAAGAAAGAGGGACATGACATGGAAAAGACATTCGGTGAGATGGTATACACCCGGTGCGGCCCGGGCTACACCATCCGCGGAGAAGCGCTTCCGCAGAACAACGGCTACGCGGTTTTCAGCATCTCCAGGGGGCTGTTCGACCGGCTCTCGGACGGGGACGCCAAATTCGCGGACAACGTGATCGCCAAGCAGTTCGTGTGGGCGCTGGGCTGCCCCGAGAAGTACAGCTGCTCCTGGCTGCGGCTGCCCAAGGACGGCAGAGCGGTGTTCACCGACCTGTATGCCTATACCGAGGAGGATCAGGCCAACAGCAGCAAGACCTCCAACACCCGCGGCTCCCATGTGGCCCAGATGCTGGTGGCGGACGGCATGGACCGCTACCCCTTTGAGCTGATGGGCTCGCCCTGGTTCGAGCCCCGGCAGAAGTCCTCCACGGACATCTTCTATCCCGACGCCTGCACGCCGCGGCCGGATCCCATCCCCCAGAGCAGCGTGCCCTCGGGTCCCGTGACGGCGGCGGCGGCCCGGGCCTTTGCGGCGGGCCGGATGCACCTCGTCCAGGCCGGCGTCGTGTGGCTTATGCAGCAGATGCGGAAGAGCCCGGAGGAGCGCAAGCCCCTGCTGATCCTGGACACGGAGAGCAACATCCGCCTCTGGATCGCGGCCATCACGAGCTGCTTCCCCGTCAGCCTGGCCTGCGGGCTGACCTTCCACACCATGCGCGAGGGGCTGTCGAACCCCGTCAAGGCGGGGTTCTATCACGTCAGCCGCGCCTCCGGCGAGTACATGGCCCGCTCCGACATCCAGAACGAGAACCAGGTGGTACACCCGCTGGCCGTCATGCTGGGCTGCTCCGTGAACGAGACCGACTCCGCGAGCCGGGTGGCGGCTATGCCGGAGTCCAGCGGCTATTGCGTGCTCAACGGCCGCGACGGCACGATCCGTCCCCAGCCGGACGAGAAGCTGATGCGGACCGCCTTCGTCGCGCACATCGCCTCCGATCCCGCCCGGCACGACGCCAACGCCGCCGCGCTGAACACCCTGCAGGGGCTGACGTTCCTGCAGGACATCCCCGCCTTCTATGATCATGTGGACATGATCCGGAGCGGGGGCGGCAGCGACGCCGAGCGTCTGGCGGCGGTCCTGCGGGAGCTCCAGCCCTACGCGGGGGAGCAGACCGCCTGCGTCAGCGAGCTGATGAACCGGCTCATCTACGGCGGCGAATACGGCGGACGCTTCATCCGCCAGGACGCCCTCAAGGGCTATCCCCTGCTGGTGGAGCTGACCCGCATGTCCGAGAAGCTGCCCGCCTATGCGCGGAGCTGCAAGGCGATGATGACGGACGTGTGCCGGCAGACCATCGCCGGCCCGGGCACCCTGAGCGCCGGCCTCGCGCCGCTGTGGGGCATCGCGGCGAAGGACCGCTCCCTGGCCGAGACGATCGCCGTCAAGCTCGTGGCGGAGGAGGACTTCGCCTGCGTGAATCCCGACGAGGTGGCGACGGCGGACGAGAAGGCGGTCAGCGTCCTGCTGGATCTGCAGGCGATCTGCGTGGCGCGTGACAGCGCCCGCACCTGGGACGACTGCCTGCATCACCCGACGCCCGCCTTCAAGGCCATCATCCTCCGCAGCCTGAACTCCGAAATGCTCCGGAGCCGGATGCTGAAAGTCCTGTCCACCGAGCCCGCTGCCCTGGACGCCTATGTCGCCGGCGGCGCGGTCTCGCTGGGCGAGAGCAAGCGCAACGGGTGGTGGGAAGCCGTCATCGCCGCCGGATACCCGGCAGACTCGCTGCTCCGGCTGATCCACAGGAGCTTCACCGTGGGCGACGCGGAGACCGTCCTCGTCGGCATGATCAAAAAGGAAGGGTACGGCGAGAAGGTCCGGTCCCTGTACGCCAAATACCTGATGTCGCAGCCCAACGCCGGTACGGCCTATGCCCGGGCGGCGCTGAATTCCGTCCTGCGGGGGCCGATCGCGGGCAGGAGGGACGCGCTGAAGAAGCTGCTCGACGACGCCGGCCGCGACGCGAACACGGGCCTGCGGGACCGCCTGTGCGCGGAGATCGACAGCCAGATCACCCTGAGCGAGGCCGAGATGAACGAGGCGCTCAGCGCCTGCCTGCTGGACGACGCCCGCTGCCCGGCGGCCAACGCCGTCGCCTACCGCTTCCTGGACGGCCTGAAGAAGAAGTCCGGCGGCGCGCTGAAGATCTTCCGGGGCGCCGGTCAGGACGACCAGCTGGTGAAGCAGTGGGAGAAGGGCAGCCCGGGCTTCGCCCCCGTCAGGATCAGCCAGGACCTGGCCGGATCGGGGCTGGGCAAAGCGCTGCTCCAGCGCCTGGCGGACGCCAGCGGGGAGCCGGCGGCCCATCTTCTGGCCTGCTGCGGGTTCTCCTTCGCCAATCCCGAGCACGAGAAGAGCTGGATGAAGGCCTGCGCCGCCCTGACGGTGGAATCCGACGCCGTGGGGACCCTGTGCCAGCTGTACACCGTCGCGAAGGCCCCGGGCCGCAAGGGCGACGGGAACCTGGCCGCGCCGCTGCGGGGCATCGTCACCGCCCTGGGGCCGCAGAAGACGGCCGAGCGGATCCAGGCGGGCATGACCGCCTGCGAGAAGGTGCTGGCCCAGGACAAGAAGACGGCCTCCCGCGCGTCGCGCCTGGTGAGCGCCTGCGAGCAGAAATGCGGCGCGGAAGCGGCCGCCCAGCTGAAAGTGCTCCTGGACGGCGCCGTCATCACGTATGAAAAGAACCACCAGAACGATCGCGGCGGTCTCTTCGGGTTCCTCCGCAGAAAGTGACGAGGTGACGCGGCGTGAGCATCGACTGGGATTCCTACAAGAGCCAGATCCGCGACAGCTACGTCGGTGAGGACGGGCGCGGATATCAGGACCTGAACGACAGGGAGAGAAGCGCCTTCGACAGCATCCTGGACAGCCGCATCGAGGCGCGCAGGAAAGAGCTGGAGGGCGACGACGGGGGCGAAGGCACGGATCCGGTCTCCGGAAGGGGATCCAGGGGCATGGGAAAGGGCGGAGGCTCCGATCCCGGCGACGGGTCCGACCGGTATGACCGGGAAGACCGGGACGACCGGTATGACGGATACGGCCGGGGCGACGGGTACGACCGGTATGACGGATACGGCCGGGACGGCGGGTACGACCGGTATGACGGGTACGGCGACGCCGACGGCCCCGATTACGACGCAGGAGAAGACATGGAGCGGTCCGAGGGAAGGCACCGCTGAGAAGGAGGCCCATCATGGCGGGACGGGATTACGAGGCCATGCGGAACACATGGCACCAGCAGACATTCAACGGCCGGCCCTACGACGAACTCTCCGACGAGGAGAAGGCCGCCGTCGACAAATACTTCGACGACCGCGTCGCGAAGGAAAAGCAGGAACTGCAGGATTACATGGACGACAAGCACAAGACCGTGACCATGGGCGGAAAGCACTACGACGAGCTGAACGACAAACAGAAGGCGGACTTCGACAAAGCCGTCGAGGAGAGCTTCTGGGAGAAGAAGGACAGCGAAGGCAGCAGCGATGCCCAGGACGCGGACGACGCCGCGGATGACGCGGACGTGGAAAGCGAACAGGACATGGAGCGGGAGCGCGGCCGGGACCGCGACGACGAAGAGGAAGACATTGAGCGCTGACGCGCCGGAATGCCCTTTCACAGGAGGACAGGCATATGTCGATTGCTGACCGGAAACCGTCGGGCTCGTCCGGAGCCGGCGCGGGAAACGGGTCGGGAAACACTTCCGTACGCCCGGTCGGCGGAGGCGCGCCGGGGGCGAGCCGCGCCGATTCCAAAGCCATGCGGAGCGCGCAGAAACAGCTGATGAGCCCCGAGAAGGTCCAGGAACTCAGCGACAACATCCGCACGCTGAATTTCTTTGTCGACCACGGCTATCTCCAGCGCCTTTCCGACAGCGACGTACTTCCCCTGCGGGACCCGATCCCCCGGGACGGCATCGCGCTCCTGCGCCTGAGCAAGCTGGTCACCGCCGAGGGCGAGGACTGGTTCGAGAAGCTCATCAGCATGTACGCGGCCATGTATCACAGCGACTGCCCCATGGGCATCATCGTGCAGTCCATGCACGGGCGGATGTCCTTCTATCTGTTTGTGAACAAGGCCATCGTCGGGGACGGATCGCCGGGCACGAACCAGACCTATGCCAACCATCTCCGCCACCTGATGAAGGGCATCCTGCCGGGCACGGATATCGAACTGGTCAGCCGCGACGAGCGGGACAAGCTGCTGGACAAGCTGCGGGACATCGGGTACGGCGGCCGCAAATTCGTCGCCAGCGTCAGCTCGGTCCCCAGCCGGCGCAAGCGGGAGGCGGACAACACCCAGCTGAAGATCAGCTCCCAGGGCATCGAAAAGCTGATGGACTCCATGGATGAGCAGAACTTCACCCTGATCCTGATGGCCAACCCCGGC
>JAEEGL011040930.1_pt1 | contig 13871 bp, 3 predicted proteins | sample 9134231 | NCBI WGS metagenome assembly JAEEGL01 (sample SAMN16246548, study PRJNA631951) | gut metagenome | biome: gut microbiome; feature: rumen; material: fiber-attached | host: Bos | place: Iran: Karaj | collected 2018-10
AGCAGGCGGACCGTATTGACTATCTCATCAACGTCCTTGGATCTGATGCACAACGGTATCGCATCCACATCACCGAAAGCCTTGAAGAGCACGCATTTACCCTCCATGACCGGCATTCCGGCTTCGGGACCTATATCTCCCAGTCCGAGAACCGCGGTTCCGTCAGTCACTACAGCGACCGTGTTCCATCTGCGGGTAAGGTCATAGCTCTTATCTATGTCCTTCTGTATCTCGAGACACGGCTGCGCGACACCCGGCGTATACGCGATGCTCAGCGCTTCCGAGCTGTCTACAGCAGCACGGCACTTGATCTCGATCTTACCTTTCCATTCCTCATGCTTCTCCAGCGATACTTTTGCATAATCCATTTATATACAGGCTCCTTTCAAAATGGTCTCAGTCTCCGATAATGGGCACACACCCTGTTCCCAAGTATATCCGCTGCGACTCCTGATATCAATACCTGACCCGTTTTCCTTGATTTATAGTTCGATAATATCGTATTATAGTTGTCGGATATATGTATATAGTTTGTGAGAGGTTCAGATGTCATTTACAGAGATCAAACGGCGGGAGATAAAGCACTATCTCCTCAGAATAATAGACGATGATGATGAGAATATGATATCCAAAACGTGTGATGCTTTTGGTATATCCTCCACAAGCGTAAAAAGGTATATCGAGGCAGAGCTGTCGAACGGGCATATTCATCGAGATGATACAACCGGGTGCGGATATTCTCTGACATTCGAAAAAAATTCATTTCAATATAAAATGGACTCAGTTTCCGAGCAGGAGGATATAGTTGCATATCGGGATATTCTTCCGCTTCTTGACACAAATGAAAATGCATCGAGAATATGGCGGTACTCGCTTTCAGAGATCATCAATAATGCGTTGGAACACTCGCAGGGAACCACTGTAAGTGTTTATGTTGAGATAAGTTCTTTATATACCCGAATAGTATTGGTTGATGACGGAATAGGGATCTTTCGAAATGTCATGGATACAATGAAACTGTACGGACATCCCGATCCGATGATAGAAGATGCCATTGCGGAATTGTATAAAGGCCGGTTCACCTCAGCTCCGGATAGACATACCGGTGAGGGTATCTTCTTTACCATGAAACTTGTAGACAAATTGGCGATAGTCTCCGACGGTTCAATACTGAGATCCGGTTATGAAGGGGATCCGGCTTTCATCCGGTCTCATCTGTTAGCCTACGCTATGAAGCTGGCTCGGAAAGGAACGGTAGTGATCATGCAGCTGGAAAACGATACACGGCGGGAATCCGCTGAGGTTTTTAATCAATACACGACTCCCGATGAAGGATTATATAAGACGAGGATTCCCGTATTTGAAGCCTGCCTTGACCGGGATCCGGTGGCACGGTCTCAGGCCAGAAGGATATGTGTCAGGCTTGAGTGTTTCAAGGAGGTCATTTTGGATTTTGATAAAGCAGAGATCATGGGGCAGGGGTTTGCCGATGAACTGTTCCGTGTATTCCAAAATGCTCATCCGGATGTGATCCTGACTCCGGTCAATATGAATCCGGAGATAAAAACCATGTACTTACACGCTCTTCATACGACAGTTACTGTCCCGAAATACAGTTAATGTCTGTCTCAGTCTCTGATCAGCTTCTCAAGTCTGAGTATCTCAAACCCTTCCGCCTTACCTTTGAGCCGTATGGAATCACCCAGCGAGGTACACACAGCCCTGTCCCCAAGTATATCCGCAACGGCTCTTGATATCAGTACCTGACCTCCGGGAGCATTGGCCTCAAGTCTGGCGGCTGTGTTGATCGTATCGCCTATCGCAGTATAGTCCATACGCTTCGGCGCACCCACGTTACCTATGACCGCAGGTCCCCAGTGGACTCCTATGCCGAAATCGACCGTACGACCGAACCTTTCCTGAAGTTCCTTACCCAGAGCCGCAGACCCCTCCACCATGTCCATAGCTGCACAACAGGCCAGATATACCGGATCCTCCTGCTCAACCGGGGCATTCCACAGAGCCATCGTACAGTCCCCGACAAATTTATCGAGAGTTCCGTGATTCTTCATGATACACTCTGTAGTCAGTGTCAGATACCGGTTGATGATCTCTATGACGGTCTCGGGATCGAGCGCCTCGCTCATGGTTGTGAACCCACGGACATCTACAAACAGGGCCGCAACTTCCTTCAGTTCACCGCCCAGCTTAAGCGCCGAGCTGCCCCGCTCCAGAAGCTGCTTCATGATCGCGGGATCCATATAGTGGCCGAAAGTGTTGGTCACCTTCCTCTTTTCCATCTGGGCACGGACATAATTAAGTGCCACACTGCCGATGAACACGCACAGGATGAACAGCGGGATCCACAGTACATGCAATATGAAGCCGGCGCGGTACATGATCAGACACAGAAGCAGCCAGCCACCGATAAGTGCGACAGTATAGACCACCGACCAGCGGACCTTTCTGTTTCTGTAGAAAAGACACGAAACAAAGACTGCGATGAACAATACCGCCAGTTGTAATACATCCGGTACGCTGTGAGGGAAGAAGCCGTTCATAAACGCATCTATCTGGTTCGCCTGGAATTCGACTCCGTACATCGGAGCTGCATGATCGATCGCAGTGGGGTACGAATCCTGCATACCCACGGCATAGGGGCCTATCAGAACTATCTTATCCTCAAAAAAAGCCGGATCTATGGTCTGATCTATCAGATCGGATACCGAAATGTTGTCATAGTACCCTCCGGCACGTGCGGCATACGGAATATAGTAGAAGCCATCCTCCGTTGCCGGGTTTTCATTCGGAGAAACGCCCGAACGCTCACAGTACATCTCATATACGACCCTGGCAAAAGAATAAACTCTCCCTCTCCCGGGTACATCTTCATATAAAAGAGCATGTCTGAGAATCGCATCCTCATCTTCCATCGCATTGATATGACCGATACGGGTCACGTCATACAATGCTTCAAACGGCTCATCCCAGCCCACGATATCATCCGACATATAGAAGTCATCACCCTCGACCACTAGTTCACGGTCATAGGTGGCAACTGAAGCTACGACCACATTGCCTTGTGCACCGGCAGAGCTTACCAGATGGGCATCTGCTTCAGGATCCGCGCTCTCCCCTACGTAGAGAGTATCCACACCTATCGCAGCAGGGATCCTTCCCTCGGGATCGCTGTTCAAGTACTCTATCGCCTCAGCCATGATGTGCCTCGACCAGGGCAGAGGACCTATCTCATCCAGAGCGCGCTGATCCATACCCACGACCACGATGTCGGTATCGGCGATCCCGCCACGCTGGTAGAGCGCGTCGGATACGACACCGTCAGGGACATAGAGTACACCGACACCTGCTATCATGCAGGCTGCGAGTGCCACCGCAAGTGATACTAATATGGGTAATGCTTTACGAATACTGATCCTGTCCATAGTTATTTCTCTTTCAAAAGTATAACGCCAACTTCCGATGTTACGGGAATGTCAGCGTTACGATCGTCTCAGTCTGTACAAGGCCGTGCGGATGTATCGGTCAATATACATCCTCCAGCTTAAGCACGTACACCCGTCGTGCAAAAGGATCACATACATAGAGACTGCCGTTATCTATAAACAGACCTCTCGGAGATACCGGATACATCTCGATATCCAGCTCATCGCCCTCTCGCTGGAGGATCGTAGTTACCTTATTATTCCGGATCATGCGTACCGTGGATGATACCGTGTCGGCGACAAAGACGGTACCGTCGTCGGTTACGGCTACGCCCTGAGGATATCTGAATGTGGCCTTTTTGACAGAACCGTCGCCCAAGCCACCCTCGGGAGTCTCCTCTCCGGTACCAGCGATAACTTCGATCTTACCATCTTTTACGCGGACTATACGATGAGCAGCTGTCTCAGCCACATAGATATAATCGCCTGAGGAATACAGACCCATGGGACCATTCAGGCCCTCGGCCACTGTTGTGACCTCACCGTCCGGAGTAACCCGGCGGATAGCTCCCTTACCCGTCTCGGATATATAGAGGTTACCGGCTTCATCAGTCGCCAGACCGGTAGGTGTATCAAACTTCACTCCGAGATCGCCGATCTCGAGCTCCTCAGAATATCCGTTGACTGTCTGTGTAGTAGTGGAACTGATCAAACGGATCGCATTATTCTGGGTATCGGATACGGCATATCCGTTCAGAAAAGGACTGATCGCCCAAGGCTCCTTGAAGAGGCTGTCCTTAAGCTCCGAGTCATTGTATCCGCCGAGGGGCTGGCCGTACATATCCTCGACACTGCCTTTGCCGGCATATATGGACCCGCTTATGCTGTTGATCAGCCAGACCTGCTTGCCGTATACATCCGTCACCAGGAATCCCTGATCCGCAATGAGCGCGATGGAACTCGGCTCACACAGCACATCCAGACCGCCCATGGTCTGAGTTGCCACGTTCTCTACCGTGCCCGCCTTCTTGCCATTATTCACGACCGCTACGATCACACCGATCACGATTGCCAGCACAACCACCGCTGCTACGATAATGATGAGTAGACGGGGATTGTTCTTAATCGCATTTAGTTTTTCGTTTTTTTCAGTTTTTGGCTTGTTCGCGTTGTTTTCCATATCTATAATCAATCGTCACCCTGAGTGTCGCCACTGCCAGAATTGTCGCCGTCATCGCCCTGCGTATCGTCGGAGCCGTCACCAGCGTTACCGGTCTGGGTGTCTCCGGACTGGGAATCGCCCTTTGCGGGAATCATCGGATCCGTCGTGGTCGAGTCATTATCATCTCCGGAAGTCAGATCATCACCACTTTGCGGATAACCGTTATTTCCACCCTTGTCAAAAATCGGGAATCCTAATCCATCTCCTTTACCGGTGTCATCCGAGATTCCGCCATTATCATCATCGTAGTCTCCACCTTTACCTGTTTCCAGATCTCCCAAATCTCCAATGTCACCCTTGTCATCCGAGCCGGGTATACTCTTGCCGCCCGGGAATGGTATCAGCTCATCATCCTTGCCGCCGGGAGTCTTTCCTCCGCCGGAGCTAAAGCTGCCTTCACCTTTAAGCTCACCTTCTCCGGTCGGTGCAGAGCCACTATACTGGCCATTGTTATTAATCTCTGCGCCTTCATTATTGACTATGGAAGCATTATTAGTAATCAGACCATATTCTTCAATGTTTATCTCACTACCGGAATTATTACCGATCTGACCGTTATTGGTGAGCACTCCATAATACTTGACATTTAGCCTTCCGGGATGGCCATCTGTATCGCCATTAACCAGCATGGTATAGTTGGTCAGGGTTCCGGAGATATTAATGGTGTTTTTACTAAGGTTAGCAAGGAGTCCCCTGTTTTCAAACGCTCCTTCCGAAGCGATATTAATGGTTCCGTTATTCTCCAATATCGCTACATTCACAAAGTATGCATTAGCTTCTACATCAATAGTTCCATTATTCTCCATCGATCCGCTGCCATCCATACCTCCGTTATAGAAGCTTCCTCCTCCTTGAATCTCCAGGCTGCCGTTATTTACAAAGCTTCCGGCATTACCTACAAAAGCATCCTCTTCTATAGTCACTGTTCCATTATTCACCATGCTTCCATAGTTTTCTATGTGTGCATCTTCATCAGCAACCAAAGTAACACCAGATGCGATAGTCAAGCTATACTGGGAACCTACAACAAGTGTTTTCCACTCAGGAATAGTAAGATCCGAATCGATTGAAATATTACCCTGCAGGCTGATGGTTGAAGTGTTTTCATCAGCCAGAGCAGCTGCCAGCCCTTCCGCACTAGTAACCAACTGACTGAATACAGCAGAAACAGTTACATTATTTTCCGGCATGGTAAATGTGAATACGTTCGCTGTAGCAGTTTCATCGTAATCAATATAGTTTGAGTTACCCGATATAATGTTAAGGTACTGCATCTCATATCCTTCAGCCGGTGTAACTGTCAAAGTGACGGTGGTGCCGGCTTCCAGATTGGTTATATCATTATTGCCGGAAGTAGCAACTACTGTGCCATCTGTCATTCCATCAGCAATTGTTACGCAGTAGCCATCTCCGCCTTCGCAATGGATTGTCGCATTAAAGAGACAGTCATTTCCACTTAAACTACGTGACTTAAGGTTGTTCCATTGTCCTCTGCTTCCGGGATAGTAAACATCTGTAATAGAACTGCAGTTATAGAACATTCTGTAAGGAACAGATGTCAATGACAATGGAATATGTACTTCTTCGATCTTATCATCGCCATCGAATACATTATCTCCATACGTGCAGGAACCCTCTGCCAGATCAACTCTCCGCATGTCACCGCTGGAGCAATATGCAAATGCATAATCTCCTACTTCTTCACATCCCGCAGGTATAGATACACTGCCCAGATAGTAGCAACCCCTGAAGGCGGACTCTTCTATATGTGTGATATTATCGCTAAGTTCTATTCCGGTAAACGCTTCATTAGTGCAGTATGCAAAAGCATACTCTCCGATAGTTGTCACCGTTGAAGCAATACTGATATTCGAAGAGGAAAGTGAATACGCACCATAGAATGCGTTGGAACCAATCCGTGTAATGCCATCCTCTATATTTATGGATGTGATTCCCGAATAACTGTAGGGCCTGCCATTTACGCCATAGTCTGCCATCGGACCATCGCCAAATACTGTGAATAGACCTTCTTCATCGAGCACGAAGAACGCGTTCTGGTCATCTTCTGCTGCACAACTTCCGCTATAATTTATATTGGGAGTTCCGCTTGTATCTACAGTTCCGGTACCTGTGATCGCATTTCCGGCAAACAGACCGCTATCGATCACGCTGCTTCCAGCATTATTTTCAAACGTTCCGAGGTTTCCTACACGACCGGATGAAGCATTGACAAATCTGCCGTTATCATCTCCGGAACCATTGTTAAAGTATGCATCATTCCCGATGTACATCTTTCCGTTATTAACAACGGTATGAGTACTTCTGTTATTAACGGTACCTGAAATGATCATTTCCCCATTATTCGTAATAGTGCCGAGGTTATTGATCGTTGCACCTGCGCTTACGGTTAGTGTTTTGCCGGATGCCACGGTCAGGTTCACACCGCTGTCGACTACAAGTACCTTGTTGGCACCTATCGTCAGGTCGGAATCTATTGTCATATCGGATGTCAGCTTAACGGAAGGATTCTGGTTTAAAGCTGTCAGGAGTTCCGATACGCTCGATCCGATAAATACAGCGGCATCATCCCATGAAATAAACTCAACATTTATCGTTACGGCCTGTGTGGGCATGGTGAATTTATTTGATACAAGCTCTACCGCATCTCCGTTCTCCTTTGTGACTGTGATCTCGCCGGTTTCATATCCCTGTGCAGGAGTTGCAGTCACGGTGATCTCTTCTCCGCCCATCACTGTCTGAGAAGCAGATATCTCATCGTCACCGATATAACACTTAACCGTACCTCCTGTCGCTGCATATGAGGCCGTGATCAGATTCTCATAATTGTAGAAGTAATGTTTAGCATCAAGGAAGTATCCGTTTCCGGTAGGATCGATAGTGATCGCATCCCAGTTTTCATCAGATCCTCCATAGTAAACGGTCTCCAAGTTATAACAGTAATTGAATGTATTCTTTCTGATCGCCGTAAGTGTTCCGTTCGTATCCTCTATACGTACGGATGTCAGCGCTGAATCCAGCTCAAAGGCTTCCTCTCCTATGTAATCGACGCTCGAAGGAATCGTGATACTCTCAAGATCTCTCATACCGTAAAGGGCACTCTTGTTGATCTTTTCCAATCCCTCGGGAAGGATCAGTTCAGAGATCTTTGTCTGATAGAATACACTTCCGCATGAATATCCCGAATTGGAAACACCGATCTTCTTAAGCGAAGAAGGCAGTTCGATCGATGCCAGCTTAGAGCAGTTAAAGAACATGTAATCCGGCAGTGTCTCCAGCGCGTCGGGAAGAGTAACGGTTGTAAGCTCCCAGCAGCCATCAAATGTCAGACTGCCCACAGAAGTCCTTCCATCAGCAAACGTAACCGTGGCCAGAGAGCGGCATTCATCAAATACTCCGCCGCCGAAGGTCGGGGTGACCGGGATATATATACTGGTCAGTCCGGCCTGCGTGAACGCATCTTCCATAATGTATATATTGGTATCAGGTATAGCGATCGATTCCAGATCAAAGCAGCAAGTGAATGCCGACTTACCGATGACCTCAACCGAATCAGGGATATTAATGTCGGTAATAGATGTGGAATAGAACGCATAATTACCGATTTCAGTAATGCTATCCGGAAGGATAACTGTCGTTAAGTACTTATACCCGTTATAATTGTTGGTCGGATAATGATAGTCTCCGTAGAACATGGACTCTCCGACTCTTGTTACACCATCTTCGAAGACTATGCTCTTAAGTTTCTTGCGGTTATCGTTTGCATACCAGGCCTGTGCATGCGAATCCGATTCTCCTGTGTATTCCCGGGTCTGACCGATTCCAAGAACATGGATCCTTAACTTGGTGGAATCATCGGGATCAGCGTCCATGTAATAATATGTCGAATCGCCACATGTACCGCAGTCGGATGTTATCGCGGCAGTTCCTGAAGCCGATCCAACAGTTGCGGATGAAGTCTGGACCATCTTGCCGTTATTAACTACGTCGGCTCCTGTATCGGTTGTGATATTTCCACTGGTTGCCAGGGTTCCGTTATTGATCAAAGTAGCTGATGATCCTATATTGATGGTACCCTGATTGGTCATTACTCCGTCGTTGGTGACAGTACTGCCGGCCCCGATATTCAGAGTACCGGAAACATTAAGGTATACGCCCTGTTCAACATCAACGGATACTCCGTCGGGAATCGTCACGGTGCCGGTGATATTAACCGTATTACTTGTAACTGCCGGATCTCCGGACTTCGGAGAAAGCGTAACCTTGGATACTCCGGGCATATTCAGATAATCGCTAAGTGCACCGGCGCTTATCGGCATGCTTACGGGGATAATTGCGTTCGCTGTAGCTGACTTAAAGGTCGCACCAACAGTTATAGCTGTGACCGGATCAGGCATTACGAATGTCTTGACATTTGCATCGGCTGTATCGGTTACGGTATACGTGCTTCCGTTTGCTCCGCTGAGAGTAACGGTATTAAGTGCCAGGCCGCTGTTAGGTGTAAATGTAAGTGTTACTGTTTCACCTGCTTTAACCTTCTCTACACGTGAAACAGCCGGTGTGATGGTAACGCTGCCTCCGGTGAGAGTTAACGATGTGACTGCCGCGCCTTTCTCTCTTACATAGATCATGTAATTGGCGGAAGCAAGACCCATGGTGAAACTGTAGTCAGGGGCTGAAAGCGTACTCGTGCTTGAAGGTTCTATCACGTTCTTACCTTGCATATATGACATTTTGAAGCAATCAACACGAACAAGATCGAATGTTGACGGAATGGTCAATTCTCCAAGTGAAACAACATTGCCGGTCGTTGCCATGGTAATGCCCTGATTGGATCCTATATCTGCTCTGGCACTGAATCCGACAGGATTTGAAAGCGCAAGTCCCGAATCTGCATCTATGAACGATATACCGACCGAACTTGTCCTTGACTGACTGCTTCCCGACGTACTCCTAAAGCTTGCCGTTACAGTTACGTCATGATCAGGCATAGTGAAATGACGAGTTCCGTTTGTGGTCGTAACGGGTACCGGATAATCAGTATTTCCACTGGTGTATTTAACTGACAGAGTATCCAGTTCATAACCTATATTCGGAGTGGCAATTAAAGTTACCTCTGTACCGGCAGCTGCTTCGGAAATGCTGGTCGAACCGATCCTGGTATCTATGCTTCCGTTCACGAGAACAGGTTTAATTATGCTGTGAAGAGGCAGCCACTTAGCATAGAAAGTCTTGTCTCCCGTCTCGGTTCCCGCGATCGAAGTGACGGCATTACCGGTAAGTGCAGACGTAGTAAACCATCCCCCGAATGCATAGTTGTTCTTTGTAACATCTGCAGGCAGCGTAGCACCTGTTTCATATGTATAGGATGTTGCATAAGGAGATTCGTTGATCGTTCCGCCGTCTTTTTCGTATGTGATGGTGTAAGTGGCATTCTTAAGGGTCACATTTACCGATACGGGACACGCGGGCATGGTAAATGTGTACTCAACATTTGCTGTAACGGTCGTAACGGTGATCGCATCTCCAAGCGTTCCGTTTATGACTTTTCTTACTATAACTTCGTCAACAACCTTACCTGCAGGTAAAGTACCAATATTAACAGTGACGGTATCTCCCGCTTTACTGTTTTCGGGATTGACAGACGCTACCCCTGAGGTTACGGATGATGCGATATTGGATCTATACTTGATTATCCAATGTGCATAATACGTCTTATCACCGGTTTCGGTGCCTGAGATGCTGAGAACTTTCGTTCCACCCGTAGCATCCGTGTACCATCCGTCAAAATCATAGGCCTCGTCAGCTGTAGACGCTCTGGTAACATTAGTCGGGAGCGTTGCCCCGGTCTCATATGTGTATTCGGCTGCATACGGTGAATCATTGATCACGCCGCCGTCAGTTACGTAATTAATTGCATAAGTCGCATTTCTGAACGTAATGTTAACGCTGACAGGACAATCGGGCATGGTGAACGTATATGTGACATTAGGAGTCACTGTTGTGACCGTGATCGAATCTCCTTCAACCCCGTTAATGACTTTCTTAACGATAACCTGATCCACGATCTTGCCCGTAGGCAGATTATCGATCGTGACGGTAACCGTATCACCCGCTTTGGTATTAACAGGGCTTACAGTGGCTGTACCGGCAGGAACACCTGTATTGAAATTGGAAATGTACTTGGAGATCCAGTGAGCATAGAACGTCTTTGCTCCTGTCTCTGTTCCGGATACAGCCGTGATCCTGGTCCCGCCGGTTAGAGCGGTGTACCATCCGTCAAACTCGTATGTCTCCGTTGCAGAGAATGCTCTGGTCACATCTGTCGGAAGTGTTGCTCCGGTTCCGTACGTGTATTCCGTCGCATAAGATGCGCCGTTTATCACACCGCCGTTTGTGTCATAAGTAATGGAATATGTGGCGTTTGTAAATAAAACGTTGATGCTGACCGGACTGTCAGGCATTACAAAGGTATACTCAACGTTCGGTGTTACGGTATTGACCGCTACCTGATCCCCCGGATTACCGTTTACATCAAGCTTTCTGACGATTATCTCGTTCACCACCTTACCGGTCGGACAGGTGACATTGATGGTAACGGTATCTCCTGCTTTGCTGTTTACAGGATCGATACCTATTGTTCCGCCTCCGGTCAGGGTCGTATCAGCGGTTATATCCGTAGATCTATATACAGGTGTCCAGTGCGCGAACAGGTTCTTGACACCCAGATCGGTCGCCAGGATCTTTTCTACCTTATCTCCGCCTGCTGCCAGCGTGAACCACCCGTCGAATGTATATGAAACATACTGAGTTCCGGTTCTGGTGACATTGGTCGGAAGAGTCGTTTCGGTTCCGTATACATATGAAGTAACGTTTCCTGTAATAGTTACGTTGGCGTTATCGGTTCCTGCATTGGGATCAAGATTAACAGCGTATGTACAGGGTTTGAAGACAACCCTGACAGTGACGTTTTTATCAGGCATAGCAAAGGACAGGCCCGTAACATCCGTCCAGGTAGGAGAACCATCGGCTTTATACTGTACTTTATCAAGTTCATATCCGATCGAAGGCGAAGGAGTTATTGTTATGGTTTCATTCTTTGCCGCCTGAGGCTTTGATACAGTAAATGTACCGCCGCTTGCAGGATCCTGTTTGGTAACGTTATACAATACGTCTGTCCATTTAGCATAAAATTCCTTATCTCCAGTTTCCGTGGCACCGATCGTTGTAACGGATGTATCAGAAGCAGAAGGATTGGCGGTTGTGTACCATCCTGCGAAGTAATAATCCTGACGATCCGGCATACCCGGCAGAGCCTTGGAAGCTCCGTATGTATAAGTATCCGCAGTTATGGCATTGGTACCGTCATTATGATGATATGTAATGTTATATGTACGTGGAGTTACGTTCCAATGTGCATACAATACCATATCACCGGTATCCGAACTGCTGATGTCTGTCACCTGAGTTCCGCCCACAGCAGCTGTATACCATCCTGCAAACGTATAACTATATTGAGGATTGGTTGCTTTTGTTACGTATGTTGCATCAGGCAGAGCCGATCCGGTTCCATATGTATACGCTGTCACATCATGTCCGGATGCTATCGTTCCGCCTTCGGTGTTAAGCGTTACCGTATAAGTTCTCGGAGTTGCAGTCCATTTTGCATAGAATATCTTATCTTCTGTTTCGTTATTTCCTATTGAAGCAACGGCAACATCAGTACTTGAGGGATTGCTCGAAGTAAACCACCCGTCAAATGTATAGCTGTACTGATCATTAGTCTCTCTTACAACATTCTGAGGTAGTGTCGCACCCACACCATATGTATACTCGGTAATCTCTCCGGAGTTGATCCTTGCTGTGTTAGTCGGAGCATTAAGATTAAGTGTTACATTATACTTCTGCGCCTCAAACTCTGCGCTGACGGTAACATTGGCTGCAGGCATGGTGAATGAACCATGTCCGACGGTATCAATCGTTATCGGTGTTGCAGTTTCCCCTTCTACTGTATAAGTTGCGGATTTGAGCTGATATCCGAGTCCGGGTTCTACTGTTACATTGACCGTCTGACCATATTGAGCCGTAGTCGGTGCGGTATTATTTTCTACCGAAAGGTCTAAGGTCCCTCCGGTAACAGACGCCGGTTTGGTCAATTGATAATTGATCTTGGATGCGGTTACACGTATTTCAACCGGACCACTCGGCATAGTGAACCAGGTACTGCTTCCCACGGTATAGCTTATGTCCCAGTTGCTGTTTGAATTAGTCGGATTAACAAAAGAAACTGCATCTATCTGATAACCCGTTTTAGGTCTTACTGTCAGCGGAACATTTACACCTACTTTAACAAATGCCGGTGTACTTATTGTTACAAGATCATATTCAGTAGCAGAAATGACTGCACTTAAAGTCAATGGATGCATTGTATTAGGGTCGAACAACTCTCCATTGAATTCCGTGCCACCCCATACGGATATGAATCCGTAAGACGTACCTGTGGTCTCATCCAACTTTCCGACATCAGTTCCGAGCAGATTATCTGTCTTAGCGGTAATATGCATGTCATCAGAGGATGTCATAATATTGTGGAAATCAGTATTTACGGGAACAGATATGGCTCCTCCGTCTCCCGTATTCTTGATCTCACCGGCATTCAGATGCACATTTGCTACGGTATTCAATACTACTGTCTGACCTGTCGTAGCCGAAGTGACCGTACCGGAGTTCATTGTAAATGAACCGCTCGAAACCTGCAGCGCCGTACCGGATGAAGTCAGGGTGCCACCATCCATGGTAAGTGCCGCACCTGCGATCGTCAGTGTCGTCCCTGTAGATGTCAGAGTACCGCCGTTTATGTTTACCGATCCGGCAGTTGCATTGATGCCTGAATCTGCACTGACCGTACCTCCGGATATGGTGAAGCTTCCCGTGGTGGTCATTGCGGAATTCAAATCCAACGTACCGGACGTGCTGAAGGTACCGGTGTTGGTGACGCCACCGCTAAACTCGGATCTGCCGGATGAAGTATTATTAAATGTACCGGTATTTGTGAACGCTCCTGCTACGGTCAGTGTATGCGAGCTGTTGACACTTAGATTACCGTTGTTTGCAAGCGAGCTTCCCAGATTGGCAGTACCGTTTACCGCCGCGGATTTGCCGGAGTTTACATCAACCGGTACTCCTGC
>JAEEGL012240074.1_pt1 | contig 13871 bp, 12 predicted proteins | sample 9134231 | NCBI WGS metagenome assembly JAEEGL01 (sample SAMN16246548, study PRJNA631951) | gut metagenome | biome: gut microbiome; feature: rumen; material: fiber-attached | host: Bos | place: Iran: Karaj | collected 2018-10
CTTTATATCTCCCTGTCTTTTTATGGAAGTTACGCCTCGTTTTACTCGGCGTAACACGTTCGAACCAGACTCGATAATACCTCGTCAGGTTCTCACAGCCGCTAAGTGATTACTTATTCAGTAGCTGTGTTATCCCAAGCATCGCAGAATGTGTTAAGTCCCTGATTTGTGTATGCATGCTTCATGCAATCCTGATATACTGCAAGTCCACATGTAACGATGTCCGCACCTGCTACTGCACAATCAGCAATCTGCTTAGGTGTACGAATTGCTGCACAGATGATCTGTGTCTTACCATAGAAGCCATAGTTCTTGTAGATTTCTACGATGTTCTTTATATATTCCTTGCAGTCTTCGCCATTCTGCTCTTTCCATCCGATGAAAGGTGAAACAAAAAGTGAACCGTTCTTTGCAGGAAGAATTGCCTGTGCGGGTGAGAAGATCAGAGTTACGTTTGTTCTGATGCCTTCCTTCTCAAGGATTCTTGCTGCTGCAACACCAGCCTCGATTGCAGGAATCTTGATTACGAAGTTAGGGCTGATCTTAGCAACCTTTCTAGCCATCTCTACCATATCCTCTGTCTTGTCAAAATGAGGATTGATCTCAACTGATACAGGGAACTTATCAACTCCCTCAAGGCCCTCTTCCTTGATCCAGTTTGCAATATCTGTAATAGCTGTCATAAAGGGCTTACCACTTGCCATAATGTGACGAGGGTTTGTTGTTACTCCGTCAATACCAAATGTGTTGTATGCCTGTTTGATTTCATCAAGTTTTGCGCTGTCTAAGAAAAATTTCATTGTATTGCCTCCCAAACACTAATTAGTTAATTGCTTTAAGCAAATATAATTCTATCAATTTGGTCAATATAGTCAATAGAACTTTGATGTATTTAATTCTTTTTGGCGTATTGTTTAAACTGTTTAATTTATTTTTGTAATAGTTCACTAAAAAGTTTCGCAAATGTGCATTTTCGCCCATATTTTGCACAAAAATAGCCCAAAACACCCACATTCTAGTCATTAACTTAAAACGCCAAATCCCGGCCATACCATCATAGTGATAAAGCCTACGATTACAGCAATGAGCATTCTGACAAGCGCTACAACGAGACCATTTTTAAGAAGCTTATCAGGATCAAGGCCGTAGGATACTGAGATTGCACGTACGCTGACAGGAAGAATTGATTCAAAATTCATGCCCATACAGGTTGTAAACACATACGGTATAGGATTCAGCCCCATCTTCTGTGTTACACCAATTACGATAGGAAGTGTAACTGCTGCTGATACAGTACTGTTTGTCATCTCTGAGATAACACATGCAAACAATGTGAACACAAGGATTGCAACGAATCCACCGCTTATATTGGCTGAAGAGATCACATTAGCAATAGCATCGTTTGCCCCTGAACCTGTAAGTATCTGGCCAAGTGCAAGTCCGCCTGCAAACAGAAGGAGCATTCCCCACATAACTTCTTTCTGTGCCTTTTCCCAGGTAAGAAGGAGCTCTTTCTTCTCGCAGGATACGATAACAAAGTTAGCAAAACCGAGAATCAGGAATAGATATGCAGGAACAAGTCCGGGTATAAGGTTTGCATAAAGTGGTCTTACAAAGGAACCCAGCATAGCTACAACAAAAAGTACAAGACTTATCTTCTCGTCCTTTTTCATGGGGCCAAGATCCTTATAGCACTTCTCGAAATACTCTTTTGTACCCTCAAGAGAGCTTGTCTTCATGGGTTTAAGAAGCATTACAGCCAGTACTGCGATTGTTGCAATAATGGTGAAAGGAAGCATTCTTGTGATCCAGTCTATGTACATGAATTCCTTGCCTGTGAACTCTTCTATAAATGCAATGGCTGTGATATTCATGGCTCCGCCAAGAGGAGTTCCGGCACCGCCAACCTGAGAGCCCCATGCGATCGCGCAGAGGATAGGTGTTGCTGCCTCACAGTTTTTGATGTCCTTGTAGCCTGCTGCCGCAAGCATGGAAACAGCTATAGGTGTGAAAATAGCAACCACAACAACGTTGGGCATCATATTGGAAAGAACGACAGCCGCCAGAAGCCATACCGTGATCTGTGATTTCATGGAGGGTCCGATAAGTGAAAGAGCCTTTAAGGAAATTCTCTTATCAAGTCCTATCTCACTCCAGGGTGCTGTCAGAAGGCAGGATCCGAAGATCAGGATAATACTGCTTGAAGAATACTGTGATATTACATTCTCCATTGGAACAATATCAAAAAGTGCATTTATAACTCCGGGTAAAAGTGCTGTGACTGTGATATCTACAGGTCTTGTAACCCACCAGTAGATCATCCACAGGGCACATCCTATTCCCTTAGCTGCTGTATAATCAATGATCCCTGTCTTACCGAGTCCAAAGCTTACCAGTAAAAACAGTACCGGCCCCAGTATCATATGTATACCGCGTTTTGTGTTGTTCATTTCTTTTGTATCTCCTTTTGATTAAACATTTTAATCAATTATTTCAAAGAAAAAGCAGATTTAGTGCGGTGTTAGCTGAACTAAACCTGCCTACTTTTTTAATCCTGTGACTTCAGATCAAAACCCATCAAGCGCATCCGTTCTTTTGGGATGTTTTATCTGTCTCGCTCGAACGAAGCTTAAGCGCATTGTCCTCGTTCCAGAGTCTGTCGTATTTAAAGCCTGTAACCTTCTCGCAGATGGCAATCTCTTCCGCTGTTGCTATTGAAGCATCCTCGCCCTTTCTGCGCTTTATTTCCTTTTTGATCACATTGTATTCTGCCTTGTTCATAGGGAACATTACTGCAAAAATAATTGTGAGCACCATAAGTGCCACGGGCAGCCACACATACAGCTGTGTTATTCCCATCTGAGTTCCTGCGGACTGTCTCAGCTTTTGTGTTGCAAGACTCTCATCGTATCCTACCATCGCAAGACTGATTCCAATCACTGTTGAGCTGAGACCTGTTGCAATTTTCCTGATAAAGGTCGCCATGCCTGATACTGTTCCGGGACGTCTGATGGATGTAATGAGCTCATCAACATCTACCATATCGGACAGTATCGCGTAGATGCTGACTGAAGCTCCTGCCATGCCAAGTCCCACGATAAATGAAAGAACAAGTATTATAGCAAAGGATGCACCTTCATATGAGAAGAACAAAAGAGCAATCGTTGCAAGAATTCTGATCGGGAATCCAAGTAAAATCGGAAACTTCTTGGAGGTCTTCGGAATTATCATTGAAAAGATGACTGTTCCTGAGAACTGTGCCAGCAGAAGTACTCCCATCATCATAGTGAATCGTCCGCCCGAATATGCATTGAGGACATCATCCACGTAATAAACCGCAAGTCCTGTTACAAAATCCGCAGCTCCCTGCCCTGCAAGGAAAATACAGATAAACAGCTTAAATGAAAAGCTCTTATAAACCGTAACTGACTGTGTCATGCTCTTTCCTAGAGGAACCTTTACAGGTTCTTTTTGTTTTTCCCATGTTCCTGCAAAGGAAAGCAAAATCACGACTATGAAAATACATGAAAAAATAGCAGCAACCTTAAAATATAAACCGCCATTGGTATTATCGGTTATAAGGATCGTCGGAATAAGTCCGGCCATTATAGCACCAAGGCTTGAAAAAATCATCCTTATGCCTGAGTAGCTTCCTCTTTTGCTATAGTCGTCTACCATATCAGGAAGGAGTCCGTTATATGGGACCATAACAATTGTAAAGCCGGTAGAAAACAGCATGTACATCACTGCATAAAAAACATACTGCCCTGCTACGCTTTCTATTCCTACGTTCATCCACAGCATCAAAAATGTGATTGATGAAATGATGCTGCCAATAAGAATATAAAATCTTTTTGCTCCAAATCTGGAACTTGTCCTGTCGACAATGTTACCCATTATGGGATCCGTAATCGCATCCCATACTCTTCCTATAAGCGGAATGGTTCCCGCAAGTACAGGTGACATTCCAAGTGCCTTAGTAAGAAATACCGTAAAAAAAGTACTGATTACAATAAATGCGCCGCCACCATAGATGTCGGTAAGACCGTAGGCGCACTTTGAAATAAAGCTGTTTTCTCTTTTGTTTCCCATTTTGTTACCCCAATTCTTAAAGTATATTCCTCTCATCCGTCAGCTTCGCTGACACCTGTCTTCACTCCGTTTCGGTCCGCGCAAAACCGACATCCCCCGGATGTCGTGCGCCCCCCAAGGGGAAGGCTTTAAATTGTAGAATCTCTCCAAAGGGAAGGATTAAATCAGAACATACCCATAAAGTCTTCATACCGGGAAGAGTCCCTTCTCACGAATACAGGCGGCTGGCCAATCGGCGCCTCCACTGTATGTTTTCCTCCCGTGTATTCTTTTTTGCTAAATAAATTAACCCATGTATCGTCAGGTAAAGTCACTTCTCTTTTAACTTTTCCTGCTTCCAGAACCGGAGCCACCAGAATATCCCTACCCAATAAGTATTCTGTCATCTCCGTATATGCCCACGGTTCATCATAGTGATAAAACAGAGGTCTGATAACCGGAGTCCCGCTCTCTGTAGCATTCTTCACCAGCGCCCTGATGTAGTCCCCTAACTCATAATGGAGCCTTGTGCAAAAAGCGGTGTGCTTAAGCACTTCCTCGTCCATATCAAACTGAGCATTGTTCCCAGGCTGATTACCTTCGTGTGTTCTGAAAAGAGGTGAAAAAACATTCATCTCTTCCCATCTCATAAGAAGCTCCTTCGACCTTCTCATGTGCATAACAGTAGTGTAACCGCCTGCATCAGAATGTGTAATTCCATACCCTGACATGGAAAGCGACAAAGTCGCAGGAATTACTGACGGAAGTCCGTCGTCCACTGACCAGTCGACATGCTGGTCACCCGTCCACATCATGTCGGTTGCACCTACGCTTCCGGTATAGCCTGCCCTGGTAAAGAAGAACACTTCATTCTCAACTCCGCATTCAAGGATTGCTTCCCTGTTCATCTTCGCCCATATCGAAGGCCAGCTGTTATGAAGAATCCTTGCATCGCCGTCATACAGCACGGCATCCTCAGGCAGATATTCCCCAAAGTCTGCCATCCAGCCGCCCATACCGATTCCAATCATGTTTTCCTTGATGAGATTCTTGTACCACTCATAGGCCTCAGGATTGGTAAAATCCACCATTGCTGCAGGAAAAGTTGTAATAGTTACAAGGTAGTCCTCACCATTTCTGTTTTTTACACAATATCCCTTTTCCTTTGCCGTAGCATATATATCCTTTTCAAGTGCAATAAAAGGATTTATGTAACCTAAGAATCTGACGCCCTTTTTCTTCCATTCCCTGATTTTCGCAGGGAGATTCCGGTACTGCTTTTCATCATATCGCCAGTTCCACATGACCTGATATCCAAACCCTGTGCATCTGCAACCACACCAGTCCTGACACCAGACCCCGGATACCTTCGCTCCTTCCTTCTCAAGTTCAAGGAGCTTTCTGTCTATATTACCGCAGCCATCAAAACCCTCTTTTACCTTATCTCCATCCTTCACCCAGTCCTGCATGGCGATAATTCCACCTTCATAGATCCAGTCAGGAAGAGTTCTCTGATGTCCAAGGAGCTTAGCCAGTTTTCCTGAAATCTCCGTAAAGCTATCTGCTTTTTCACATACAAACCGAGGATATTCCTGAGTATGTATCGTTATTTCAGAGGGCTTTGAAAAATCAAAGTAGCCATAAGCCTTCATATCCACATGCACATAATATTTATCCGAAGATACAAAGGTTGGCTGCACATAGTAGGACTCATATTTACTGAAGGAAAGCTTTCTCTTCGGCCGTGGTCCTCTTATCTTTTCTTTTATCAGTTTTCTTGAAATACGCCGGACGTTCTGATGCTCTGCAACCCATATCCTTACTTTCTGTCCTTTTAAGTCAAACTCCGAATAATTCTCGCCACATCCATAGATATGTTCATCAGGATTTGTGCCAAAAGTAAACCAGAACCTGTTGATTTTTGAAGAACTTCCCGCTGAGGATGAAAGCTCAGCCCCGGTTTTTTCTTTGTCAGTCCAAACCTTAAGTGTAAGTCTCTCCCCAACCTCTTCACACTCATATACGTAACTCACAAAATCCTTGGAACGAATGGTATCGACTAACTTACATTTCTGCTTCCAATTAATCTTATGCTTATATTTAAAGCTCCCACGCTTCATGGAAAATCTGTTTTCGCCATTTCCAACTGTGAGAGCTATCTTACTAAAGTCTATTGCAATCCCCTCCCATAGAACATAATATTTCCCTGTTCTTTCCCCTAAAAAGCAACAGGGATTGATTAAACGTCTTAATCAATCCCTATAATTTTATAGTAACTATTTTGTTTTCTCAATTGTGAATAAATAAAGAAAAAGATTCTCTCGAATTGTGCATTAATAACATCCGCAAACCCTTGAAATTTGCGGATGTTCGAATTTGCCTTTTTCCTGGTCGTTATCTCACTTTTTTCCTGCGTCTGCCATCATAGCAAGACTTCTTGCCATGGAATCAAAGGTGTCTCGCTGATTAGCCCCGTCTCTATCAGCAATCATTGCCAGTGTCTGTGAAATATCATTAAGAGCCAGCATGATATTCTCCATGGATGCCTTCATTATCTCAGCTTCATTGCCCTTTTTGGCAATCTGATCGTATTTAAGAACTCTCTGCTGCTGTAATCCTGTAACTTCAGATACTCTGCTCATAATTCAAACCCCTTTCATAAGAAATTCGCTGCTAAATATAATGATAATCCATCATTTTCCAAAAAACTATTAAATAAGAATTATCTATTATTAAAAGATTGTAACTATTCAACAACCTGACCATAGAAGAGAATCTCCTTTGATCTTCCTGTGGTCATGATATAGTACTTAAAGGGCTTATCGGCTATGAATTCCTTAGGCTCCTCTTCTTCAGTGGGCAGGGCACTTCCGACCATAACCATTCCCGACGAAGCAGCGGCCTCGATTCCGTTTTCATCTGTAACAATCTTGGTCTTCTGGATAATATCTGTAATATAAAAATTTTCATTACTACTCATTGCTGAAAAATCAGCCTCAGGAAGGAACGCTGTTTTAGCACCTTTCCCCTGAAGATATTTCACAAGTTCCCTTTTGTCGAAGGAGGTCTCTGTTGTAAACTTAGGCACCTTTACGTGAACCTTTTGCATCGTTGCCTTGGAAAGCTTCCCCTGGAGGTCCGAAGAATCTCCAAGTACATACATCACATCAATTCCGCCATTCATGGTCATGACAAGAATCTTTGTTTTATCATCTTCAAAATATTTAAAGTGATCAGTCTGATCCATGAATTCCTTCTTGATACAGCATCCGTCGTAAGCCATGAAATCGCCCTCTTCGGTAGCTGCCTTTTCAAATTCCCTGATCCAGGATGATTTGAGATACAGGGTATTTACAAGGACCATATCAGCTCCTGAAAGATCATCTGAAAGAGAAGGTATTAGCCCGTTTGTTCCTTCATTTACCCAGTTATTTACAGCATCTGTTATTTCTCCGGCCTCTACGTCCTGAGCTTCCGCTTCGTAGTGAACCTTAATATAGTCTTTATAATCCTGCGACAACGCTCCGGGCATTTTTGTGTTATGCCAGGCAGAATTAAGTATATGGAAGGTGACGTTCTTTTCAGTGGTATCAGGCACGTTCACAAGATTCTCGTACCATTTGTTCATTGCAGCCTCATCTGAAAAACCGGTAGCCTTAAGAAGCTCTGCCTTAGTCTCATTGTCAGCTCCTGCTATTGCAAGTCCCATAACTGATCTTAATGAAGCCGGAGATACAATGTAGTTTTCATTCTTGTATCCTTCATTCTCCAAAAACTCGAACAGACCTTTATCAAAATCACACATAACAAAATCTGCCGTTTCCAAGTCTTCCGAAACTTTAGTTGCAGACTCACCTTCGGAAGCTTCAGTTTCAGTATTCTCAACCTCCATAGCAATTTCGCTCATATCTATTTCATCAGTGTCGGACTTCTTTTCTTTTGTTGTATCCGGGGCAATGTCCGCAACGTTGATTTCGGCCTGATGGGCAGTAGGAGTATCTGCATCTTCGACTTCCTGAGTTTCTGCCTGTTCGGAGGAATTTTCACTTTCCTCTTCTTCCTTCAGTTTATGACCCAGATATATGATTGTCACAGTTATCGCAAATAACAGACCGCCACAGGCTGCAACAACTACCAGCCACTTAAGAATTTCTTCCATTCTTTTTCCTCCGCGTTTCATATGTGAGTCTCCTTACTACCAAGTATTCCCCTCATCCGCCCTTCGGGCACCTTCCCCCCAAGGGGAAGGCTTTAGATATTCTTCGCAAGAAGCCATGCCATAACATGCACACTCTGCTGGAATTCTCCCTTATGGATAAACTCCTCAATCTCCTCCCGGGTATACACTTCCACATTCAAAAACTCAGTATCATCAAGATTCTGTCCCGAAACCTTTCTGCAATTTTTTGCCATATAAACATGAGCGTAATTGTCAGCTATGGTCGCATTGGACGGAATGGTAATAAGATGCGTCCATTCATTGGAAGCATAGCCTGTTTCTTCAGTGAGTTCTCTTTTTGCAGCTTCCAGAGCATCTTCCACGTCCTCTGAGTTTTTATCCGCAGCTCCGTATTCTTTTCCATCGTTCCGCTCTATTCCGCCTGCCGGGAACTCAGTAGTCACTTCACGAATGCCCTGTCTGTACTGTCTAACGCAGATGAGATTGCCTTCAGTATCAAATGGAACTATCACCACATAATCTCTTCTGCTGTAGCTGTAATAGGGTTCGAAAACCGTTCCGTCAGGGAATCTGAATGTCGACTCCTTAAAATCTATCCACTCATTCTGAACTATATGCTTTGTCTTTACCTCTTCCCAGATGAGGTCTTCTCTTTTTCTATTCATATCCTGTGTCATATTTATCCTTTTGCATTATTAATTAGTATAAAATTTTCTTGGGCATAAAATCAAGATAATCACCTGATACCAGACTATATTCTATGCCATCCACATTACCCAACAGACTGTCATGGAATCTCTCCTTCCCATGACAATGAGCATAGACTACCTGCTCCGCGCCGTAGCCCTTTGCCATCAGGGTAAAACGGCTCTGCCTTTCCCCCAGTTCCGTTGGCGGATAATGAAGGAACATAATGAATTTCTCATATCCTTCTGCCCTCGCAGCCTCAAAGGAAGCCTTCAGCCTTTTTGCCTCACGCTCAATCAGCATATCCGCATGCTCTCTGGTGTCAAAGCCTTCGTAGCAGTAGCCCTTTGTTCCAACAATGGCGTAATCCTTGTAGGGATAAAAATTGTTTTGCAGGAAAAACAGTCTGCCTTTATACAAATCATTCAGCTTCTGTGTTTTCTTGGCATTCCAGAAATTGTCGTGATTACCTCGTATCAGTATTTTTCTGCCCGGAAGATTTTCAATAAATCTCAAATCCATCTCGCAGAGTTCAAGACTCTTACCCCAGCTGTGGTCGCCTACAAGAACAAGGGTGTCCTCATCGGTCATTATCCTGTTGCAGTTCTTTTCAGTTTTTCTCTCGTGTCCTCTCCATACCTTGCCGAAAATGTCCATGGATTTATCGGACTGATAGGCAAGGTGGAGGTCGCCTAGTGCATATAGGGCCATTTATGATTTCCTTCCCCTCATCCGTCAGCTTCGCTGCCACCTGTCTTCACTCCGTTTCGGTCCGCGCAAAACCGACATCCCCCGGATGTCGTGCGCCCCCACGGGGAAGGCTATATAATAATATGTCAACTTCACTTATTATAATATTTTATATTATCTATGATATTGCCCAAAAGTTAAATCCGGGTAGCCTATCCAAAACTACCCGGACTTTGTTATAAGTATAGCATTTTCTTTATACAACTGCATTTCTCTATTAGTTTTTCATATTCCAATAGAACAGGACAAATCTGATTCCTACTGCGCAGATGCTATAAAAGTTCCTTCATTACATGCAGGAAGATATACGGAATTAAACATTCTCTTGTGCATGTAGTTATCAGCATCAGAAAGGTTGTAGTAATCGTATACAGTAGGATTCTGATCATCCCAGGTACAGTCAACGTTGTAATAATTATCACCAAGCTTAATTATATTCCAGGCGTGGAGCTCTCCGGCTGAACCGGCGCAAAGATAAGTGGGAACACCAAGTCTTTGCATAAGATACTGAAAAGCCTTTGCATAACCGGCACAAACAGTGTCATTTCCAACTATTGCGCTGTAGGCACTCTGGTCAAGTGGATTATGCTTATAATTCAGCTTGTCTGCCAGAAGATTATGGACATAAAGCTCTTTCGAATATACATCCGGTAAGCCTTCTGCTCCTGCAACTATCTGCTCAACTATGGACTGAAACTCTCTGTTAGCAGCAGGTATATTGTTTATTCTGTCGTAGTAGCGAAGGCGCAGTTTTATCGCTGCTCCTTTGTAATCAAACTCCTGATAAAAGGTTGTATCAAGCCAGAAAAGTTCGGGATGATCAAACACTACACTAAGAATGATCATCTGCATGGTATCCATATTTACCTGCTCAACAGGCCTGAATGTTGTATTCAGATTCAGGGTGTTAGCATATATCTGCCTGTAGAGAGCTTTTCCCGTATCATTCAGCATATGGTAATAAGGATAGTATTCCGTGCTGAAAATAAATTCATTTCCGAGCTGACCATAGTCTGTACTGTTGATTGCCTGCTGTGCAAGTCCCGCATCTGTTAGTTCAATAATCTCAGGTTCAAATGCGGCATAACCGTTTTTTCCCGTCGGGTATCCGGGCGTGTATTGAACTGCATTCTCATTCCCGGAAGCATCCACATCTCCGGAGCCTGTATTCTTTAAGGATTCGGTTTCTATGTTGACCTGAATCTTCTTTCCGCCTTTTCCTGTGAGCGCATTGACCATGGCATCTGCGGCATCAGCAACATCCTGAACAGTGACATCCGTCTCTGCAAGATTATCTACCTTTGTTGCTTCCAGCTGATTTATGGCATCCGAAAGCCCGTTAACCGCATCCGTTATCATAGAACCAAGCCCGGAGGATCCGCCATCTTCAGACTCCTCATTAGCTTTTTGGGTCTTATACCCATATATGTAATCCCAGTCCGGAACCTCAACATAATACTTTTTTGAGTTATCTACCTTAACCTCTTCCTTTTCGGCAGGCCTTATCAGTTCATTTATCCACACGCCAATATCGGGGTTAACAGCGCATGCTATGATTGCCATCACCCCGGCTATAACAAGTCCCATTATTCCATATGCAATACTTTCAGCTACTTTCATAATAATCACATCCTTGTGTTTTATTAAAGATGAAAAAAGGGAGCAACCATGCCCCCTTTCACCATTATTATATGAAATAACGAATATCATTGGTATTAAATTAGTATAAAAATTACTTTATCTTTTTATATAAAAAATAGTTAAACTCCATTCCATCCCAGCCATAAACTTCATTATCTATAAGTTCATAGTGATCATTTATCGAATCCGGAATGTGGTCGCGGACGAGAACGTAATCGATGAGTCCTTCCCTTACGTATCGCTCCTGTTCCATGTAAGGATTATTTTCAGGTTCGTCGATATTAAGAGTCTGTGTCTGGAACCATCTGCAGCTTGGCACAATATCACAGAGTGTATAAAGCCCGGCATCAAGGCATCCAACATTGAGGAGCGTCGGGTTATCAGTCTCAAGGACTTCGTCGCGAAATCTGAACATGAAGTAATCATCCCCGGACTCCCGCATGAACGGCACATTCATGGAATTGATATAAACAAATATAATTGCCAGACCACCGGTTATAAGTGCTGCAAGGAATCTCATTGCAGTCTTATCACTTGGCGTTCCCTTTTCAAGATAATAATGGGCAAGAAGTCTGCCAGGTAAGGCAAAGCCAACTACCGCAAATACCGAAAGCGGAAGCGAATAATAGGGAAGATCTCTTCCTCCTCCAAAAAAGCCAAGAAACATAAAAACAAAAAGCACAGGTACAATAAGTCTTGAAAGCAGCTTTTGTCCTTTTCCGAAAATACCGTAGGCAACTCCCAAAATAACAAAGGCAAAATACTGCCAGTCGTCCTTTATCAGATAGTAGAGAGTCTTGATAAGGTATATGATTCTGCCATCCTCGTTCTCCACCTTTGTGTAGACAAACACATTCACATAGACATAGCCCCAGTACCAATCGCTGAGCCCGCCCTGAACACCAAAATAAATTATCCAGGGAACAAAAGGCAGGAACATTCCAAGGAGAAATACAAAGCAAGCCTTTATCCCCCTTGCAAAATCCTTGTGAGCAAGGAATGAAAAGAACACCATCATCATCCAGGCAAAGAAAAATCCAAGTCCGGTAAACTTAATATTTGCAATAAAACCTGCCAGAATACCTCCATAAAAAACCGTTTTGAAGGGCATCTTTTCATCTGCATAAATATTCTTAAAATAATCCAGAATAAGATACAGTCCCCACACATAAAACGGAAGACATATCTCCTCTGCCGCTCCTCCCCACCAAAAGCTCCTGGAGCAGGTGATTGTTGCAAAGGTACAAACCGCAAGTATCGCAGAGGATACAAAGCGCTCTTTTCCTGCATATATTCTGATTATCCTGTAAAAACCATATACATCCAGAAAGCCAAGAATAAGCTCAAGAATGAACACTCCGGTAAAAGTCGTGTGCGATACAAGGTAAGCAAGACCATAGAAAAAATAAAGGTACATTCCCTTTTGATCGAATACGTCTCTGTAGGGCATTTTTCCATTAAAAATAGCCTTACCCATTGAAAAATAACTGTTTGCATCGTCCCAGTTATTCAAAGGGTAAAGGAAGGATGATCTCGATGCTACAAGAAGACAAAAGAACACCGTAATCAGCATGTAAAAATATAATCGTAAATTCGTCTTTTTAGGCATAATCAAAATCCCATTTTAGTAAAAAATCACACTATACCTTCATATAAAGTCTTATCGCCAATTTGTACTATTTTCACCCCGGTAGCTTTATTTTTATTAAAACAAAAACTCAGCATATACCCCGTCTTAAGGTTCCAATAATCAAGATACTCACTAATCTGCTATCACCTATGTAATATCTATACAGTTGTATTGAATACTTTCATTAGTGACCTGCTTTCCGATTCTACACTTTTTATCATTTTAACTATTGTACCAAAACAGCCATAGCTACTGCAATGAATCATAAAACTCCTGTTGATAGTCTTTTCATACTATCAAATTCCAACTTAACTTATTAGTTCCATATTCAAAGAAAATAACATCGCAAACAAATGTGCATTAAAGAATTATAAACAACAGTATTGCATAGCACGAATAAGCATATGGATATAACATTAAAGCTATTTGTTATATCTACATTTTATGTATGAATTAGAATAAAGAAACCACTATTGTTTGAAATTAAATAATGATTTGTTTTTATCAGTTGAATAATATCATTTCTCATGAAAGGTAGGTTATTTCTATGAATTTTAACAAAGTGAAAGACCTTCTATTCCGAAGAGGAGGTCTCAGTCAGGCAATAGTTTTAGCCATGCACACAACAGAAACATTCAGGTTTGTTAAGGATGAAGCCATTTATCTTGAAAAGGCGAGATGTCTCCTACGTGACGAACTACTCAATTGCTATGTATTTTTAGATACCTATGATTTATTTGAAATATATCTCGATACGAGAGATGGGCTGATCTGACTATACCCACGGGCAAGCCCGTGGGGTTCTGATTGGCAAGCGTAGCTTGTAATCGTACATCATTTTCAGACTTTGGAGTTACAAGTGTAAATCTGTTTGAATCAGGACTTTCATTACCAAACAGTCCAACGACCACA
>JAEEGL015009526.1_pt1 | contig 13871 bp, 13 predicted proteins | sample 9134231 | NCBI WGS metagenome assembly JAEEGL01 (sample SAMN16246548, study PRJNA631951) | gut metagenome | biome: gut microbiome; feature: rumen; material: fiber-attached | host: Bos | place: Iran: Karaj | collected 2018-10
CAGGACGAGCTGGCCGTGATGGACGGGGAGAAATGTATCCTCCAAGTGCGCGGTGTCCGACCGTTCTTCTCGGATAAATATGATATTACAAAGCATCCGATGTATAAGTTTACGGCGGATTATGATGAGAAGAACCGATTTGATATAGAAAAATACCTTCATCGGAGGCTGCGGCTGAAGGATGAGGAAGAGTTTGAAGTGTATGAGGTTAAAATGTAGGAAAAATTAAACGCGGAAAGGGATTCTGTGGTACGATAAAAAAGGACTTTTGAGCAGGAACATGGTGGATAGGGTGAAATGAGCAAGCATAAGATGGTAAATGGGAAGCTGCTTCAAATGAATAAGCGGTACAGCCAATTAAAGGGTAAACAGAAAGAGAAGATCAGCGGATGGATGTATGAGGCCTATAAGAGGCAAGTGGAACAGAAACTGTCTAATGAAGATGCCTTGCAGTATGTTTTAGACAAGATTGATGAGGCTGATATCTGGATCCCGTGGTATGAGGTTAAGAATCGTTATTTCGCCAAGAAAAAGCAGTTCGAGAAAAGGCTTGCCAGAGAAAATGTACCGAAGCACCTTTTCGAAATGGAAGGAATCCTTAACCGGGCGACACAGAAGATGGATGCTCTTGAAAAAAAGATAGAGGAGTATAAAGAGTTTCAATCGGAAATACAGAAGCTGGAGGCATATTATACGAGCCAGCAATGGAAGGAGGACTTTGAGATGGATGAAAAAGGAGAACTCCCGGAAAATCTGAGACGTGGAATTCTTTCGGAGGATGGGATTTACAATCTGCTTGAACGAAATAAGGAACTCTTGGAAAGACTTGATTGAAATTTCGAAAGAAACAGCATGAAGGACGGCAAACCAGCCGTCCTTTTGAAATAGATATCACCCCCACCGGGGAGAAAGGAGGAGACGAAAATTGAATAGGAACACCGCGAAAAGGCGGCGACGAGTCCATGGTTTTCAGGATTTATCGCCGCCTTTTTCTGTTTTTTTTCGGAGCTGATGATTGTGATATGAAGTGAAAAAGTGTTTGAAAAAGGAGGAATTGAATTGGAATTTTTTCAGTCGGCAGTCGGCGTCCTGCAGACCCTTGTGATCGCGATCGGCGCGGGGCTTGGGATCTGGGGCATCGTGAATCTGCTGGAAGGGTATGGAAATGACAGCGCTGCAGCCAAGAGCCAGGGGATCAAGCAGCTTATGGCCGGCGGCGGAGTCGTATTGATCGGCACGATTTTGGTGCCACTATTATCAGGATTATTTGGAACAGGAGGTTGAAAAATCATGAGTGAAAACATGGGAACAAGCGTAAATACCGGCAATGAAGGCTGGTCAAATCAGAAGGAGATCACAATCCGCTTCTCGAAGAAGCTGATGGACGGACCCTTTGAAGCAAAGGACGGGAAAAGCTACGTGCAGGTATCCATCCCGAACAAGGATCCGGAGGACAAGAGCCCCTGGGCGTCGTTCATCCTGCGGGAAGGACAGGTGCATGAAAATGCGGACGGAACGAAAATGTGGGCGGCCATTCCGGAGGACGGGATCACGACGCTGCAGCGCGATGTGAAGACGGATACGTTGAATGCGGAAGGGAAAAACGTCTATAAGACACAGTACCGGAAGGTTGCCAACAAGGAACTGAAGAACATGGTGGAGTCCTACCGGAACCGTGGAAGAGAAGGAGCTGAGGCTCCTGCAAAGGCTGAAGGCTCTGCGGAAAAGAGTACAAAGTCAAGGGCTTCCAGAGCGAGAGATGCAAAGGAATCTGTTCTCGGAAAGCTTTCCGTGGCAAAGGAAGCGGTATCTAAGAAGGTGCAGTCAATGGAGGGTGAAATTCCGCTGGCGAAGGCGGTCGGGGCGAGATAAATGGAATATGTTTTAGGCAACCTGGAGAAATGGTTCAGAGACCTTTTGTATGGCGGGATCAAGATGAATCTGGCGAGCCTCTTTGATGCTTCGAACTTAAGCGTCCTGGAGGCCAAGGTCTATGTGAGTACGCCGCCGCAGAGCTGGAATGAGAATATCTACAGCATGATCTATAACATTTCGCAGTCTGTGATACTTCCCATAGCAGGGGTGATCCTGGCTTTTGTGGCAACGCTGGAACTGATCCATCTCATCATGGATAAGAACAACATGCATGATATCGACACATGGATCTTTTTCAAATGGGTCTTAAAGACAGCTGCGGCCGTTCTGATCGTGACCAACACCTGGACCATTGTGATGGGTATCTTTGAAGTGTCGCAAAACGTGATCAATTCAGCCTCGGGAATCCTGATCGGAGGAACAGATCTCAATATCGACAGCGCCATGGCAAATCTGGAACTGATGCTCGACAATATGAATCTGGCAGAGGTTTTCGGGTTTTTCGCATCCTGCGGGTTTTTACGAACGCTGTCTATGATCCTGCCGACGCTGATCATGATCATTGCCTACGCGAGAATGATAGAAATATATCTCGTCACCTCGCTGGCGCCGATCCCGATGGCGACCATGACGCATCAGGAATGGGGACAGATCGGAAAGAATTATCTGCGCTCCATACTCGCGTTGGCGTTTCAGGGATTTTTGCTCATGGTGTGCATCGCGATCTATGCGGTATTGGTATCGAATATCGCGGTGGAGGATGACATTATCCATGCGGCCTGGACCTGCATGGGGTATCTGATCCTTCTCTGTTTCACCATGTTCAAGACAGGAAGTCTCAGCAAATCCATTTTCCACGCAAGCTGAAAGGAATGAAAAATGGCATATGTACCGGTACCGAAGGACTTTTCGAAGATCAAGACGAAAGTCCTTTTCAATTTGACGAAACGGCAGCTGATCTGCTTTGGCATCGGAGGAGGGATCGGGATCCCCGTATTTTTACTTCTCCGGGGAAAGATCGGAAACAGCGCTGCCACATTGATCATGATCCTTATCCTGGTGCCGTTCTTCATGCTCGGAATGTATGAAAAGAACGGAAAACCGTTGGAAAAAGTGATCAGAAATATGTTCAGGGTCATGTTTTTCCGCCCGAAGCGGAGACCCTACAAAACAAAGAATCTTTATGACGTTCTGGAGAAACAGGACAGACTGGAAAAGGAGGTAGCAAGGATCTTACATCATGAAAACGGAAGAACAGTTTCGGGGAAAGCATCCCCCGAGAGAGATCACAGGGTCGGAGCGCCGGCGCGTGCAGGAAGCCATCAAACGGGCAAAGGGAGCCGACAAAAGGGAGATCACCGCGCAGGAAACCATACCTTACATCGCGATGTGGCCCGACGGAACCTGTAAAACAGCCGACCAGCAATACACAAGAACCATCGAGTTTCAGGATATCAATTACCAGCTTTCGCAGAATGAAGACAAATCCGCGATCTTTGATGCCTGGTGTGATTTTCTGAATTACTTCGACAGCGCGGTAAGCCTGCAGCTCACTTATAGGAAGCAACCCGCGATGGCGATGGCCTTTCAGGACCGGATCAGGATCACATCGCAGGACGACCGGTTCAACAGCATCCGCAGAGAATTTGACACGATGCTGAATAACCAGGTGGCTAAGGGCAATAACGGTTCCGTACAGTCAAAATATGTGACTTTTGGGATCCAGGCCGCAGGCCTTAAAGCGGCAAGACCGCGGTTGGAACGCATCGAATCCGGGATACTCAATAACTTCAAACGGCTTGGTGTCAGCGCCAGACCCTGCAACGGCAGAGAAAGATTGAGGCAGCTGCATTCGATCCTTCATATGGGAGAGGAGATTCCCTTCCGGTTTGAGTGGGAGTGGCTTCCGATGGCGGGATTGTCCACCAAGGATTACATCGCTCCGTCGTCCTTTGAATTTGCCAACGGCAGGTTTTTCAGGATGGGAGAGCAGTACGGCGCGGCCTCGTTTTTACAGATCTTCGCACCGGAGCTTGATGACCGGGTGCTGACAGACCTTCTGGAGTTGGATGCGAACCTTCTCATCAACATGCATATCCGTTCCGTGGAACATGTGAAAGCGATCAAGATGATCAAACGGAAAATGACGGATATCGATCAGAAGAAGATCGACGAACAGAAAAAGGCAGTGCGGGCCGGATATGACATGGATATACTGCCGCCGGATCTGATGATCTACGGCGATGACGCAAAGCGTGTTTTACAGGATATCCAGAACCGGAACGAACGGCTCTTTCAGGTTTCCATTCTCATTGTGAATATCGCGGACAGCATGGAGGCGCTGAAAAACCTGATCATGCAGACCGGGAGTATCGCGCAACAGAAGAACTGCGGTCTGACCCGGCTTGATTTTGAGCAGGAACAGGGGCTGATGAGTTCGCTCCCTCTGGGTGTGAACATGACAGAGGTCACAAGGTCGCTCACCTCCAGCAGTACGGCGGTCTTCATGCCGTTCACCACGCAGGAACTTTTTCAGTACGGCGAAGAGGCTCTTTATTACGGTCTCAATGCTTTGTCCGGGAACCTGATCATGGTGGACAGAAAGAAACTGAAAAATCCCAATGGCCTGATCCTCGGGACACCCGGTTCCGGGAAAAGCTTTTCGGCAAAGCGGGAGATCACGAACGCATTCCTTGTTACAAAGGACGACATCATTATCTGCGATCCCGAAGCCGAGTACGCGGCGCTTGTGGAGCGGCTGGACGGACAGGTGATCAAAATTTCACCGATATCCGAGGACTTTATCAATCCGATGGATATAAACCTCGATTATTCCGATGAGGAAAGTCCGCTGTCATTGAAATCCGACTTTATCCTGTCGCTTTGTGAGCTGATCATCGGCGGCAAGGAAGGGCTGCTCCCGGTGCAGAAGACGATCATCGACCGGTGCGTCCGGATGGTGTATCAGGATTACCTTAACGATCCGAAGCCGGAGAATATGCCGATCCTCGGTGATCTTTATTATCTCATAAAAACGCAGGAAGAAAAAGAAGCAAAATACATCGCAACTGCGCTGGAAATCTACGTTTCCGGTTCCTTAAGCGTTTTCAATCACAGAACAAACGTGAACATCCGAAACCGCATTGTCTGTTTTGATATCAAGGAGCTGGGAAAACAGCTGAAAAAGATCGGGATGCTGATAGTACAGGATCAGGTCTGGAACCGTGTGACCATCAACCGGGCGAAAAAGCGGTTCACCCGGTACTATATGGACGAATTTCATCTGCTTTTGAAAGAAGAGCAGACAGCGGCCTATTCCGTGGAGATCTGGAAGCGGTTCCGGAAATGGGGAGGGATCCCGACCGGCCTGACACAGAACATCAAGGATCTTTTGGCTTCCCGCGAGGTGGAGAACATTTTTGAAAACTCCGACTTCATCATCATGTTGAACCAAGCGGGAGGCGACAGAGAAATCCTTGCGAAGCAGCTCAATATCAGTAAGCACCAGCTTTCCTACGTGACACAGTCCGGAGAAGGCGAAGGGCTGCTTTTTTACGGCAGCACCATTGTTCCCTTTGTAGACCGGTTCCCGAAGAACACGGAGCTTTACCGTGTGATGACGACGAAACCGAATGAGAAACTGCCGGAGGCGAAAAATGCCTGATCATGGCAGACTGCGGTTTACCGAGGGGGAGCGGCAGTTTGAGCAGAAGGGACGGTTTGATAAAACGAAGCTGAACCGCAGGCGGCAGGAGAAACAGAGCCGCAGGGAGGTCAGCATGACAGAGGGTTCCGGAGTTATAAGAGCAGAGATTTTCGAGAACCCAGGTGGAATAAACAGTACTGCGGTGATGCCGGAAGAAAGCAGAACTCCGGTGATCACATCAGAAAACAGATTTCCGGAACGGACAGAAAGTAAGACCGGCAGAGGAGCATATAGGGACTATAGGGACGAACCGAAACTACCCCCGCAGAGGAGGGGGGCATCGGGATTCCAGATGAGTGCGCAGATAAGGGATCCCGGGAAAGGGCCTCTTGAGAAAGCAAAATTCAGAGAGAACTCAGAAATGCCGTCGAGGATGATCAGAGAGAGTTCCGAAAATCCGCCGTCGAAGATGATCCATAAAAGCAGTTACATGGCAGAAGATACGGCGGCAAATATGTATCAACGTGCGAAGGCATTGAACCGGGAAGACAGAACCCCGGAGACTTCGGAACGGGTTATGGATACCGGTGAGCAGGGAATGGAGAACACGATCCGAAGCTCCCGCATATTCTTTGACAGTCCGGAAAAACGGACAGAACGGCAAGCCCTTTTTAACAATGAAAACAACGCATCGGAACCGGCAAAAAAACAATCCGGCCGGCTTCAATTCCGTGAAGAAACGGGATCGGTGCATACAGTCAAAAAGAAGAGAACTGTAAATACTATTTCAGCCCGTGAAAGAGAAAACATAAGGCTGATCGAGGAAGTAGACAGGCTGAAACACCCTTGGGCGTATGAAACTAAAACGTCCAGGATTCAGCAACGGCTGTTTATCCGAAGCCGGTATGCAGCAAAGGCCAGAGCCAGAAGAAGGAGGCAGGAGATCGCCACCGCTGTCCGAAAATCCATCCAGACAGCGCAGAAAACCGCAGGGGATACAGTGAAGGGCGCTTTTGTGATCCGGCATCCCATTCTTATGCTGGTGCTGATCCTGATCGCGGCGGCTGCGCTGGCCGGGATCTCACAGGGCGTCGGAATCGCCATTTCCAGTAACGGGACGATTTCCGCCTTATTAGCAACTACCTACCCCTCGGAAGACGCGGAGATGCTGCTGGCAGAGAAGATCTATTCCCAGATGGAAAAAGACCTGCAGTTTGAGCTGGATAATTACGAAGATCTGCACCCGAATTACGATGAATACCATTTTGATCTTGACCCGATAGGGCATGACCCTTACGTTCTGATCTCCCTCATATCCGCAAAAGAAAACGGAGCGTGGGAAGCGGAGGCAGAGCGTATCTACATGGAGGAGCTGTTTCAAAAGCAGTATCAGCTCACGGAAGAGGTCGAGACCGAGATCCGGACTCGGGAAGTGGAAAAGAAAGATCCGCTGACCGGGGAGATGATCACGGAAACAGAAGAATTCGAATATCGGATCATCACGGTGACATTGGAAAACATGGATCTTGCCATGGCGACGACAGACCTTTCGGATGAAGAAAAAGGAATGTACGCCGCTTATATGGCAACTCTCGGGAACCGGTCGGATCTATTCGGCGCTGCGGAATATCCGAACGCATCGGTGATCACAAACCCGGAGTATTACGACATCCCGGAGAGCGCTCTCAGCGACGAACAGTTTGCAGCCATGATCAAAGAAGCAGAGAAATATCTTGGCTATCCTTACGTCTGGGGTGGAAGCAGTCCGGAAACATCCTTTGACTGCTCGGGGTTTGTAAGCTGGGTCTTGAATCACAGCGGATGGAATGTCGGAAGGCAGACTGCGGAAGGCTTAAGGAGTCTGTGCACGCCGATCTCACCCGATGCGGCAAGGCCGGGGGATCTCATTTTTTTCCAGAACACTTACAACACACCCGGCGCGTCTCATGTGGGGATCTATGTCGGCAACGGAATGATGATCCACTGCGGCAATCCCATCAGTTATAGCAGCATCAATACAGGATACTGGCAAAGCCATTTCCTGCAGTTTGGGAGGATTTGAATTTGAAGAATGAAGCAAAAAGAAAACGCCTCCGGGAAGAATACGAAAGGAACCGGAGGGAGATTGAAAAGAAGACGGTACGAAACCGGGAGATATTAAAAATGCAGGAGGAATTGGAAAATGAAGACTTTCTGGAGATTATCCGATTTTCCAAAGTAACAGTGGAAGAAATGAAAGAACTCTTGATCCAGCAGCATAAACTCCTGGAAGAAAAGCCTTCCGGCAAAGAGGAGAAAGCAAAACCCGAAGCCGGCGGGACTACCCATGATGGAGGTGAAATCAGGAAAAATGAAGAAACATAAGAAAATGCTCCGCTTCATGGCAGGTGCGGGTGTGGTCTTTACGCTTGCCATCCCGGCGTTTCCGGTCATGGCACTGGCCGGGGGCGGAGATGACGATTACAGTGTGAGCGCCCAGGAGGATCCGAGAGAGACAGATGAATCCGGGGGCACGGGGAGCACAAGTACGGGGAACTCGGGAACGGGGAGCGGAACCGGAGCCACGACAAGCACAGACACGGGAACCGGCGTCACAAGCAACACGGGAACAGGAAGTGGAGCCACGGGCAGTACAGGCACGGGAACCGAAACCTCATCCGGCGCCACGGGAGGCTCAGCCACAGGAAATACAGCAAACACAGTCAGCGGCGCCACATCCGCGACCACGACCGCGACCAGTACAGAAGAAGATGAGGACGACTCGGAAACCACAGAAACCGTAACCGCAGCTTCCCGCTGGGGCGACGATGACGATGATGATGAAGACGTTCTGGAGGGTGAGCTTGGTGACAATGCATATGACTGGAGCGATGAAGGCGAGGCGTTTTTCGAAGATTCCGATATCCACACCCGCGACCTTTTGTACGACAAGGACACGCATAAACAGTTCATCACGATCCAGGACCGGAAGGGCAATATCTTTTATCTGATCATCGACTATGATGCCCCGGTGGATTCGGACGGAGAGCAGTATAAGACCTACTTTCTGAACCCGGTGGATGCGGCTGATCTGAATGCTTTGACGCAAGAGAAGAGCACAGGCTTCAGCCTTTTTGATGATCAGAAGGAGACCGAGAAGCCAGAAGAAAAAGAACCGGAGCCGGAGAAGCCTGAAAAGACCGGGCCGAACATGGGCCAGGTTTTGTCTTTCGTCCTTGTGGTGGGAGTTATCGTGGTCGTGCTGCTCATCGTGCTGAAGGATAAACTCCCGTTCCTGAAGAGATTCCGAAACCGTCAGGGAGATGTTTTCCCCGAGAGCGAGGAAGACTACGACGATTATGACGAGGCGGAATATGAAGGCGCGGAGGAAGAAACGGAAGAGACCGGGGACGATAACGATGAGGATGAGGACGAGTCCGGAGAAAACGATGAAGAGCCTGATCTGACGGAACCCGTGCACGGAGAAAAAACAGAAAACGGTTCCGTGGAACCAGAGAAAGAAGAAACGGTGGAAGGATCGGATCCTGAATCTGACAAAGAAACGGAGACTGAGGTCGAAGAACCGGAAACAGTCACGGATGAGCCGGAAGAGGAATTTGACGAGGAAGGAGAAGATTTTGAAACCACAGAAGAAGATGAATATTTCTATCAATAACAGGAGGAAAACATGAGTTATAAATTAGTGATTGCCGAAAAGCCGTCGGTGGCAAAGAGCATCGCGGCGGTGATCGGCGCAGAAGAAAGGAAGAATAATTACCTGGAGGGAAACGGCTACCGGGTGACCTGGTGTTACGGACATCTGATCCGGCTGGCAAAACCGGAGGAGATCGATCCGAAGTATAAATCCTGGGAGAGGAGCCTGCTCCCGATTTTGCCTGAAACGTTTCCGTTGAAGATCGCGGCAGGGCATGAAGAGCACATGAAGCTTCTGACGGAGCTTATGAACGATCCGGAAACGGAAGGTATTATTAACGCCTGCGACGCCGGCCGGGAAGGAGAGGCTATTTTCCGGAACGTGTATGAAATGGCAGGCTGTGAAAAGCCGGTGAAAAGACTTTGGATCTCATCTATGGAGGATGAGGCGATCAAAAAAGGCTTTGAAAACCTTCGTCCCGGAGAAGAATACGACCGGCTTTATGAAGCCGCCAGATGCCGAACGGAGGCAGACTGGATAGTCGGGATCAACGCCACAAGGCTGTTTTCCACGATCTATGAGGAAAAGTTGAATACCGGCCGGGTGGTTTCCCCGACGCTGACAGCCATTGTCCGGCGGGAAGAAGAGATTAATGCGTTTCAGCCCGAGCCCTATTATATCGTGATGCTGGAGATGGATGGTTTCACGGCAGAAAGTGACCGCTTTAAGGAAAAAGCAATGGCGATGGAAGCGGTTGAACGGGCAAAGGACAAAGCAACGGTGAAGGAAATCCGTAAGAAACAGGAAAGAGTGAACCCGCCGATGCTTTTTGATCTGACCTCGCTCCAGAGAGATGCGAACCGCTGGCTTGGTTTTACGGCGCAGGAAACGCTGGAGTATCTGCAGCTGCTGTACGAGAAAAAGCTGATCACCTACCCGAGGACAGACAGCCGGTATCTGAGCAGCGGTATGACAGAAACTGCAAGGGGTCTCTTTTCCACGATCCTGGACAAGAAAGGGCTGGCGGCCATTGAAATGCGGGAGCAGGAGAAGATTTTTGACGACAGCAAGGTGAGTGATCATCACGCGATCCTGCCTACAGCGGCGATAAAGAATCTCGATAAGGACGAGTTGATGTCCGGTGAAATGAAGCTTCTGGATTTGATCACGGAGCGTATGCTTTTCGCATTTTCTGATCCTTACGAGTATGAGGAAACGGAAGTCACCTTGGAGTGCGGAGGCTACCTTTTCACAGCAAAGACCCATAAAACCCTGAAGCTGGGGTACAAAGGAATTCTGAAGCTTTTACATCCAGCGGAAATGAAAAAGGAAGCAGATTTTTCGGATATGACGGAGGGGAGCACACTTCCGGTCAAGGGAAATCGCATGGAGAGCAGGAAGACGAAGCCGCCGAAGCGCTATACGGAAGATACGTTGCTTTGCTTCATGGAAAACGCCGGTGATAAGGAAATGCCTGAGAACGCGGAACGGAAAGGCCTTGGTACGCCGGCTACAAGAGCCGGGATCATCGAGAAGCTGGTGAACGGCAAGTTTATTGAAAGGTCAAAATCCAAAAAGAACAGCTTTCTTTCACCGACGCGGCTTGGAAAGGTATTTGCTACCATCCTGCCGGAAACGCTGCAGTCTGCCCAGATGACGGCGGACTGGGAAACGGAACTGGAAAAGGTGCGTAATGGGGAACTCTCTCATGAGGACTTCCGAAAAAAAGTGGATGCCTATGTGAGCGAACTGGTCAGGGATTACCACAGAGTCAGCGGTTTTGAAGAGCTTTTTTCCTGGCGGCATGAATCAATCGGCCCCTGCCCGCGCTGCGGTGAAAAGGTGGTGGAACATCCCCGGTATTTTTCCTGCATGAATGAGGACTGCGGCTTCAAACTCTGGAAGAACAGCCGGTTCTTTGCCAAAAAGAAGAAAAAGTTGGATGCGGCGCTGGCGAAGCAGATCCTGACCGGAAATCCGGTATTTTTATCCAACTGTTACTCCGAGGAAAAGGACAAGTGGTACGACGCCATTGTGACCATGACGGATAACGGGCAGGAGACGCAGTACACCATCGAGTTTGACAGAAAGCGCAGGGCATAGGATGGAGGCAGTCAGAAAGTGTTGCAGAAGCAGGCCGATTGTTGGGAAAGGACTCAGGATTATAACTGGAATCGTCCGTGTGTGCGCCGCTGTGGTAACAACCGCTGCTCTGTTATTTTTGGGGCTTATGGTTCTGCCGCGGATCGCGGGGCTTTACCCTTATGTGGTCCTGAGCAGTTCCATGGAACCGACGATCAATGCCGGTGCGGTGGCTTTTGTAGACAGGAAGGCGGATTGTGCGGCGGTCGGTGAGATCATAGCATTTTTTCATCCGGAGGATCCGGAGGTAGTTGTGATCCATCGGGTTGTAGGACTTTCCGAAAATGGGTATTTCACCAAGGGTGACGGCAACGAAGTCATGGATAGCGAAGAACTTCCGAGGGAAAAACTCATCGGAGTCTGCCGGTTTACCGCTCCGTGGCTGGGCTATGTGGTTTCGGAGATCACCGGAATAAGGCTTGCATGGGCGGCCGTCCTGATCCTTGCGCTAAACATAGCGGCGGAGCTTCTGCGGAAACTAACGAAAAAGAAGAGGAGGAAAAGAAAGAGATGAACAAAAAAAGAATGATCGCTGTCGCAGCGGTCCTTTGTCTGGGGACGGCTTTGTCCTTTGGCGGGGCTTTCGCGTATCTCGCGGATTCGAAGAGCGTGACGAATGTCTTTACGGTCGGAAGTGTTGACGTGGAGACGACGGAACCGGCGTATCCCGGGAATGACAGCGAGGAAGTGAAGAACCAGGGGGCGAATCAGGAAACGCCGAAAAACCCCTTTATCACCAATACCGGAGCAACGGATGCGGTGGTGTTTTTGCGGGTCACGGTACCGGTAAAGACGATCACGCCGGTCTTAAATGACGGTACGAAGGGAACGACCGGCCGGGGCGAGCTTTACTATATGAAGCTTTCTTCCGACCCGGTGAAGAACCATAAGAACCATTTCCATGAGGACTGGATCGAGCTGAAGTCTAAAGAAACCGGAACAGATCTGCAGTCGGACACCAGAACCTATGTCTTTGGATATAAGAGTGTGCTTACTGCGGAAGAAGCAACGCCTGCGCTCTTTGATAAGGTGCAGAGAAGGAGTTTTCTGGAGGGTGAAGTGGATCCGGAGGAAACATTGACCGTGAAGGTGGAGACCATCGCGATCCAGGCCGGAAGCTTTACCAGCGGGAAAGAAGCCATCACGACGGATGGGGATATGGACGAATCGACTCTAGGAAAAATTTATGATCTATGCGGAGGAAAGAAAAAATGAAACGACTGAAAGGATTGATGATACTGGCTCTTGCGGCGGCGCTTTGTGCGGTGCTGCCGATTACGGCCCAGGCGAAAAAGACAAAGGAAACGGGTTCAGTGTATCTTCGGGCAAGGCTTGACTATACCGCGTCCAAAGGAATGACTGCTCTGTCGGAGGACAATATCATTCTTGCTTCCGGGAAATGGAAGGCAGATGGGGACTATTACTATTATGACAGCCCTGTGGAACCGGGGCAGACCGTGGATTTCATCAGCGGTGTCCGGATCCCGGAGGAATGGGGGAATACTGCAACGGGAAACCAGTTTTCCATACTGGTGACAGCGGAAGCGGCGGAGAGCCTGCCCGGAACGACCGGCTGGAACAGTAATCAGGAAACGATCTATTCCACAACCTTTGATGTGATGAAGGGCGAACAGAAGAAACTGGGTTATAAGGTGAAGAAGGGCACGATCACCCTTTCCATCAAAGAATATGAGGTGGACGAGAGCGGAAAATTGAAAACCTATGAGAACAATAAGATCGTTGTGCCGGGGGAAGAGGTCAGTAAAGTGGTGAAGATCACGGTAAACGGCGATAAGACGACCCGGACGAAGAAGGAAAAGGACACGGAGCCTTCGACGGAAAAGAAGCCGGATCCGGTGACCCCACTCGGAAATAATCCAACCCCGAACGGCGGAACCGGAACAGGTACACCTGCCGGAAATGGTGATGCAGGTGCAAACGGAAACTGGGACGGCAAGGTCGTCCGTACAGGAGACAGCAGCAAGATCGGGGCTGCCGTGATCGGTATCATTGCCTGCAGCGCAGGGATTATCGGGATCACAGCCATTCAGAGAAGAAGGAGGAAGAAACTGTCATGAAAAAGAAAGGGATCATCGCAGCGGTCATTGCGGCCTGTCTTGCCTTTGCGCTGTCGGGCGGCGTGGCCTATGCGTATCTTACGGATAAGAATTCGATCAAGAATGAGTTCACCGTCGGCATCGGTGAAACGAAGCTGATGGAGGAGTTCGAACCGGTGCCTTTGGACGTGGGCGACAACATCTATAAAAAAGCGATCTGGGTGAAGAACGTCGGAACGAGGCCCTGCTTTGTCCGGGTTTTCCTCGGCTTTTCCGACAGTGAGATCGAGGATATCACACAGTTCTCCGGCGCAGACGGAGTGTTCTATTCAGTGAAAAAGTATCCGGAGCATCTCCCGGAGGGCTGGGTCTATGACGGAGACTATTTCTATTACACGAAGCCCCTGCAGCCCGGTGAGGAGACCACGAAGGTGATCGAAAAGGTGAAGACAACCTTTGCGACGGAAGAAGAGGTTCGGGAATATGATCTCATCGCATTTGAAGAATCCATCGATAC
>JAEEGL016446674.1_pt1 | contig 13871 bp, 16 predicted proteins | sample 9134231 | NCBI WGS metagenome assembly JAEEGL01 (sample SAMN16246548, study PRJNA631951) | gut metagenome | biome: gut microbiome; feature: rumen; material: fiber-attached | host: Bos | place: Iran: Karaj | collected 2018-10
GTACACCCACCGGACATCATAAAGCTAATGCTAAAGTACGTACATGCTGTTAAAACAAAGTTCCGGCAATTTGATCGACCGCTAAGGGGAATTGGTGCTATCCATTTTTCATATCGATAGCAGCAATTAACTGAATATCTAGCGAAGGCAGATACCGCATCTGTCTGTTTGCTGTGCTATTATATAGGACAGATGACGGCATTTGCTACAGTTTTTCACCCGTGCAGCGTAGCATCTGTCGTTTCGAACAGTTACCGAACATCTAGCTTAATGGCATTGCCACAAATCGTGAAAGCAAACGCAAAAGGCTTCCAAGCAAAAGTCCCGCCGTAGCAAATATAACTGCAAGCATTGAAGCCTGCAGACATATCAAGGTACCTTCGATGCTCAGAAAAGATATTTCATCCGGCAGGTTATCTATGACATATACGATGAAATAAAGCAGACCGCAAATTGGTATGATCCATATCTTTTTAAAGCCACCATGAAAAATCCCATAACATATCGAAGTAAGAAATGCTCCTATTGGGAGAATCCCCAGGTAACACCCAAAACCAACATCATAGACATCATAAGCATCCAGTTTATTCGTATACTCCAGTAAATAGCCAACTATCAACGTAATAATGCACGCGGCGATCATAAAAAGAATCGGCCAATTTTTTAGAACACGTTTCATTTCATCACCCACCTTTCCAATCAGCCTGCCAGTCTACACACTCTCTAGATACTTCTTTGTAAGATAACTTACGCTTGATTCCTTGGGCTGACGTTCATGGTGCCAGGCACCATAAATCCTTCTAGCCGCATCTTTTGCTCATCAGATAACCTTCACAGCTACGATAAGAAACGGCAGATTTAGATATCATATAAATAATCGGAATATCCCCTAACTCACCAACATCTTTCTTGTCTGCTTGAGATATTTAGCCGGAATCTCATCCGAAAGTCTCCAAACCACATTCATTGGCCTGCTTCCGTTGTGCTGGACATATTCGACAAATCCCAAAACACTGTAAGGTGCTGCATTTCCCCAGGCATCTTTCTTTAACTCCCTGACACAAAGAAGAACCCGGCTTCCTAAATCCTTGTGATGAATGTACCGCTGTCCTGTATGTGACGACTCACTTGTGGTGCTTTGACTTTGCCAATGAAACAGCGTTTCATTAATGGAATAATCATTGTACATTGTTGTAGGAGAATAATCCTTATCGGATTTATTCAATGTAACAAACAATAAGTCAATATTTTTATCCGGGAGCCACTTCACGCCCTCACGTACTGTTGACGGTTTCATAAAATCCAATGCCACCAAAATTTGATCTCTGGAATATGTACAATGCAGATCAATAGGACAATCGAAATCAAAATCCAGTTGCTTATCAACAATATTAATATGCTCATATTGGTATTGAAGAAGAGCCTTCAATTCCTTCATCAGAACGCCGCAATCTGCTAACTTTCTGAAATTATCATAGGCTATTTGCGGATTGTCATAGTCAATCACTTGCATCCATACCGTAACATAAAACATCTGGAGCATTCGTTTTTGAACCGCACTAAACATTTCAAATTTAAGCATTCCAAAATCATCTACGATATCCAACACAAATCTTAGCAGGCGACGGGAATCAATCGCTGCTATCCTAGCAAATGCTTTTGTAAGCTCACTTTCCTTTGACTCGTTAAAATCTTCCAGTACTCCCGCATCTACACACATTCTGGAGAAATTACCCTTTTTATAAATCGCTCTGGGATCCATTCTATAATGCGTCAGGAAATTAGCCAATGACAGATCTCTGCCTGTATCATCAACAAAAGATGAGATCTTGTTGATAATCCCATTTTTCGTTTCTATTGAACTCTTTATATTTTGAAGTACGTACTCACTAGCTTTCTTCTCGAGCTGAATATAACAACCTTTGGGAACAGAAACAAATCCTTTCTTCAGCTCATGCTCTACGCTGTGTTTGGTATGCGCTAAAAGCGCTGCAAACTTCTCTTCGTAATTGTATTTTTTATTGGCCTGTCCAATAAAATCAAGCACCGTCAAACAATCCTTACTTTCATCCAGACGCAACCCTCTTCCAAGTTGCTGTAAAAAGATCGTTAATGATTCTGTGGGACGTAAAAACAACACAGTATTTACTGAGGTAATATCAACTCCCTCGTTATACAGATCCACAACAAAGATAACCTTAATCTCTCCGTCCTCTAATCGCTTTTTCGCTGTAGATCGCTCTTCCTTATCCGAATCAGAATCAAGGTTGATTGACCGAATACCATTGGCATTGAAGAAATCAGCCATGAATTTGGCATGTTCCTTCGAAACGCAAAAGCCCAACGCCTTCATTTCCTCAACAGAGGTTGTATATTTCTCAATGTTCCGAATAACGCTCTCTGCGCGCTTCTCCGAAACTTTCCCATCAAGAGAAAGGATTTTGCTAAGTTCCTGTCTGTCATATCCGCCACGAACCCATCTCACCTCCGAAAAATCTATTTCATCTGAGATGCCAAAATACTGAAATGGACATAACAGCTTTCTATCGATCGCTTCCGGTAATCTTATCTCAGCAGCAATTCGTCCGTTAAAATACTGCAAAATATCCTCGCCATCCATACGTTCCGGAGTTGCCGTTAAGCCAAGCAATATCTTGGGATTCAGCTTTGATAGAGGCTCTTTATATATAGGCGCCGCAGCATGATGGAATTCATCCACGACTATATAATCATAATAATCACTTGCAAGTTCGTTATAGAGTTTCTTTGAATTCAAAGTTTGGATCGAAACAAACAAATGCTCCAAAGATTCCGGCTTGTGACTTCCAACCCACAAATCACCGAAATTAGGATCCTTAAGCACTCCTCGATAGGTCTCAATGCTCTGCTCGAGTATCTCCTCTCTGTGTGCCACAAAAAGCAGTCTGTTTTTAGATTTCGGATTCTGTTTACAGTATCTTGCATAGTCAAAGGCTGAGATCACAGTCTTTCCACAGCCAGTAGCAGCCACGACCAGATTTCTCGTATATCCTAATATCTCCCGTTCAGCATGAAGCTTATCTAATATTTCTTGTTGATACGAATAAGGCTGAATATCAAAAACAAACTTCCTTTCCGTACCCTCTCCCACATACTTCTCATTCTTTAGAGCTTGGATTAATCTTGGTCTCTGGGAGGCATCATACGTAACAAATTCTTTATCGTTCCAATAGCTGTCAAAGGTCGCAGATACTTTTGCGATGGTGTTAGCCATGTCTTTTTCTGCTGCTTTTACATTCCATTCCAATCCACTAGTCAGCGCAGCATTTGACATGTTTGATGAACCAATATATGCAGTCGTAAAGCCTGTCTCTCTGTAAAAAAACATACGATTTAGCGTGAAGACGGGTTCTCTTTGTGTCATAAGAGATCTTTATCTCAGTATTGGCTAGTTTACTCAGTTCTTCTATCGCCTTAACATCTGTTGCGCCCATATAGGAAGTACAGATCACCCGTAGCTTCCCTCCCATATAGGTGAACTCTTTGAACTCTTCCAAAAGCTCTCTCAACCCACTCCACTTAATAAAGGAAACCAACATATCAATTCGATCTGCAGAAGCAATCTCCTTTTTCAATTCTGCAAGCATCTGGGGCTCTCGAACCGCACCGGTAAATAAACTGCTGAAAGCAATAGATGTTTCCGGACGCATAACATCCTTAGCTTTCTTGCCTAACAACAAACGGGCATCACTTTTATCCAACAGGGATAATAATTGCTCTCCTGAACGTGTGACCATGATCTGTTCTTTTGAATCATCATCTAACGCATTAATGACTTTATTTATATAATCAATCTGATCGCTTAACGCATCATCTCCGGATTTTTCATAGATATCATCCATTTTACGTTGCAATAATTCTGCAGCATATGTAGCCAATATCCGGGAAGCCTCAGCACCATCAATCTTTTCCTGGTATTTGCAGTCGGAAGAAATCTGTTCAAGCTCACTGTTTAACTGTTCATTAATAACCTGCTCATATAATCCTGGCTTCATGAAATTCCTCCTAGAACATCGATAAGCAAACCACAATATTATTTTATCACAAAGATGTCGCAGATAGATACTCCTAATAGGAAAAGAGCCGCTATCAATTGCTTAATAGCTGCTCTCTTTTGGATACACCCAGATTAATAATCGTCCCACTCCTCTGGGTTATCCTCCATATAGTCCCAGGCATCATCGTAATCTTCAAACTCATCCCGGTTATCTTCATAGAAACTGTCGATATCCACATCATCGATGTCCCTGGATCCGTTATTATATACCTTCTTTTTGGATTTTGATTTCTTCGAAAGGTGTGTAATATGTGACATCAAGAGTTTTCATTGCCGGTCTCCTTTTGATCTGTAAATCTTTATTCTATAATTCTCGCAGGATACAAATCTCCCCCGGGAAGTATGGGAGTGTCGTCCTCTGCGTTTTCCTTTGTGACTTCCTTCCTGTCTCCCGGTTCCAGCTTGATCGTAGCCGCACCGGTTTTGGCGTAAAGCACTACATCACCAATGTTTTCTATAAACAACGGACATCCGTCCGTATTCTTATGATAAAACTCGATGTTCTGATAGTGCGGAAAGTATCTAAGATCTATCTTGTTATCTTTTGTACCTACCAGATAACTGTCCTGAAACATACCAACATGCGGATAGCCCCTATATTCGAGCTTCTTTCCATCCTCACTATCCTTGGGTATATAATAGAGCGAATGGAAATAATACTCGCAAAAATTTGTCAAGACCAAAAGCACCTTTCCGGGTTCTATGGCCGGATATTCGATTGCATCACGGTACTTTTCTTTTAACTCATCATAATTCGGAAGAATATCCGGATACTCGTCCTGCCTCTTGAAATCGCAATATGCCAACGGACAATGATATACGCTGTTCCTTGTGGTAAGTACCAATTCTCCCGAATCCTCATCAATATGAATAGCCTCTACCGCTGAAGTATGCATATCTATGGAATCCTCCAACCGGTTATGTCCGGTTACAATTCCGTGGCCTATGCGGTACATCTCGCCACGTATTTCATGCTCTCCCACATACCAATAATGGAGCTGAAGCTTTCTTCCCTCCCGGTGGGCTGCAAGATTTGTGATATATGTCTCGATGAGGTTTTTCCCCAGATCCTCATAGATCTCGCCGTTTATGATGTTCCGGTGAATCCCCATAACAATTTCCTTGCCCTCATATGCAAAGAACAGCTTCGTAACCACACCGTAATCTTTTATTGCTCCATGCACATCATACTTTTCGGAGTAAACCTCTATTTCTTTTTTGAGTAATGTCGTTTCCTTATTATCCTTCATCGCCGTTCTCCTTCCGCTCAAGTTCAAGGTACTCATCGATATCGTAGTCATCCTCGGCGTTATGCGTATATGCAAAGTATGACGCCCTGTCTTCATAGTATTCAAAATCTTTTTCCCAAATATCTTTCATAGTCCACCTTCCACATTTTGTTTTATATGACAGCTTTTTCAATCTGAAAAGAGGCATGTATAACCGAACTTCCATGCCTCACCGTCGGAAAACGGAAAGTTTTCAGCAGCCGAGATAAGTACCTTCTTGTAGAATCGCTCTTCTTCATTGGAGGTTTCCATCGGAACCTTAAACAGTAATCCAATAAGAAATAACAGAATAACCGGGGAACGATAACAATAAACAAAGGCGCATCTGCCCCTAACGATGCCTTTTACAGGATTTTCATATAATCTCGCTGCACGGAAAGCCGCCTAAGCGGCTTACCCTCAGATATCTACATCAAACTCCACGGTCTGATTGTACTTATCCAACGCTATCTGCATAGCGGACACCTCCCTGTCAATCCGATCGTATTCTCTCCGAATGAGATCAAGATCATAATTGATATACTGATATTCGGGAGTGTTGGATCTGGACGAATAATAATCCGTATTGACTCTTGTCTTGGGCTGTTTTTTACGCATCCCATCAAGAATCGATTTTCTTCTGTTTAGCTGCGCCATCTTTACAAGAATTGTATCGACTGTCATCCGGTCCTCACCAACCTGAATCTCATTCGTACAATTGCCAACATTAATGGCATGCTTTAATTTTACGATCTTAGCATCAATCTCAGTAATATTCTTTGAGACCTCGCCGTAATCGTAATCCGGGATTACCGGTTCCTCATTAATCGCAGCCACATATAGATACCCCTCTTTTTCCTTGGATCGCCAAAATTCTTTATCCTCATTCAGTTTTTTGAGCATTTTGTTTGCAAGTGCTGATGTCATCATAGTCATAAATGCTTCCTCCTTCTCATCTTCCATCTATTATTTTGTTATAACATCAGTATAAGACGTGCCTGATTTGCTGTCATTGAACCTGTCGTTGAATATGTAATAAAATACCGCGGCCTAAAAGCGCTGGTATACCCTTCACTAAATCGTATTTTACTAAAATATATTTTAGTAAATCATTTTCGTTGAAGTTTCTCTTGCACAAATGCCACTTGTTGCCTCATAATGACAACGGCAACGGAGGATGAAAGATGGGATACAAAGCTGTTATTTTTGATATGGATGGAACGATTTTGGATACGCTTGATGATCTGGCGGGAAGTGTGAATCACTCTCTGGCTTTGTTTGGATACCCGACACGGAGCCGTGAAGAGATCCGCTCCTTTTTAGGAAACGGGATGGTGCGGTTGATCCACTTAAGTGTTCCGGAAGGGATCTCAAAGGAGCAGGAAGAAGCTGTCCTGAATGAACACAAGAGCTACTATCCTCTGCATTCCTGTGATATGACAAGACCTTATGATGGAATCGTAGATTTGCTCAGAGAATTAAAACACCGCGGCCTAAAAACCGCGGTGGTGTCAAACAAAAGTGATGCCAATGTAAAAGCTCTGGTATCCAGGTTTTTCGATGGGCTCTTTGATGTTTCCATCGGTTCCATGGAGGGCGTTGCCAGGAAACCGGCTCCGGATATGGTCAACATGGCCCTTGAGCGGCTCGGCGTTTCCAAGGAAGATGCGATCTACATCGGGGATTCGGAGGTTGATCTTAACACAGCCAGAAACAGCGGGCTTGATATGATCACGGTCACCTGGGGATTCCGAGACCGGGATCATTTGGTTCAGAATGGGGCGACTATTTTTGCCGATACACCGGAGGAGATCATAGATCTGCTCTGAACAACATACTCATCCGTATTTCTTCGCTACTCAAATTCCGACAAAAGCTTTCCTTCCGGAAGTTTTACCGGATCCAACTTGGGACGCATAGCATTGTATTCTTCCTCGGTCAGTTCTCTTGCATGATCCCATACCCATGCAGGTACTTCGCCTGTTTCCTTACAGATTTCCTTTGCCTCATCCCTTTTTTCATCATAAGTGTAGGTGAAATAGGTCGCATCCTCTGCCTCATTTTTCCCGGGGGTATAATGCGTTCCAAAGACCGGGAAGTAACGCCCTGTTTCAGGATCATACCGGTACCATGTTGTACTTGCACTCTGCATGGTGGCCGCCAACAATTCCTCCACCATCCCGTTACTGTACAGGGTTGCGATCCCTCTGTACGGGCATCCATAGGCATAAACATGGCTCTTTCCGTCACTGCCGTAGATATCTTTTATCTCTCCGTAATATGTTATGATGAGTTCTTCTTTCCCATCGCTATCCACATCGAAAAAAAGATATTTTACAGCATCTTCACTTGTAGCCCACGGCCATGCATCCTGCAAAAGCTCTGTCTGCAGGCCGATCTCTTCCACCTGTTCCTGACTGTAGGCTCCTTCCTGGGCCTTTTTGTACAAAGCTAGGATGTCGGAATAAACATCTGTAGGGGCGGCACTTTCTTCCTTTCTGCCACCACCGTTTTTATCGAAAACAAAGGAATTCCCGTCGAAATCCACCGCTGTGATTTCCGTTCCGTCTTCACTTATGCTTAATTCGGAAATCTCTGCGCCGTCTGTTTTTCCTATGACATTCCCTTCAAAATCATATATTTCATCATACATAGAATAAACACCGGTAGTTACATCCTCACCTGTCCACGTGAGGCCTGCACCTAATAACGTGTATTCCATCTTGTCTGTCAAAAGATTGACTATATGATATACGCCCACATGGGGGTTAACATGTCCTTCCACAACAACCCAGTCTCCGACCTGCTTGGCATCCATGATCGCATTTGCGGGAGACCCCAGTTCCTGCAGGTCATATGTCTTGCCGTTTATCTTAAACACCAGACCCTCGTACTCGATTTCAGCTTCCTGGGTCTTCTTGGCTTCATCGGATTGTGTGGCATCTTCCGGTTGTTGTTCGTCCGTTTCATCTACGTCTGTCGCTGCATCCGGTTCATTTTCTTGATCCGGCTCTGATGTCTGATTGATACTATCATCCTGAGCTTGCTGTGTCTGCTCCTCTATAGCTTTATCATTGTCAGCTGTCTGCCCCATGCTGCCACAGCCGATCATCAGGATGCAGCAGAGTATCAGAATGCTTGTATGTTGTTTTTTCATATTGGTGGCCTTTCTCATTTCTTTTGTATGCCCAAACTCTCAAAAATCGTTTGTGCTGCAAGTCTGCTGCCTTTTTCTGATGCATGCCTGCCATCATCCGCAAAAAGCTCGTCTTCCGGGTGTTCATGGATATACTCCCACCATTTTTCACCCACCGGGGCAAGAAGGCATTGGTGCTTATCGGCAAGGTATCTGTATCTTCTTGCCATCTCGCTCTGAAAGGATTTATTCTCTTTTTCTGTCCAAGTCATGAAAAAACATGCTTTTGACTTGCTCCTCCTGACCCAGGACATGATCTTGTCCGCTGCCTCCTCCAAAACAGACATCTCCCCCATGGGATGGGCTACATGCTGCAGGATGATATAGTCGTAGTCCCCATATAGGATATTGAATCTTGTCTGCTGGTTATCTGCGTGGTAATCAAGACCCTCTCCACCTTTGGTAAGCATCGTCACCTGCATATCGATGCCGTTATCACGACAGATATCCATGAACATCTTTGGCATGTCATTAAAGTATGTATGGCTGTTTCCAATAAATAGTGTTCTCATCATCTCACTCATCATACAAAACCGTGTCTATTGCCAGCACAAGTGCAACCACACTGTGATCGCGAAAAAGGCGGCCGGGATCAATACCAGTATTTTGGCCTTTAATTTAGTTTTGTTATTCATATCTTCATCCTTTGTATCTGTATATGGATCGGATGGAACTCAGATCCGGATCGCCTTTCATCGTAAGCATGCTGCCATTGTGAAATACGGCATATTTTGAATCGAGGATCATATCGTTTTCACCCAGACTTTTTACTTCGTAAATTTCGTAATCGTCAAATACTGTGACCAGGATATACATTTTTCCCTCATATTCGATTCCCATAGCGCCAAGCTGATCGATCAGAGTCTGTTTGTCATATGTCTTATCGTTGTATTGGTTTTGTTCAAACTCCCAGGCGGAGATATCCTCGGATGATGCCGTTGCATTAATTGAATAATATGTCGTTCCCTGGTGCTCGTAAGCCTTTTCTCTGTAAACGTATTTCTCGTATTTTCTCTTTGAAATCTTCTTTACGGTATCATCGTTGATGGCATAATAGGCTCTGTAGGCTGCTATGAAGCCATTGTCCCTTGCGCCTTCCAGAAGATACTCCGGCTTGGAACTGTTCACACCGCAAGCAGTCAAAAATACAAGCATGGTTGAGACGACGGAAATCATTTTCAGGATTTTTGTTTTTTTCATTCGGTTCCCTTCCCTTATATACTTTACATCCAATCTCACATCCACATCATTGTACCACCCCGGCGCACTTTGTGGTAGAATTGAAAAATATTAAATTTCCCATTTGGAACTGTAGTTGAAAGAACGGGTCATCTATGAAAATACTTATCACAAAAAATATCTGTGGATTCCGATAGGTTATCGGATGGCGTTTAAGCCGGCCAAGGAATCATGGCTTAACAGGCTACGGAAACGTGAAATTTTAATGGAAAATTCCGGCGCATTTTGATATATTTAGAATAACGTTAGCCTATCATTCAGGAAAGGGGATAAAATATGTCTGCTGATGCTTATTCTGCTGAGAATCATATCGAGGAAAAGGTGGATGTTACCGATAGCGCATCCACTTCATTAGGTGTCATTTTTGCGATCATCGCTTTGATATTTGCAGCTGTCATCGTGCTTTTCGTAAAATTAGGTTGGTTTTTCGGAATCCTTTGCAGTTGTACCATGTGCGTGGTCTTCATTTTTTCGGCGGTGCACTTTTTCTCGGAAAGTCATGTGGTATACAGTCACACCTATAACAACGGCCTTCTGGAGATCGCGAAGGTCAGAAAAAACGGCAAAAAAAAGCTCGTGTTTTCGGCAGATTGTGAATCGCTGGAGGATATGGGCAGATACACCTTAGACGATACTTGGTGGGTGCCGGTAAGTTTTGATTACAAGACCTCGATGTCTTTTGCGGGAAGTGATCTAGGTGTCAGTAAAGATGTTTGGGTGGGATTTTTTAATGTGAAAGAAAAGCGTACAAAGATCTTATTTAAGCCCTCAGAAGAGTTGGTAAAAGCCATAAAAAATCAGTATCCTTCCAAGGTAAGATATGACGAGACGTAAGTGACGTGAGTGGCATAAGTGACCTGAGTGACATAAGAAACGTGAGAGGCGTTTGGTATGGAAAAATTGGTTACCAAAAACGGGAACATAGGGTATCGCTACGACGAAGGGGAACGCCCCGATTTTGATGAGTACATCAGCCGTCTTGCGGATTTTGGTATCCCAAAATGGCACCTTTATCTGTCAATTTATGAAGCAGAGAAGTTTACAAATACCTTTGACTACGACGCCTTTGACAAAGAGCGTGTTGCCAGACTTGGCTATCCCATAGATTGGCTTCGCAGATGCGGATTAAACGATCAAAATATTGCCTTTTTAGAAGATGGCCAAGTCATTAACGTGTGTGAGGCGCTAAAGTCCTTTGACGAAATGGCAGCACGTTGCACGATTGATTTCGACGGCAAAACCGACCGCGTCGCCAGTCTTGCGCGGAGGTTTTTGGAACAATTCTAGTTCATGGTGCCAGGCACCATAAATCTTGTAATCCCTGTCCACTATTTTGTATTTTTCAGGATTCTCTCTTCAAGCTCCGAAGCCACAGTATATCCTGCCTTCGCCAGTTCTGAAGCCGAAGCATGCAGCGCCGTTTTAAAGCGATCTCGCATATCATGAAAACGTCTGATCGCTATTTTTTCTCCCAGCCCTGCATCCTTTGCAGCCCTTCGAAAATGATCCTCATTGATCTCATCGATATGGAATGCTTCTCCAATACTAAATGACATCTCCCTTGTACTCTGTTCATATATTAGAGTACTAACGATATCATAAGCCGGTGCAAGACGGATTCCCTTCAGATTCGGAGCATATAGCAACGAAAAGTTCTTTAAATGTGCATCGGTATTTCCTATGAGATAGTTAAACACTATTCGATCCCATAACTGGATCTGATCTTTGATTGGATCTGCAGAGTATTTTCTTAATATCTCAAACATCCCGCTTAAGTACCCTTCCGGTTCTTTTTCATATTTTTGGGCGGAAGGAATCCCCATCGCCTGAGCAAAATCTTCCTGGTGAAGCCGCAATGGCTTTTTCAAAGATTTAATCGACGTAGCGTTCTTAGTATGTACACGGTCATAGCGTTCCGTTGCAAACAGAACATCCGATTCATTTCTATTTCCTGTATTTATGATAAAACTGCGCGGAACCACTATCCCGCATTTGGATGCTGTTAATAGCGCCAACTGTTCGTTCGCCACTATACTGTCTAACCGTATATGGCTCTGTTTTACAATGTGCGTGCTGGGTGCTGTTCCTTGTGGAAGGTACCACATGTCTTCTTCCGGAAAATAGTATAATCCAACCTTTCCCGAAGCCCCGGTAAGAGATAAATGTGCCTTGGTTACCAGTTCAACAGATTTTGTAGCCCCTTCTGCAGCCAATGCCTTTACTTGCTCCATAGATAGCGGCTCATAGTCTGCTGTAAGTATCTCATGTTCTTCAGTAACACAGATCGCCCCAAGGCACTCGCGCCCAAGCCCACGCAAAATAGAAACATAATCTTTTTCATCCACATGCATTTGCATAGCGATAGAACGGCGTATAAAACCTTCCGGTAACAGACCTTCAAAGAAACACTGTGTCTGTGCTGCAGTGAATGGCTCCGGTCTAAGCGGAAGGCTCACTGAAATTGCTGTCGCCTCCTGCAAAGAGAGATATTCCGGCAGATATGCAAAAGTGGTATCCGAATAGTCAGAACCATTTAATGAGCCTACCGGAATCAGGCTTCCGTTTCTTTCGATCTGCACGATCAGTCGATTCATTTCTCATCCCTCGGTTTCAATTCACAATCCAACCCTAATATATTTGCAAGCCGAATGGACTTATCCAATTCGGCTGTTCGTTTTCCGTTCTCCAAATCCGAAATAAAACTGACACTAAAGCCACTGAATTCGGCTATATAACTCTGGGTATATCCTAACTCTTTTCTTCTCTGGCGTAAAATTCGGCCAAAAGATTTGGCATCCGTTACCATAAAGCACTCCTTCGCCGTACGGCTCATTCATCTTCACCCTCTCATGCATTTCGCCGTACGGCTAATATTATGATATAATCATATTAATATAGCCGTACGGCGAAGTCAATAAAATTTACAAAAGTGCATGAACATATCAAGCGGAACCTGATTCGGAGCATCCGGAAGCTTAATATATGCTTACGGTGTCTGCATCAGTTCATGGTGCCAGGCACCATAAATCTATAGGTATAGTTCTCCCATATAGTACTGTTCCTGGAAATCTATTGATTCAAGAATGCTCTCTCTATCGAGTGTATCTCCATCAAGACTTACGATCCATTTATCCTCACAGTCATTCAGTCTATGAAGAACTCCAACGACCTTTCCGGTAAAAGTTCTGATTGCTTGATCCGTTCCAAAAACATATACATCCTGCTCTGCTCCATCACCGGCAAAAACTCCATCCACGTATCCATAATTGATCGGATATATCATCTCCGGATGTCTGGGATGACTACTACCTAACGGTCTGTCAATCTTTCCCGATACTTCAGTCCCGATAATACCACTGTAATCCATATCAATGATAGATTTCCTGTAGATCCGGCTATCATTTCCATTGATATCTTTCATTTCTTTCCAATATGTGAAACCATATTTCTCATATAAACCTCTCTCTCCGGTAGATAAATAAAGTGTTTTGTGCCCGTCTTTCTTAGCCAGTGAATATACATATTCCAGGAGCTTCCCCATACGCATCTTTCCACGATGCTTAGGAAATGTATATACAAATCCAATCCACGGAGTGAGAGAATGATCTCGAATCTCGTCTTGTTCAGCGTATGTACAAAACGAAACAAGCTGTTCTCCCTCCGTAAGGAGCAGTAGCTGTGTTTTCTCCCCACACAATTTTTTTAATTCATTTTCCTTAAGCAGCTTAACAAGATATGATGCTGCTCTCCAATCACTCTTCTCAATCTGTGAAATCCAGTAAGACTGATTTTCTGTTTCAAAAAAATTTAGCTTTTTCATATTGCCCCAAACTCGAGTTTATCGCTATAATTCCATTTCCTAATCAAATCATAAGTTCGCTAACAGCGAAAACTACAACTTTCCCTGAAATAATCACCCTGTTTTCTCTTAACTCGCAGATCAGCTCGCCTCCACGTTTTGATGCTTGGTACGCTTTGAGACTGCTTTTGCCAAGCCGCTCTGTCCAATACGGTGTTATCATACAGTGAACAGAACCTGTGACCGGATCCTCAGGAATACTTAGTTCAGGTA